>OGQQ01002248.1_pt1 | contig 12920 bp, 10 predicted proteins | sample 1553281 | NCBI WGS metagenome assembly OGQQ01 (sample SAMEA2579937, study PRJEB22360) | human gut metagenome | biome: human gut; feature: human-associated habitat; material: faeces | place: Denmark | collected 2008/2010 | reverse complement strand
ACCCGCGGTCTCGACCTTGGCAAGGTCGCGCGTTACCAACTACGCCACTATCGCAAATGTCTTGTGAAGAAGTGCGTTCCTCATCGACAAGACATATAATACCAGATATAATTGTAGTTGTCAAATGTTTTTTCGAAAAAATTTGAAAAATTTATAAAAAACATTTTGTACGAATCAAGTGATTTAGGAATGATAGTAACGAAGTACATGTTCCGGATAATACTGATCTCCATAGTCCCATGGACCGGCCGTGTCGTATAGAGGATCTTCTTTGGAACGCTCGGTTTCTCCGCTTGCTATTTCGGCAAAAGCTTTTGAACTTTCTTCAGACCAGGAGGTGATGCCATTTTTTTCCAGATAGTTAAAATAGACATCTGCTCCAAAATTGTATCCCTGAAGAGCAAGTTTGATGTTGGCAATATCATTCGGTCCTGTAACATCTGCTTTGGTCATAGAATATTTCAGTTCCTGAATTCCGCAGGCAATAGAATAATCTACATCTGTGATGCCGTTTGGAGTCTGAGGATATTGTGTGTTATATGCACCTTCAGAGGATTGCATAACGTCTGTTCCCTGACCGGAGCTTTCCTGCATCATAAGAGCCAGAATAAGATCTACATATGCAGACATATCGTATTTTGCAGCAACTTGTTCTACATCGCTGCGATAAGATTCGCAGGCAGAGTTGATCATATGAGTCTGTCTGGAAGTACGGAGTGGTCGTAAAATAAGAAAGGACAGAGACAGGATTATGATAAGAAACAGTATGAAGCAGAGAAACTGTTTTTGTCGGCGAATCTGATGCCGGCGTTTTATGAGACGCGCTTTTTTGGTAAGGTGCACGCTGTTTGGGTGTTTTTTATGTTTAATCTTTTGTGTCTTCTTCATAGGTATTATTGTAATTGGTAAAGCTGCTTTTGAAAAGAAAGAAATTCTAAGGATTTTCTTAAAATTTCGTGAAAAAACTGTGTAAATTTGAAATCATGCGTTTCATGTGCTAAAATAAGCCAGAGTAAGAGATGGGGAAACGTAAAGTTATAGAGATGAGGTGAAAACCTGTGAAAAAAAAGGTATGTGCAGTTTTACTGGGGACTGCTTTGACATGTCATGTACCGCTGGTGTATGGTGCGGTACAGGATTATCAGGCAGTTACAGAAGCTGATAAGGAAGACAATAAAATTTTTCAGGCATTTTCAACAGAGGATGGAAGCGGCAATTCAGTTAATGTTGCAGCTATACAGGATACCGTATATGTTGCAGCCAAAAATGCCGGGATCTATTCAAAACCAGGCGAATCCAGCGAAAAAATGGGGGACGTTGCACTGGGTGATATATTGGAGAGAAGTGCAGTCTGTGATAATGGATGGAGCAAAGTATCCTGTGAAGTAAATGAAAGCAAAGTTATTGGATACATTCAGAATCAGATGCTCAGTGATACGGATCAGATTCAGCCTGCAGATAAAGATGTTGAAGTAAAAAGTGATGCTACGGTACTGGATTATCCAAGTCGGAAAGATGGGGAAGAAGTAGGGGAAGTTCTTCAACTGGATGAAGTGAAACAGACGGGAACAGTTAATGGAGTATGGAGCCGGATTACTTATCAGAATGATGATGGAACAGAGGCAGAAGGTTATATTCCAACAAGCTGTCTGGACCTTCCGGATGCGGTGACAGAAGAAGCAGATACAATTGATAAGGATAAAGATGCGGGAACACTCCATGAAAGCAGTGGAGAGGGCGTATTTGCAGATGCACTGGAGGATGTGGACCCAGGTGTTTCAGTAGAAAACGGAGTTCAGATCGGAACACCGGTTGCGGCATCTTCAGACGCAAATCTGCAGGATCTAGGCGTATTTAAGATTACACATTACTGTCCGTGCAGTATCTGTTGCGGACCATATTCCAATGGAATTACATCGACTGGCGTAACGGCAACTACCAATCATACGATTGCAGTAGATCCATCTGTGATTCCGTATGGAAGCAAAGTAGTGATCAACGGACAGGTTTATGTTGCAGAGGACTGTGGTGGTGCAATCAAGAAAAATCGTATCGATATTTATGTTGCAACACATGCTGAGGGCGAGGCTAAAGGTACATATGATACAGAAGTATATTTGATAAAATAAACAAAAGGCAGGAACCTGAAAATTCAGGATATCCTGCCTTTAATCATCTGGTGATCAGTAAAGGTAAAATCATTTATCTTGCCATGGCATAAATTTTTTCCATGTCTTTCATGTTTAACTGTTTGAAAACGCCAATGGTACGTGTATCTTCAAAACTGCATTTGAAAGCCAGTTCATGAATCTGTTCGTCGGTCAGATCCAGACCTAGTTCATGAAGGTTGGTCGGCATATGGATTGAACGGAAAAAGTCTTCCATTGCTTCTATACCAGCGAGTGCTGTATTTTCATAATCAGCAAAACATGGAATATCGAAGATGTTGGTGGCAAATTGTGCGAAACGCTCCGGATTGGCATCATAAACATAACGTGCCCAGCTTCCCCAGAGTGCAGCAAGACCAGCACCATGAGTAACATCGTAAAGTCCGCCAAGTTCGTGTTCAAGCTGATGACAGGCCCAGTCACCACCACCAGTTCCACAGCCGGTCAATCCGTTATGAGAAAGACTTCCTGCCCACATGATCTCTGCTCTTGCATTGTAGTTACCAGGTTCGTTCAGCAGGATTCGTGCATTGTAAATAACGGTCTGCATCAGGGATTCACTGATACTGTCAGTGATCTCCATGGTTTCGATGTTGACAAAATAACGTTCCATGGTATGCAGAAGAATATCTACACAGCCACTTTCGGTCTGATATTCCGGCAGAGTATAGGTGAGTCGCGGGTTCATCAGAGTGAATTTCGGGCGACAGAGGTCACTGCGGGTGCTTCCACGTTTTAACCAACCATCTTCATTTGTAATGACACAGGAACCGCTCATTTCGCTTCCGGAAGCGGCAATCGTAGGGATAGCGCCGATTGGAAGACAGGCGTTTGGAATCTCTGTTTTGAGAAAAAAATTCCAGACATCGGTCCATGGATTGGCAACACCATAGCCAATGGCTTTTGCAGAATCAATAACACTTCCACCACCGACAGCCAGAATGAAATCCACAGATTCTTTCTGACAGAGTGAGATACCTTCTCGTACTTTGGAGAGACGTGGGTTTGGGACAACTCCGCCCAAAGTGACAAAGTCGATTCCTGCTTCAGTGAGACACTTACTGATTTCGTGAATCAGACCGGATTTTACAGCACTTTCGCTGCCATAATGAATCAGTACTTTGTGGCAGTTATAATCTTTTAATAATTCACCAATTTTTAGATGTGTATCTTTTCCAAAAATCACCTTTGTAGGTGTGTAATATTCAAAACTTCTCATGATGATTAAACTCCTTGTTTATAATCAAGCATAACATAGTAAAAATATATCATAATTGTAACAAAAATTACAGAAAAAACAGTAAAAAAATTAAGAAAACAGCAAAAACTATGTATCAAAAAAGTTATATAAGACAAATTCTCTTGAGAAAATAACAATAGTCCAGTATAATAGAAAGAGAAAAATGGAAGAATAAAAGCTGAAATTTTCAAAAGAATGGTGTATATTATAAAGCAATGGGAAATTCAGGTGATAAAATGGAAAATATAATTATTATCGGAGCAGGTCCGGCAGGCATATCTGCGGCACTGTATGTTGCCAGAGGTAATTTAACCCCACTGTTGCTCAACAATGGAATCGGAGCACTGGCAAAAGCAGAAAAAATTGAAAATTATTATGGTTTGGAACGACCACTCTCAGGAGAAGAACTTTATGAGAGAGGAGTTGCACAGGCAAAGGCTCTGGGCATTCGCATAATTGATGCACAGGTGCTTGGAATTAATGGATTTGATACATTTACAGTCCAGACGACTGCTGGAAACTTTGATACAGTAAGTGTGATTCTGGCAACAGGCGGAAAGCGGTCTGCACCGAATATTCCGGGAATTCGGGAATTTGAAGGCAAGGGTGTCAGTTACTGTGCAATCTGTGATGCGTTTTTCTACAGAAACCGCGATGTGGCGGTAATTGGAAACAGTGATTTTGCACTTCATGAGGCGGAAGAACTGCGAAATGTAACTTCATCAGTGACAATATATACAAATGGCAGAGAACCGGAGTTTTCAAGAGAACATCCGATTGCAGTGAACACAATGAAAATTCAGGCAATCGAGGGCGGAGATACCGTTTCGGGTATTCGGATGGAACATGATGTTGCTTCAATGGAAAATGAAGACAGGGAATCATTTTATCCGGCAGACGGGGTGTTTGTGGCACTGGGGACTGCCGGCAGTACTGAGATCGCACGACAGATGGGCGCGGAACTGACAGATAAAGGAAATGTCAGAGTCAATTCTGAGATGGAGACAACGATTCCGGGTCTGTTTGCGGCGGGGGACTGTACAGGCGGACTCCTGCAGGTATCCAAGGCAGTCTATGAGGGAAGTATGGCGGGAATCAATGCCGGTAAATATGTTCGTCAGAGAAAAAAGGCAGCAGACTGAAAAATAACAAAATGAATAAAATATCAAAGTAAAAATACTGAATAACAGTATATACAGAAAAGGAGAATTAGTATGGCAAAAACAATTACATCACAAAATTTTGAAGAAGAAGTTTTAAAATCAGAAAAACCAATCCTGCTTGATTTCTGGGCAACCTGGTGCGGACCTTGCATGCGTCAGGGTCCAATCGTGGAAGCACTGGCAGAAGAAGGTTATAATGTAGGCAAAATCGATGTGGACCAGGAAATGGGGCTTGCACAGCAGTTTAAGGTTATGAGCATTCCGACTCTTTTGATCTTTAAAGGCGGACAGGAAGTACATCGTCTGGTTGGACTGACATCCAAAGAAGACCTTAAGAAACTTCTGGATGAATAACAGCAGGAAGGGTTTAGTATATTCATGAAAATCTTACTTGCAGCATGCAATGCAAAATATATTCATTCAAATCTGGCAGTGTATGATCTGAAAGCATATTCATCTGATTATGATGAGCATGTGATTCTTAGGGAGTATACGATCAACCAGCCAAAGGATGAGATACTGAAAGATATTTACAGCAGTGGAGCAGACGTTGTCTGCTTCTCCTGCTATATCTGGAATATTTCTTTTGTACGGGAACTGATTCGTGATCTTGTTAAGATACTTCCAAAAACAGCTTTTTGGGCAGGCGGTCCGGAGGTTTCTTACGATGCTGAAAAATTCCTGACAGAAATGCCGGAGATGACCGGAGTTATGGTAGGAGAAGGCGAAAAGACATTTCATGATCTTCTGGAATTTTACATAGATGGGAAAGACAGCCTTGAAGAAATTTCGGGAATTGCATACAGAACTGGTGATAAGATCATTCATAACGGCTGGCGGGAACTGATGGATTTAAGTGCAATTCCATTTGTTTATGAGCATCTGGAGAAATTTGAGAACAGAATCATTTATTATGAGAGCAGCAGGGGATGCCCGTTTTCCTGTAGCTACTGTTTGTCTTCCATAGATAAGAAACTTCGTTTCCGGGATTTGGAACTGGTCAAAAAAGAATTGCAGTTTTTCCTGGATCACAGAGTTCCACAGGTGAAATTTGTGGACCGTACTTTTAACTGTAAACATGAACATGCTATGACAATCTGGAAATATATTCTGGAACATGATAATGGTGTGACAAACTTTCACTTCGAAATTTCCGCAGATCTCCTTCGAGAGGAAGAGATGGAGCTGATGTCACAGATGCGCCCTGGACTGATTCAGCTGGAAATCGGTGTGCAGTCAACAAATCCGGAGACGATTCGGGCTATTCACCGACATATGGATCTGAAAAAACTGGAACATTGTGTAAACAGAGTTCACAGTTTCCGAAATATTCATCAACACCTGGATCTGATTGCAGGGCTTCCGTATGAGGATTATGATACTTTTCATCAATCATTTAATGATGTATACCAGATGAAACCGGATCAGCTTCAGCTTGGATTCCTGAAAGTTCTGAAAGGTTCGCTGATGCAGAAAGAGGCCGAAGTCTACGGAATCGTTTATAAAGAAAAAGAACCATATGAAGTGCTTTCCACGAACTGGCTTACCTATGGAGAAGTTCTAAAATTAAAAATGGTGAAAAGTATGGTAGAAGTGTATTATAATAGTGGTCAGTTTTGGCATACACTGGAATATTTGGTACCGTTTGAAAAGGATGCTTTTACTTTTTACGAGAAACTGGGTTCTTTTTATGAGAAAAAAGGTTACAGTGAGATCTCGCATTCCAGGATGCGGCGTTATGAGATACTTTTGGAATATCTGCAAGAAGAAACAGATGTTCCGACAGAAGTAGCTGCACAGAAAATGTTGTATGATCTTTACCTGAGAGAAAAACTTAAGAAGCGCCCTGTATTTGCTCCGGATCAGAAACAGTATGAGACAGCAGTATGGAACTACCGGAAGAATAACCAGGTTTCCAAAACAGCACATATTGAAGTGTTTGAGAATGGAACGGTGATTCTGTTTGATTATGAGAAACGTGATCCATTGTCGAATAATGCATATACAGAGGTTGTTCAGTTATAAATGGCTGAGTGGAAAAAGTTGATTATATCAGATGTGAGATGACTCCCACCTCTGCAGGTGGCGAGCAATAAAAATGCCGAGGCATTCTTGAAAATAGGCGAGGTGAGGACGAAGATGGGAATATTTGACCCGAAAAAAAGAAAAATTATTACAGCGGTGATCGCAGTGATACTGGTTCTTGCGATGGTTGTACCAAGTGTTCTTTCTATTTTATTATAAAAGGAGAACTGGAAATTAGAACACTGGAGGAAGAGTATGAAACTAGGACAGCAGGCGTTAGAAGCACTGCAGGCGGAAATTACAGGAAAAATATATCCGGGAGATGACCTGGTGGTGGCAGGAGAGACAGGTATATCAGGTACGTTGGAACTGATCTGCCGGGAGTGGGATAAGCTCAGAACATATTTTTCAGAGAGTTTTCTCCGTATGGGGGTGGAAACACTGAAAAATTGTATGATTTCAGAAGAAGATGTATTTTGGAAAGAAGCTGGGTTTTCTGCATTGTATTTTACAGAGAACGGTGGAATTTTAAGTGGTCTGTGGAAAATGGCAGAAGCTTCTGGAGTTGGTATGGATGTAGATCTTCGCAGAATTCCAATCCGGCAGGAGACGATAGAAGTCTGTGAACGGCTGGATGTGGATCCGTATAAACTGGAGGCGAAGGGATCTGTGCTGATTGGCACTGCGCAGGGAGATGCACTGGTGCGGGAATTAGAGGCACATGGAATCCATGCAGCTGTGATTGGATATGCAGACAGTGGAAACGACCGTCTGCTTCACAGTGGAGAAATTACCAGATATCTGGAACGTCCGAGACTCCATTTGACGGAAATTATACCTGGAAAGGACAGAAAAGATGGCAAAGCTTAATATTGTACTGCTGGAACCTGAAATTCCGGCAAATACAGGAAATATAGGAAGAACATGTGTTGCAACAGATACGAAACTACATCTGATCGAGCCTCTGGGATTCAGTCTCAGTGAGAAGGCACTCAAAAGAGCTGGTATGGATTACTGGAAAGATCTGGATGTAACGACATATCTGGACTACGAAGATTTTGTGGAAAAGAATCCAAATGCGAAAATTTATTATGCAACAACGAAGGCGTTGAAGACTTATACAGATGTGCAATACGAGGAAGATTGCTATATTATGTTTGGCAAGGAAAGTGCCGGAATTCCGGAAGAAATCCTGATGGAACATAAAGATAACTGCGTACGGATCCCAATGATCAATGAGATCCGTTCACTGAATCTGAGTAATTCAGTGGCAATCGTGCTTTATGAGGCACTGCGGCAGAATCATTTTGATCATATGCAGCTTCAGGGACAGCTTCATAACCATACGTGGGAATAAGAAAAAATATAAACGATAAAAGGCAAAGTAGATGAATTCTCTACTTTGCCTTTTCCAATGTAAAAATAAATTCTGTTCCAACACCCTCTGTACTGATCACATTGATGTGTTGTCCATGTGCATGAAGAATCTCTTTGACGATTGCCAGACCAAGGCCGGTTCCTTTTTGATCCTTGCCTCGGGATCGGTCAATCTTATAAAATCGTTCCCAGATCTTCTGGAGACTTGCCTTTGGAATTCCAATGCCATGATCTTTGACAGAAACAAAGATCTTGCCGTTTTTTTCGGTAGTCTCAAGTGTAATCGTGGAATTGTCCGGGCTGAATTTGATCGCGTTGCTCAAAAGGTTATACAGCACCTGTTGGATCTGTTCCATATCTGCCTGTGCCATCAGTTCCTTTCCGGATAAAATCAGTTCCAGAAGAATATTGCGACTGGTACAGGAGCCTTCAAAGGATGCAGCTGTCGCTTTGATCACACTGTTGATATCAAAGGGCTGGATATGAAGCATACGTTTCTGGATATCCAGTTCATTCAGAGTCAGAAGTCCGCGGGTAAGTTTTTCCAGACGTTCTGCTTCGTATGAAATAATCTTTAAATATTTTTCCTGCATTTCCACTGGAATCGTTCCGTCGATCATTGCTTCCACGTAACCTTTGATCGAAGTAAGCGGTGAACGGAAATCATGTGAAATATTGGAAATAAACTGTCGTTGGTATTCACCGTTACGATTTAGTTTATCAGCCATATAATTCAGATTCTTGGCAAGATATCCCAGCTCATTTTCTGAATCGACAGGAATCTGGTAGGAGAGATTTCCGTTTGCAAATTCTGAAGCTCCCTTTGTGATTTCCTGAAATGGCCTGCGTATACAGCGGATATACAAGAAAAACAGTAAAGCTACACCGAGATAAGTGAGAATATACAAAATCTGAATGATCCAGAGCAGAGTGCTGCGGTTCTGATACAAGTCACTCATCAGATAATGAATGGCAACGTATCCCCGCGTTGTCATATTCTCGGTGATTGGTGCAATCGTGCTGAGATGTGTCTCGGGAAAATATCCGTAGAAATCACCAATCTGATAATAATTGCTGTCCCAGGAGGCTGGGTTGAATCCTTCTAAGTTAATTGGATTATCCGGTGAGATATCTTTGCGTGTACTGAGGATGATCTGTCCGTTGCTGTTGATGATCCAGATGATCGTATCAGGATAGTTTGCAGCAAGGGAAAGATTGTTCCGAATCTCCTCCATATTAGAAGAAGTGATGTTGTGACTGACCAGATTATTTTCTGCAATGCGGTGAGCTGTCTGGTACATATCTGCACTTATGGATTTTTCCAGGCGATTTTCTAACAGGTGAGAACCGACATATGTTACCAGCAAAAAACCAAGGACACCAAGCAGTATATATGTGGTAAAAAACACCGTTGTCAGTTTCTTTTTCATTTGTTTTTGACCTCAAACTTGTATCCGATACCCCATACAGTAGAGAGGCTCCACTGAGGATGGTCTTTAATTTTTTCGCGCAGTCTTTTAATGTGGACATCTACGGTACGAGTGTCACCGATATATTCATATCCCCATATATGATCCAGTAATTGTTCGCGGGTAAATACCTGGTTTGGAGATGCGGCCAGAAAATAGAGAAGCTCCAGTTCTTTTGGCGGCATATCAATTTGTTTTCCCATATATGTGACAGAGTAATTTGTCAGATTGATTGTCAGATCTGGAAAGCTGACACATTTTTCATCCGGATTGCCAGCAGGCTGACGTACTTTGAATCGACGCAGGACTGCACGCACACGGGCAACCAGTTCTTTGGTATCAAACGGTTTGATAATATAGTCATCTGCCCCCAGTTCAAGACCAAGTACTTTATCGAAGGTTTCGCCTTTGGCAGAAAGCATGATGATCGGCACATCAGATGTGTGACGGATCTCTCGGCAGACCTGATAGCCGTCAATGCCAGGAAGCATCAGATCCAGGAGGATCAGATCTGGCTGAAAAGAAGCAAAGTCTTTCAGAGCCTGTTCACCGTCATTTACAATTCTGGTTTCAAAACATTCTTTTGTAAGATATAAAGAAATCAGTTCAGCAATGTTGTTGTCGTCATCTACGATTAAGATTTTCTGTTTTGTTACCATGGTATTCGCCTTTCACTTATTTTTTGAATTCTACAATTGTTACACCTGCATCACCCTCGCCGAATTCGCCGAGACGATAAGAGGCTACATGTTTCTGGCGCTTCAGGTAATTGTGAACGCCTTTGCGGAGTGCACCGGTTCCCTTGCCGTGAACGATTCGTACAGTTTTTAGATGCGCAATATAAGCATCATCCAGGTATTTGTCCAGTTCTGCAACTGCTTCATCGACTGTTTTTCCAAGAAGATTAATTTCCGTAGAGACACTGGCTGATTTGGACATACGGATTTTTCCGGCCCCGGTCTTGGAAAGAGACGGAGTGGTGATCACTGGTTCATCAATCAGCTCCAGATCAGAAATATGGACTTTGGAACGAATGATTCCCATCTGAACAAACAGATAACCTTTAGAATCCGGGCGGGTACTTACTGTACCTTTGAGATTCATGCTGAGAACACGGATAGTATCGCCCAGGTGGATATCTTTTGCTGTGAGCACTTTCTTTGGTTTCTTTTTGGGGGTTGGCTGAGCCATTTTCTGTTCTGCTTTGTTGAGACGTTGGCGAAGCTGCTGACGTTCACGTTCAACAGCAGCGGTGTCTACATATTCATTATGGAATTTATGGAAAAGCTTCATGGTCTGGTCAGCGTAATCCTTAGCATCCTGAAGAACTTTATGTGCCTCTTCGTTTGCCTGACGGATGATACGCTCTTTCTGAACATCCAGTTTTTCCTGTTTGTTTTCCAGCTGTTTCTTAAGCGTTTCAATTTCCAATTTGTACTGTGCAATCTCTGTGCGCTCGTTCTCAATTGTGATACGACTTTCTTCCAGCGAGGTCAGTACGTCTTCAAAAGATTCATCTTGTTCATTGATCTGTTCGCGTGCCTTTTCAATGATGGATTCAGGGATTCCGAGTTTGGAAGAAATTGCAAATGCATTACTTTTTCCAGGAATACCGATCAGCAGGCGATAAGTCGGACTCAATGTTTCTACATCAAATTCGCAGCAGGCATTTTCGATACCGGAAGCGGAAAGGGCAAAAACTTTCAGTTCACTGTAATGAGTAGTTGCCATGGTGCGGATTCCGCGTTCATGCAGATAAGAGAGAATCGAGATGGCCAGTGCAGCACCCTCCGTCGGGTCAGTTCCGGAGCAGAGCTCGTCAAACAGAACCAGGGAATGACGGTCTGCTTTTCCAAGAAAAGAGACGATATTTGTCATGTGGGAAGAAAAGGTACTTAATGACTGTTCAATACTCTGCTCATCACCGATGTCAGCATAAACTTCGTGGAAGAGAGCAAGTTCACTGCGGTCCAGAGTTGGAATGTGAAGACCGGATTGTCCCATGAGAGTGAGCAGACCGACTGTCTTCAGGGAAACAGTCTTGCCGCCGGTGTTTGGACCGGTGATAACAAGCAGATCAAATTCATCACCCAGACGGATATCGATTGGAACGACTTTTTTCTTGTTGATCAGGGGATGACGTGCTTTTTTGAGGTTGATGCGTCCTTCATCATTAAAGACAGGTTCGCTTGCATTCATTTCCATCGCAAGCGTTGCTCTTGCAAAAATAAAGTCCAACTGAACCATCAGTTCAAGATTGAGTGAAATTGCTTCCTGTTCAGTAGCAATCTGTTGGCTGAGATCAGCCAGAATCACTTCGATTTCTTTCTGCTCCTGAAGTTCCAGTTCGCGCATGTCATTGTTTAACTTGACTACGGACATTGGTTCGATAAAAAGTGTAGAGCCGGTAGAAGACTGATCGTGGATCATACCGGGAACCTGCCCTTTGTATTCGGCTTTGACAGGAATGCAATATCTGCCATTTCGCATAGTGATGACAGAGTCCTGTAGATAGGTGCGGGCACTGCCGTTTACCAGCCCTGCAAGTTGTGTATGGATACGATCGTTGGTGATCTTCATGTTTCTGCGGATCTGGCGGAGAGCAGGGCTTGCATCATCGCTGATTTCCTCCTCGGAGAGAATGCATCTGCGGATTTCTGTGGACAAAGGTGTGAGTGGAGAAAGTCCATCAAACATGCTGTCCAGAGAGTCACCAGGAAGATCGTTACGTTCTTTACGAGAGTAAGTTTTGACTCTGGAAGTGTTTTCAAGAAGTCCGCAGACTGCCAGAATTTCCTGAATACTAAGAGCACTGCCGATTTCCAGACGTTTCAGAGAACCACGGATATCTTTGACATTTCCAAAAGAAATGGATCCTTTTTGGAATAGTCTTGTCAAAGCATCTTTTGTCTGTACCTGCATCAGGCGAATCGTTTCCAGATCTGTAGATGGTTCCAGGTTTTTACAGAGCTGTTTTCCCATATAAGAAGACGCTTTTTCTGTAAGTTTTTCTATGATTTTTGGATATTCCAATGCATTTAATGCTTTTTGATTCATAATAACTCCTCGTTGCTTAAATTGGTTTAATTCACCAGTCTCTATTCTACATGATTTTGACAGGAATGAAAAGAAAAATGTGAAATTTTGTTCATAAAAACTTCATAAAATCCGGGTATGATTTCCCCTAAGTATTGTATTTACAGGGCTTGCGGGAATAGGCAGTGAGCGGGGAATGAGGGTTTTGTGACATTGTTGTGACAAATGCCGGTAACGATAAAAATGCTGTTAGATCAGTATACCGAAATATTACGGAAGGTATATGGAAGTCATTTAAAGACAGTAATTTTATATGGATCCTATGCAAGAGGAGATTATAGGGCAGATTCTGATATAGATATAATGATTCTCCTGGAATTGTCAGACATACAGGACATTACAGGAGAATACATAGATACAGATAATGAGTATATGTATTATT
>OGQQ01002239.1_pt1 | contig 12964 bp, 13 predicted proteins | sample 1553281 | NCBI WGS metagenome assembly OGQQ01 (sample SAMEA2579937, study PRJEB22360) | human gut metagenome | biome: human gut; feature: human-associated habitat; material: faeces | place: Denmark | collected 2008/2010 | reverse complement strand
AAGAGCACCACATCGACACCGAGACCTACAAAAAAGCCCTGTCCGGCAGCATTGCCATGACAGGGACAAATGTGGACTTCATCTTGAAGGGCATCAACGAGTATCTGATGGCCTTGGCAAAAGAGCAGATCAAACTGGCCTTTGAACAGTCCGAAAAAGAAGTTGCCGATTTGCACCAGCGCACCCGTGAGGGACTTTTGACGGCCCGGCTGAATGGCAAGCAGGTTGGTCGCAAAAAGGGTGTTGGCTTTGAAACGAAGAAAGCCAGAGAAGCCAAGCAGATCATCCGCACCCACTGCAAGACCTTTGGCGGCACACTTGACGATGCCGAGTGCATGAAGCTCACCGGTCTTGCCCGGAATACCTATTACAAGTACAAGCGTCAGATTCGTGCTGAACTGATGGCTGAACAGGATTTGCCGAAAGGAGCAAGTATCTTTTATGAACCGCCAAAATCATTCTGAGCCAGAGAACCGGCTCACTTCGGAGGAGCAGCAGGAGTTTTTGAAGCTTCTGGCCCGTCTGTCCCCTGAACAGCGTGAAGCACTGAAAGAAGTGCTCAAGTCCTTTACTTAACAAAAATGTGCAGGGCGGCATTTCTGCTACCCTGCACATTTTTATTTTTTGTTATGCACGCTCTACTCTGACGCTGCCAGTACGAGCATCTTTGATGATACGGAAACGAGAGCCGCAACCAGCGCAGCTTTTTGTCTGATTTGTTCCGCCTCCAAGGATCACTCGTGCCAGCTCGTGCCCACAATCAGGGCATTTGATAACCTTCATAGCCATATCAAAACCTCCATTTGAATTTGACTTATCATTTTAAACCGTCGTCTGCCGAAGTCAAGCAGTGTTACCATCTTCTTTGTTTTTACACCATACCGCACGTAGTTCAATAGCGGTTTCCTTCATAGTAGGCGGTTTCCTTCATAGTAGAAATCGTATGCCACCTGTAAGAATTCGTCTGCTGTGTCAAATTCATCACCACTGTAATCTGAAACGAACCAATTCCCATCGTTATCCACCGTAAAGGTCAGCTTCACATCACAGGCAGTCGGTTCATCGGCCATACCCATTGTATAATCAAATGTAGTGTAGGTTCCTTCCATTATTACATTGCCCGTTGTGTCATCATAATACCAACTGTAATAGGTAGAATCCTCAAATAGATAATCCATGACCATGCCATAGGTGATCTCATCCAATTCAGGATGATCCGGATCATCGTTTTCCCAGCCATCCCAGACCGTACCACAGACTTCGTCGATAACTTTATCCGCACCACTAATATAAGCGTACTCGTCATCAGAATCTTCCTCCGTATAATCAGAGGTACTGTTTTCCGAATCATTCCACACCGTATTATCTGATACCGCCACCTCGCTTTCTACCCTTGTTGCAACACTCGTTGATGTTGTTTTATTCATGCCGAGATAATATTCATTCAGCATGTTCAAAATAATCATTTCCTGAAGCCAGTCCAGTTCCGTTCCATTGCTGGTAACATGATCCAAATTAAAAGTATCATCCGAATTCAGAACAAAATAGAATGTAAACCGCAGTGTTCTTCCACTTTCAACGACTCTATCACCGGTATAGGTTACAATTTTTTTGCCGTCTTCTTTATAATTGTCCCATTTAGAATCATCGAAATATGTATCAAAAATCTCGTCAAGCGTTGCATCTGCACTGAAAATACTGGGCATCTGGCTGTCCGACAACCCACATGATTTTATGGAGTCCATATTGAATCCACCGGACGCAACTGCTGCAATCACAACGATGACTGCGATGGTAGCAACCAGATTTATGATCTTCTTCTGTTTCAGATACCCATGAACCGCTTTCTTCTCCTGCTCCACCTGCACGGCAGAAAGCATTTCCGGGTAAAGCAGCGAGATAATCTGCGAATAGATCATATTTCCAAACAGATAATACCGCGACTTGTTTTCTTCTTTTTTACTGGGGACACTCAAAATACTGAGTTTGAGACCATTTTCTGTATTCTGAACCTGATATGCTCCGTACTTTTTGCTGTGGAACACCACTGTGTCCGCTGTATCTGTGATTTGCTCTACTTCTGGCGCTGCAAATCCTCGGCGAATCACATCTACTGCCTCTTCCCAAGTCATTTCTTCTGGCAGATATAATGCCCCTTGGTCACGAGCTGGATCGAACACCTTCAGATAAATGTCATCTCTGCAAAACAGGCCATATATAATAGGCACGACCGCGCTGAGCAAAGCTGATTCTATAAAGTTCCAAATGCCCGCTCCGCCTAAACAAACTACAAATAAGATTAAAAATGCCAACGTTGCAAAATAGGCGATTTTCAGTTTTTTCTTCATATCTTCCCAGATAATCAGAAACTGCGTTGTTTCGGTGAAAAGGACGTGATACCCATTCCATCCGTCAGACTTTTTCTTTTCTTCCCACGCTTCTTCTCTCTTATCAAGAATTTTCATGGTATTTTGTCTGCCGCCACCGGTTTCTTCGTCCGGAACCTTTTTAACCTCTTCCATAATAATTTGCTCCTTTTTGTCTGTCGTTCGTACGGATATGGAACGCTTTATGCTAAAAATATTATACGATATATACAATTATGAGTCAAGCACCCAGACAATAAAATCGTAAGTACACACTACGATTTATCCAAGGAGGCTGAACCATGGAACGAGAGAAGCCCACATTTGATATCCTAGGCCGTATTGAGCGGGAACGCCTTTCCCGTGGCTGGTCTGAGTATGCCCTCGCAGAAAATTCTGGCTTGACACAATCTACCATTTCTACATGGCGCAGACGGAATCTTCAGCCCAATGTAGCTTCTCTTGAGAAAATCTGCTCCGGCCTCGGTATCTCGCTTTCCCAGTTCTTTCAGGAGGAAGACTCTGTTTACTTAAGCCCCGATCAAAAGGAAATTCTTGATCTATGGGCTAAACTCTCTCCTGCTCAAAGAACAGCGGTCTCTCAAATGCTGCGTTCCTTCCTATATATAAAGGAAGAGGTATAAAATTTTTTCCGCTCGTGAGCCGCTTGTGTCAAAAGCGAATTTCCGCGAGCACCCTCTCACGGCACACCCATTTTCAGAATGGGTGTGCTACAGGGGCGCTTGCAAAAATTCACTTTCGACACGCGCGTCTCACTCACGGGCTATGTTTTTGTAGCTTCTTATATAAGATAAAATTCAACTATTCCGCAGCAAAATACGGTCAAGCCCCTGAAGGACTTGACCGTTTTATCATTTTGAATAATAGGTTTTAGATACAAGATTCCCGAATTTTTGCCAGATCACTGTTCAGCAGCGTTTCATGTTCCAGAAGACCATGCTGCACAGCAAGCAGAAAATACTTATTATTATGAAGAATCTTATATGCTCTTCGGTAAAGTTCTTCCAGTTTTGCTGACTTGATGGCTTCATTATAAGAAAGTCTCTGCTCGGACATTCTGTTGTCCCCTGATTCAATTCCTACGAAGCCACCTCCTGCAAAGTGACACAGCCAAATATCCATGAGCTTATCTGCTTGCTCTATATCGGCCGATGCCTGAATATCCATAACACCATAGATCAGAGACACACCCGCTCTGCCTGCCAATGTTTTGGTCACTTCATCCAGAAATTCCTCCTCATTTTGTGCATAAGTAGCACAGCCATTTGCCATACCACCGATTACACCTTGGCTTCCGCGAACCGTGACAATTCCAATGCTTCCGGGGTGAAGAACTTCTCCGACCACTGCATGGGCAGCTTCATGTACTGCAATCTTCTGCAACTCTGAGGAGTCAGTTTCCTTATCCGTTTTTTGGAGTTTATATACCACCTGAAGAAGAGCTTCTATGATATCTTCCTTCTGGATGTGCTCATGACCTTGATAGACACTATTCAGCGCAGCAAGGTTCATTACCGTTTCCAGTGTAGCACAGCTTACCTTGGGCATAGCCTTGACGATATCCGAGATCAGCACATCCTCTGCCAAATCTTTATCCCTGAGATAGTAGCTGACAATGTTCTCTGCATTCTCTCCAATCGGAGGTTGTAGATAGATCACATAATCAAATCTACCCGGTCTCAACAAGGATGGTGGCATATACCTTGTATCGTTAGTAGTAGCAACCACAAAAAGATCTGTGTCCTTTGCATCATCAATACAGGCTTGCAGACAAGCCCATTCCGGCGCATAGGGAGAATTCGATTCCACATAGAGGTTCAAATCTTCTAGGAGCAGTATACTAGGTGCTTCCTCCTTTGCCATAGCAAATACAGTCCTTAATTCATCCAGAAAACTGTTTTCCTGACTGGTTTTACGAAAAACAAAGGGCTTCCGTTCGGACTCTTCCATCAGAATAGATGCCAGCAGACTTTTTCCAAGACCAGGATCAGATTCCATCAGCAGCCCTCTTGGAATAGAAATGCCCTTTCTTTTATAAACCTCCGGTCTTTTTAGAATATCCAGAATCTGACGCAGAATGTCTTTCGTAGATTCGTAACCGATAACTTTTTCATCAAACTTATCCATTGTATTCTCCCTTCTTATTTGCGTTTTGATTTTCTGTTCTGAATCATTTGACCTTTTGCTGTCAGAGAAATGCTTCCGTATCGAACGATATCATCGCCATACAATGCAGCTTCTCTTGACTGCCTCATTTGGATATTATTTTGAAGCAGTTCGTCAAACTCAGATTTCCATTGATTTGTTACCGTTACAAGCATATTCCACTCAGATTTCCATTGAATATGAAACATATTTTGTGTTTGAAACGATACTGCACAAACTGCAAAATGAATATGTACATTAAATCTATCCGCATGAATTCCATAGGCTGTAATATAACCTTTCTTCGCATAGATACTTGCTATTCTTTCTGCTAGAGATACTACATCCTGTGGCAAAATACAATCTGTTGCTGCGAAGGAAACAATGCGGTGTTTTGCAAACTGCGGAATACCTTTATGTCTTCTCCTGACTTCAAAAAGCATCAGATGAAAAACTGAACTCGGATCACACAAATATTCATTGGGAATCATCGCTGGCTGACAACCTGCCAAGGTATTTGTTATAGTATTCACTCTTTGACTATCTTCTGCTGTTTTATCTAATCTAAGAATATATTGTAGTAACCGTTTTAAATCTTCCAAAGTTTCATACTTATCATTTTTGAGTTCGATATAACACATACCTATGAACCTCCTCTTTTATCCCTTCCAGATCTTTTTCACTCGCATAATATCCAATATTAGATATAATTTCATCAACAAGGTCTGCATCTATTTTGGTAAAATAGATTGCGCTCTTAAATACTTCTGTGGCATTTTTACCAGTTTCATTCATTCTCTGTTGTAAATGAACTTTATCTTCATCTGTCAATCGTATACTAAAGATAGTTCCCATTATAATCACCTTCTTTCTATCTATAGATTTCATAAAGATAAATTAATATCATTGAAAATATAGATGAGAATTTATAGAATAAAATATTATTTATGACGGCATCCGCCTCCCCCTCCTAGCAAGAATAGCCAAATGTATATACACTACACATTCGGCTGCTCTTGTGCGACTGTTTGTACTACAACTATTCCATTCAGCCGCTTTATCCTAATGTTAGTGTCATTAATAAAGATTAACTTTCACCTTCCTTCTGCTCTATACATTATTTAGCATTAACATTGGATTACCCGTATGTACATCACTCCATCAAGCACTACTTTCAGGCAATAGAAAACCCACATGCAACATCATCCATGTGGGTTTTTTCATGTTACCACCCAACTGATTTCATGTGAGATTCCTGTACAATATATTCCTGCACCGCTCTCTTGGGAATCTTCCAAGATCGGCCGATTCTCATGGCTTTTATCTTTCCTGACTTCAAAAGCTTATAGGTGGTGTTCATACCACATCCCAACATATCGGCAACTTCTTCTGGAGTGATCAAAGTGTCATAGCAATCAAACATAACGGCAAATCCTCCTTTGGTGGGTTACTATAATGTTGCCGAAGGTCAAATCACGCCAGATACAGAGAAAGGGCGATCACGCGCGTGATCGCCCCTTTAGTTATCTCCTATTTACTTTCAACAGAAGCATTTTCGACAATTGGAAAAAATTTTGCTCTGAAATTCCGCCTTCGCCCGAAATTTTAGCGCACTTTGAGTTTATTTTTTTAGAGTGTCGAAGTCACTTTATATCGCTGACACCCATGTATAAAGTGCGCATTAAATCATCCAGTTCCGTTTCTTCGTATAGCCATGTTGGTGAAATGGCTTGCAAAACACATCGTATCGCATACGTTCTGATTTTTTTCTGACTGCTTGGCTTTTCCATTAACTTCAAATCTTTTAACGGTTGGTATCTTGGATTTCTTCTATCGATATAATTTTTTAGTATATCATATGCTTTTTGAGGGTTTCTCATTGCAAGAACATATACTCGAATAATCACATATTTTAAAAACCAGATATAATCCATTCGAGAAAAATACATATTTTCAAAAATCCGTCCGTCTGGACAAAAAGCCACTGGGACCGTGCATTTAAAATACAGATTCCATTCCCATCTATCAATATCCTCTTTTAATATATCTAATATATTCGGATCCATTGTATTAGAAATATTCTTCAATTTGATCATGTGATTTTCAAACTCTATAATTGCTCTTCTATGATAAATCATTTCTCTCGCGAATTCATTCATCATATACTCGCTGCAACTCTCACACTTTCTGCAACTTTCATACCTATTACAGCCCTTGCATTTTTCGCTCTGTTCTTTTCCATTTTCTTCCAGCTCTTCGCAAAAAGAATCGTATGCCCTTGCCAAATTACTTTTATATCTTCTCTGGATGTCATTTTCATGGTTATCATCAAACAAATCATCCCATTCGTTTACCGGCCTTCGGCCATCCAAATGTTTAGTGTATAAACATAATACTTCCTTCATTTTATAGTCAATCGTTTCTTTTTTCTCTTTTTCTATCATTTCACACACAATTTCTCTCGCAATCGGAGTCAAGAAATTCTTTATTTTTTCTTTTGAAAAAAAGACATATGTATGTGGAAGCTTTATCGAATCCAAGTAGTCTTCCACTTTTTCTTTTACATCTGCGCTTACATCTTCACTGTCAAATACTTCTCTTATTTTTTCTTTCCACAGTTCGTCACTATTACGAATTGATTCACATTTTTCTTGAAATTCTTCCATTTCATTTTGTAGCCCCATATTTCCTTCCACAACTTCATTGTTCTTCGTATCACACATTATTTCTGTGAGTGTTGTATCTGGCGCAGACAAGTAATTGAATGTCAGCAATGCACACGTTAACGCATTGCTATAGAAAAAATCTTTAACATCGCTCTGCTTGATGCTAAAGTTTCTCCATGGACTATACGCCCCTAATGCCCCACGCAAAATCTCTTTTATAGCACTATCATAATCGTCTGTAATGTATGACCTCACCATTACGGAGTCTCTTTGAAGTTCCTCTTCCGTTCTGTAAAGTACAAGCCGTTCCAATCCCTCTTGATTTTCCATATGCAGCCCTCCATTTTCTCACATTATTACACCATTTTATTTGAAAGTCACAGAATCAGCTTTTTGTGACAACTTTTCCCTTTTCATTCAGCTCTAGGTTTTGCTATATTTTTCACCACAGTGATGGATATCTCTTACGAATAACCGCCTACTGTACTGCACCTTGATAATTTCATAGTGGGTAGCATACGCCAATGGAACGGTCAGACTGCCCACAAAAAAACATATCTGCAAAAGGAGGTTTTTACCATGAGTAGCAAATTCATAGTCTCAAATCGAGTTCACGATCCACCCAGAGATTTTACTTCTGTACCTGCCTGTACCTTTATCGACAGCAGCGGTCAGGAGTTCATTGATATGGAAGCGCATCAAATGGATGTGGATGCCAGAGATGCGGCATACCGACAAGAGATCCATCGACTAGTTCGGCAACAGAGTGATCCTGCCCAAAAAGCTGAACTAAAAGCGCTCTTGGCCGAGTTTAATCACTTCGATAATTTTGGATTCGATGTAGATATTTACAAACGCCCTTGGATCATTAAGAAGCGGATTCCAAACGATCCTCGACCGATTCGGCGGTCATTCACATCTTGCTATGATTTCAAGGCTATTGTTGTAAGGAAAATTGAGCGTGACAAAACAACCGAATGGATTTATGTATCGTTCCGTATTCCCAACAAACCGTCCGGAGCATTCTGGCTGGAGAAAGGCGATTTTAGTCCGAAGACGTTGCTGAAGAAGTTCATGGCTGCGGGTGGCCAGATCCATTATACCGAGGACAGTAAACGGTGGGCAGATTTATTGGCGGCTTTCATCGGTGCAATTTTAGACACTGAACACCCATACTTGCTGCCTCCTGTTGGATGGTATCAACTAGAGGATGGTCGCTGGCTCTATACGCCGCAGATGAAGGACACCTTGGCCACCCCGTTGCTGGCCACCACTGACTTGGAAAAGTTGCCCTTGGCTTTGGTCAGGATTTTAGGGATTATCAAAACTAGAATCTCTGATAAATTTGAGGGCATTCATCGTTTCTTTGCTCTTTTAGACAATGATGTTTCTACTTCAACAAGAATGACGGTTGACGACATACCAAAGCACTTCAATGAAATGCTCGATCAGCACGGCCCGGATGTCTTATTATCAGTCTACGGTGACAATCCAGGAATTGCCGCTACCGTTGGCAACTACCGTTCAGCGACAAATTTTGCCACTCTGCTTACAAGGACTATGACAGAGCCTCGTTTTCCGCTATGCCTTATCGTATCTACGAACGGCATTACTGAGCTGCAGCAGAAGCACTGTCTGTTCTTGCCTCACGAGGAAAGCCATACAGCCGCGCTGCCTCTGGCCGAAATCTTTAGCAAGCTGTGTGCCCTTGTTGAGCACAACCCAGATGCCTTTGAGCGCATCGTTGAGCGATCCTACACAACTGCTTTAGGTTCCTTGGATGAAGAATGCGCCTTTCGGAATGAAATCGCACTTCTAAGCGTTTCATCCGCTGTTCTTTGCTGGGCATTAAAACTCCTTAAGCAGCCGGATTCAGCGCAAACAACACACGAGGTCTGTCAGGCATACATCAATAATTGCTTATCCGAGTGGGACAGCTCGCTGGATTGCAACGCAAAGGAAATTTTACACAAGGCACTCTTTTCGGCAAGCGAAGCCGGTGATATTCGTTTTATACGCTATGAAGAGGTCGATTCCAGCTATGACCCTGACCGGGACATCGTCCAAAAAAAGGATGCTTTCCTTCTGAAAGGGTCTTTGCTGAAGTCTCTGCTCCATGAGTATGCACCGGGATATAGTGCACCCGATGTTATTTCGCGTTTGCAAAGTGAGCATCTGCTCTCTGAGTTCAGCTCTGCCAAAAAGATTCGCATTAACAGCGGAACCTATGTAGATGCTCGACTCTTGACTTTGAAGTGCAGTTGCTTAACCGAATATGAAGATTCTGATTAAAGCAGGAGGAACGGAACCATGAAGTTGAAAATAGGCTCTACCTATCAAAAAGCTGTTACAATCATCGAAAAACTCAAGGAGGGGAACGCTTCCATTTTTATCTGTGGAAAAAGCGGCGTAGGAAAGTCTACTCTTTCCTACAATATTACAAGGGGGCTGCTGGAGTCAGGTGTTCGGATCGTAGCCATAGATCATCGGCACGCTGTGTCCCTTCCAGTAGAACTAGAACCGTATGTACATCGTCAGGACGTATCTCAAAAGCCACTCAAGCTGCATTTGTTCGGGGCATCAGATAATCCAGCGGATGCGGCTGCATCTTTCGTTGATACGGTTGCATCCGTTATCAGGCTATCAGATGGGCAAAAGCCGTTACTGATATCCCTACTAGAAAAGGCTCTCCGTGATTCACCTGCCCCGAATGAAGCATTGGAACGATTACACCTAGAAATCCAGAATTCCCGGTCACTCGCTGCACCCGGTTTGGAAAAAGCCTTGAGTCCTTTATGGGGACAGAAGTTTTTCGAGAATGGCGATTTCGAGATTTCCCCCGGCATCACCTTGCTGGAATTAGGTTCGTTTCCGTCATCCACGCAACACATCGTTGAAGAGGTGGTTTTTGCAGCACTGTTACGAGAAGCCACTCACGAGGATTTTCCACCCACTTTCCTGTACTTGGATGAATTGAGTAACTTCCCATTGCACCAAACAAGTGCACTGGGAAAAATTCTCAACGAGGGTCGCAAATACGGATTGTACTGCTTGCTGGTTGCTCAGAGCATCCGTAATTTCAAGGCTGAGCAACGGATTTTGCTTCAGCAGTGCAAGTACGCTATGTATTTCCAACCAGCGGATGAAGAGGTTCGTATGTGTGCCCGTTTAATTAGTTCGTCAGGTGGAACCAAGTTGACTTCCATGCTAAAGAGTCTTCAGGTTGGTGAGTTCATGGTCTCCGGCCCAGTTTATGTAGGTGATTCTGATACGCCGACTACCAAGCCACTGGTCGTCCATAGTAAGTCACCAGAGGATGTCGTTCCTGCCAATGGCCCGCTGGCGATTCCGGTACCTTCCGATACAGAACCGATCCTGCCCCCAGCGCAGATTGACCTTCTTCTGCCGTTGGACACTCTTGATGACTGTGACGATGAAGAAGCCGCTCCCAGCAAACCGGAAACCGTAACGGAGAACGCCTGTCCTCTGCTGCCGGATTCGCCTTCGGAGCCTTCCATTGAACCGCTGCATCTTCGTGATAAATCTTCTGCTCCACAAGAGCAAAGTCAATCCCAGCAACTGCAGCTGCTTCGATCTGCCGTTTTTACATCCGTTCCTATGAACTCATATTATGGTAATTATAACTGTTCTTGGCCACCAGCACAAGTGCACCCGGCAACCTTTTCTTACCCGGACATGGATTTCAGTTCACTGATTCAACAGGATGATGCGCAGATTTCCTTTCAAGCGCTTATCACACCATAAGGCAAAATATACGCTAATTCAAGCAGATATGCTTATCATGAAGCAATCCGCTTCGCATTCAATTTTAATTTCAGGAGGAAAACACTATGAGCACTCATACCAACATCAACATGTCCACCGCTGTTTCCAATTTTGCAGCCGATCTCAACTCGGAACCAATCCCCTTTCCGAACACCGATACATCCATCAAAAAGTCCGTCCTGTTCGTGCCGCTCAATGAAAAGTGGTTGTTGACGATTCCAGAGGCTGCTGCCTATTTTGGTGTAGGGCAAAACCGCATTTCCGAGCTTGCCTTGCAGGATGGGTGCAAGTTCGTTGTGTTCGTGGGAGCTAAGAAACTCATCAAGCGGAAGAAGTTTGAGGAGTTTTTGGACAAGCAATACGCCATCTGATACCCTATAACGCCCGCTGAAGGGCTTGCATAAACTACGCCTGCATGATACAATAAAGTGTGTTGTGTGGGCTCTTTTTATCTCGAAAGGAGCCACAAACATGGGCAAAAATCTTAAAGGAAAACAACTCGGAAAAGGGCTTGGTCAGCGAAAAGACGGTCTGTACTATGCCCGTTGCCGAAATTATCGCGGTGAGCGTGAGGAACGCTGCTTCAAGACCCTTCCAGAAGCCAAGAATTGGCGACAGGAACAGCTCTATCTACGCTTACACCCTGAAGGTCGGACTGTGGCATCGCCCAATATGACGGTGGACGCATGGTTCAATCAATGGGTCAAGGATGTCGTTGGCAACCGTGCTCCGAACACTGTTCGGAATTATCGTGAGCGATACGAGCACAACATCCAGCCATTCATCGGTTCTATGCTGTTGCGCGATGTCAAGCAGATCGACTGTCAGCGGATTTTGAACGCCATGGAGGACGACTACGCCGGTTCAACCATCCGGCAGACCTATATGACAATGGGTACGTTCTTCAAAAGCGCCAGAGAGAACGACCTCATTGCCAAACACCCAATGGACGGTGTCCGCTACACAAAGCCCGTTCGTGCACCTGATGATATCCACTTTTTGACCGTAGCTGAGCAGAAACAGTTTTTGGATGCTGCCAAGCATTCCCATAACTACGCTCAGTATGCGCTGATTCTGGAAACAGGCTTACGCACTGGTGAAATGATCGGTTTGACATGGGATGCTATTGATTGGGAAAAGCATACTCTGACCGTCAACAAAACTTTGGAGTATCGTCACAAGCAGGGCGTGTGGCGTGCTGGCCCTCCGAAAACGGAATCCAGCTACCGCACCATTCCTCTGACCGACACCGCTTACGACATCCTGCGGGAAATCTATGACACCAGAGAATACCGCAAGGAATCGAAAGACCTGTCCACTGTCCTGACCTTTATGGATCGTAAGACTGGTCAGAAGCGGAAATTAGTTATGCGTGATTTGGTGTTCATCAACTGGCGCACCGGAATGCCTGCCAAGAACAGCTCCTATGACACTCACCTCTACAAGCTGTGCGACGATGCAGGGATCGAGCGATTCTGTATGCACGCTCTGCGCCATACATACGCTACCCGCGCCATTGAGAGCGGAATGCAGCCCAAGGTCCTGCAAAAGCTGCTGGGTCACGCCAGTATCACGACCACTATGAACCGCTATGTTCATGTAACAGACGATTCCATGAAAAAGGCCGTAGCGCAGTTCGCAAAGGCACAGGAAGCACAAAAAGGGTGAGTAAAGGGTGAGTAAAACCGATTTGCCCACCCAACGCCAAATTCAGTTCTTACAAAAAACAACTTATATCCGTACAATATAGCTGTTTATCATCTACATCATAAAAGGAGAAATCACAAAAATGAAATTAGGTATTGTCGGCCTGCCCAACGTGGGCAAGTCCACTCTGTTCAACGCCATCACCTCCACCAAGAATGCGGAGGCTGCAAACTATCCCTTCTGCACCATCGAGCCGAACTCCGGCATCGTGGCAGTGCCGGACAAGCGGCTGGGGAAGCTGGCCGGGATCCGGGCGGCCCAAACAAGGTCGGA
>OGQQ01002236.1_pt1 | contig 12972 bp, 8 predicted proteins | sample 1553281 | NCBI WGS metagenome assembly OGQQ01 (sample SAMEA2579937, study PRJEB22360) | human gut metagenome | biome: human gut; feature: human-associated habitat; material: faeces | place: Denmark | collected 2008/2010 | reverse complement strand
CTATATTGGTACATCAGCACCGGATATTTCTTGGATGCGGAGAAGTTGACAGGCTTCATCATCCATCCATTCAAAGTTACCCCGTCCGTAGTCTGGAAGGTAAAGAACTCTTTTTGCGGGATAGCATAGCCGGCTAACGTTTGTTTCAACTGGTCGTTGGTGATAAGCGTTTTTAAGGTTTTGCCTGTGTTGTCATTCAGCGTAACTAGCATAGGAGTATCCAGATTCGAGAATTTGTTCATATAATACTTCATCGATTTGCTGAATAACGGCGTATTGGTTCCTTCACGTTGAGACAACTTTGTCTTTTTGCCTTTCTTATCAATCTTGTAGACTGCTTTACGCAAGGGGCTTTCCTCATTGCTGGTATAATAGAAAGAACCATCTTCTTCATCATATCCCAGAAAATCTTTCACTTCGATCTCAATATCCAGTTCTTCCTTAATCTCCCGCACAAGCGCTTCCTGGGGCGTCTCCCCCGGCTCGATCTTCCCACCCGGGAATTCCCAGCCGGCTTTGAACTCGCCATCTCCTCGCTGGGGACAGAAATAGCATGAAGCTTTTTATTATCATTTATAATGCCCCCCGCCACTACCTTCACTGTCTTCATGTCATTCCTCCGTCAGTTGTTTGCAATGTATTCGTAAATTCGCAGACAAATATTTCTTTTATCTTAATGCAAATTTTAACCTATCACAGAAATATACCGGATACTCCTCTAAAACGCTAAATATTGTTTCTTGTTTTCTTTTTAACCTTCTCACAATTCTATCCGGAGGAATATTTTCATCATCTAATATTTCTGTCAATTTTAATGCCAACAACCGATCATTAAATATCTTCTCACATATAGAGACCGCCGTAATACTTGGCACTCCATACTTCACTTTTTCTTGTAATATCATCAGCGTATTTCTTGGATCGACTTGCTCGTCATTCTCTTCATTAATTACAATCAAATCACAAATGTTACCAATCAAGAAATTTAACTCATACGAAATTCTTTTGCTGCACAGATCATCTATTTCCGATATATCTAATTCCTTTTCAGCACCAATCTCGTACGGAAGTTTCCCTTTCACCCATGCCTGACATACGTCTTGAAACTGATCTCTGTACCGCATATCATCATTTAATTCCAAATAGAACTCAATAATCATATCTAACAGTTCTTCTTCCGAAAAACAATTTTCTACCAGTTCGTTAGCAATAATCCATTGTTCTATTTTTAAAGATTGCGCAATGCCGGACATAGCATTAGCGTAGCTTCGCAATTGCACTGTCGGATATTTTTGTACTACTCCACTGATTTTCAGAAAAACTTTCTGCAATAATTCCTTTTCTTCATCTGTTGCTAAAGCATAGGCCAACGTGTTGATACAAATATCAACAGCCACGCTTTCTTTATCTTTGTCCATATTCTCATCGGAATACACTAAACACAGATAATTTTCAATACAATCCAGTATTTCCTGACGCCATTGTACTTGTTTAACAATGTTCTGCGTTCCATCAGGTTTTTTCTTTAAATATTCTTCCACTAATTCTTTCGCATATCTTTCAATGCTCTCCTTCTCGTCCAGATGATTTATAACAGCTTCAATAAATTTTTTCCCTCTTACAACATATTTGTAATCTATTTTCATATCTTGAACCAACGAAAGAATAGAACTACTACAAGGTTCTGCCGACTGAGGATCAAACATCTTAACACATTCGTTCCACGCATATTTGCCTTTTTTATTTCTTCGCTCGTCATAAATTTTTGTGTCCGTAATAATAATGCTGCCCTCTGTGTATATTCCTGATCGGGCTGTCCGTCCAATCAAATTTTGAAAATTACGCACTTTCATCATTTTCTGCCCAACTCGCATACTCGTAACTAATAAATATTTGATTGGTATATTTACACCTTGTGCTAATGTAGAAGTACACACAACACACGCTACATGTTTTTTCTTTATTGCATATTCAGCGACAAGTTTTACTCCATTTTGAATATTAGATGAATGCGGCAGTACGCCAAGCTGCGCAGCTTTCGTATAATAGTGATCCGACCCATAATATTGTTCAATAAACGATTTTATTTTTTCTAATTCCAAAGCATCAGAATTGTTTTTTAAATCGTCCAAATCATACTCTCTTTTATTCAAATCTAATAGTCTTTCAAATACTGTTTTCATCGAACGCTGTTGAGCTATATAAATTGCCACTCCACCATTTGAACATAATTTGAGTGCATTATATATTGCAATATCTATTGATGAACTCAGCGACCGAGAAGTCAAATCCGGGAAAAGGTGTTCTTTCCTTTCTCTTGGAAGGTTTTTCAATTTTTGAATCTTAATCACGCGCGGGATAAAATAATCTTCTTCACTTTTATCATCCGTAAAAAAATATATATTTTTTTGATTCGATGTAAAACCCACTGACTTAGGCGTTGAAACAATCTTCGGATCAGAAGCCAGGACACCATTATCTGCAAACAACCACTTTTGTATTTTTTCTGAATTCGACAATACTGCAGAAAGAAGAACAAATTGCTGCTTATTTGACAGATGCTGTCGAATATGAGTTACTAACAGCTCATATGCAACTCCACGGCTGCCATCGTCAAACATATGTCCTTCATCAAAAATAAACAAATCAATTAAATTCAAAAAGTTAGTATCATGGTGCAAAATATAGCTTAACTTTTCCGGAGTACATATTAAAATTTGCTTTTGGTCATTATCTGAAAAAAGATTGGAAAAATCATTTTGTAATACATCCGAAAATTGATTTATCGTCACATCTTTACTAAACGACCGATGCATATCCATTGTTATCTCATTGCATAACGCCCTTAATGGTGCAACAATAATTGCCGTATGTGCCCTATGTGATAAAAAGGCAGCTCTTATAATCAGTTCAATACTTTTTGTCTTGCCAACTCCTGTTGGCAGCTGAACAATTGCATTCTCCCCTCGCAATATACCTTTCTCTGCAATCAGGCGTTGCGCAGGCCATAACATTTTTATAGATGACGTTTTATATAAATAACTTGTCCAATCTTCCATTATAATATCTGAACACTGGGTCAGAAGTTCCCAAGATGAATTCCGGCAAGCTATAAAAATAACTGCCAATAATATATCCACATAAAAAACGTCATCCGGATCCGCAGCACTATAAATTACACCTCTGTACTCGAATAACTTTGTTTTTAATACTTCCTGATTCTGTCCTTTTTCAAAATAGTCACGAAAATAATTATTAACCTCCACAAAAGTACTATTGCCTTTTAAAAACGGTAAAGATACTCCACCCAATAAATAATTGTATATATTTAACAAAAGAGTTTGCGGATTAGCGTCCACATTATTTTCTAATATTGTATTCGCTTTTTCTGCAAGTACTTTCGCGCTTCCGAAATCATTATTCAAAAAATAGGCAGATGCCCCTGACATCAGAAAGTCAATATCATAAATTTTACGATCTTCTGAATTAAATGCAGCATCATAATACTGTGCAGCCGAACGCAAAAACGGCTCAAGTTCATCTAATTCACGTTGATTTTCTTCTATAACACACTCCGAATATCGTGACAATATATATGTAGTTGGATATGATAATTCATTTGAATTCATTGTAAATCCGGGATATTCATTTACCGGAACATGATATTCCACGAGCTTTGCCTTTGCTTTTTGATATTTCAACATCTGCTCTGCATTCTTGCCGAAAATCATTTTCTGCACCTCTCATAGATATTGTGAGTCAACTCCATAAGCCGTTCCCCATGGATGTAAAATATCTCTTCGCCATTTCTGATTTCTAATTCCTCACCAGCAACGCTTAATTCTATCACGTCGTCAACATCTTGACGGCTGCTGATTCCTGCCGCCGCATACGTAATTTTATAGTTATTATCTGGTTTGAACAAAAATCTTTTAACTTCATTTGCCTCAGACACTTTCCCCAACTCATTCAACCGTTTTCTGCAATAATTAATTGACCGCGCCAGACGGTGTTCATCCTTATGCGAATCTATGATAGCGTTTTCAAGCGGCGTATATTGATTATTGGATAATGAGGCCTTTACTTCAGCTGCAATCAGCTCGTCTTTATTACTTGGCGATTTATCTGTGTTTTTATATTTATAGGCAATCACGTCTGTTCCTTGTTGTGAATTATTTTTTCCGGATCGGTTTTTTAATTTAAACCTCGGAACCGTATAGCCCATAATAAACTCTAACAGGTCTGCCACTAAGATTTCGGCTATATCAGCCGAACGCGCTGTAGGTCCTAAATGCTCTGTTTCCTGCGGTATAATATATTCACGCAAATATTGGTCTACTGACATCTCATTAAGATCTGCATCTTCTTTTAACTCGTCATCTTCTATGTAATTTCTCCGTATATGAAGTGCCCATTCATCAAGGATAGCTTCGTCGCCTTTATAATCAATTTTATAACATTTCAATGGAATATTCTCTTTAATCCGGATTCCCGTTTCTTCTACAAACCACTCAATATATCTTGGCCGCTTCATTTAACTATCTTTTCCCTTTCTTTTTGCAGATTACTACGATTTTCTCTTGTTCCTAATAACAATTCTTTCCCAGTTCTGTATTTGCCTGCACCAGCATCTGCCTGTACTCTTCCTTCACCTTCTCCGGCCCGAGTATCTGCACCTTTCCACCGAACCCAAACACCCAGCCAAAGAAAGTGGAACTTGCCGCCACTTCTGTCCGTACCCGAAAAGAAGTCATATCATAAGCTAATGTAGTCACATCTTCTCCAAAACGATCCACTATCGTTTTCATCAGACTGTTATCGCAGCGGAGATCCACCAGCACTTTCTCGCCATCATACATAAAAAATACTGATTTTGTGAATTCGGCAAGGTCGAAACTCTCAGGTTCAGGAAGGCTTTCAATTTTTAAGATTTCCGGCTTACAGGCAATCCGGTCAATCCGGAATGTAATAATCTTTTCGTGCTTCTCCGAATATCCCAGCAGGTAGTAACAATCATCATTCCATACCATATAATATGGACTTAATCGATACACTTCTCCGTTATTCCTCAGCCGCTTCTTCTTTAATCCGGAATACTCATAATACTGAAATGCAATCTGTCGGTTTGTATTAATCGCTTCATTAATCGCATCAACAATGTAATATATTTGCTCATTATCCGACTTGATACGATTTACAACATAGTTATTCCTCTTTAATTTAACGGCTTGCCCTTCACTTGTCATTCTCTGGATTTTCTCAATCAATATCTTACTTTTCTTAGCCGTAATAAATCTTGAAGATTGTACGGCATCTATTAACAGCTTTAGTTCCGGAAGTTCAAACATACGGCTTGCGACAAAATATTTTGACTGGGTAGAGTGAACAACAACGATATCTATACCAAATTCCTGCAGAGCCGCAATATCTTTTGCCAGTGTCACACGATGAACAGATATCCCGTATTTTTCTTTTAACATTTCAATCAATTGATTTGTTGTCAGCATATGATCTTCATCCGTATACTGCAATAAAATCTTCAACAAATATAATATTCGTGGTTTTGTTTCCATCACGCTTATCCTTTTTTATTATAGTGAATTCATAATATTAAGCAGACTCTGATAACTGTCAACATCATGGTATTTCACACTGCTGGTAGACATTTCATTAAATAATTTTTTTGCACAGGAAATCTTAGCCTGTTCAATTGGCCGCAATTCCAGACTTTCCAGTGTTCCCTTGGTCTCGGCAATGAAGAAAATATGCTTTACGGTTCCTTCATGGAATGCAATTGCCCAATCCGGGGAATAATTTCCTACCGGAGTTGGAATATGAAACGTTCTCGGAAGCTTTGCATATACACATACTTCTTTTGCCGCATCCAGATCTTCAGCAAATTTTCTCTCTATACTTTTTTCTGCTGATCCATCTGTAAATACATAATCCTGAATAGCCTTTTTCGCAAGAAAAGCTTTATCAAAACTCTGCATATCCTTCTCAGCCGTAAAGATCGAACTGTCATATTCGCCCTCAATCGTATCATAAGAAATATGTTCTACAATCACAGTTGCTTTCTGCTCATTGATAAGCCGAATCACCTTGCTGATAAATTCTTCCGGATTATTTCTGAACATATAGAGCTTATCCCATCGAATCCCCTGCAGGATCGCAGACACCGTTCTTCGGGTAAGTACCGTCCCCTCTGCCACTTTTCCGATGAGATCATACTTGATCTGACTTGTCTCCGCATGTTTCAGTGTATATGTGCCTGAAGATTCCCTTATAAACGAATCCCCTCTGCTCACCTCATATTCGTTCATCTCAGACTTCTGCCGACCAATTGTTGTTGTATACTGCAGTTCAGAAACAAATAATTTGTTATTAATATGATCCACAGCTTTTTTAATCAGTTCCTTACTGTCAAATTTTACAGTATAGGCATACTTATGATTTATTTCCCGCCACAGCGCCTGAAATTCTTTTTTCGCAAAGTTTTCATTTAACGGATTTTCTTTTACTTTCGTTCCGTGACCGTCTGTAAACATATTATCAAGGACACTGTCATCATAAACAGACTGAATCAGCAGATGAATTCCTTCAGCCATAGGCTTCAGTTCATCCGGAAGTTCTGCGGCTGTACCTAAATTTATATCTTGTCGGTATTTATCTGTTACCCTGCGCTTCATATCCACATATCCATTTTGGATAAGATAAAATTCAATCGCGTTCGCCGCATTATCATCAATCAATACAGGAATTTCATCAACCTTGACATATTTCCCTTTAAAGAACTCACTCGTTGCAACAGTCGGGCGATCATACAGCACTGATTTGATGTCTGATTGCAGATCCGTTACAAATGTCTTATAGCTCTCGCTGGCGATAACAGTTAAGGTATTAATATCGTGTACCGCTTCACCGCATGTTTCTACATCCATACGATTTCCGTCCTGATTTACACATAATCGAAGCCCACGTCCAACTTCCTGGCGCTTTCCGGTATTACTGTCAGAATGCTTAAGCGTACAGATCTGAAATACATTCGGATTATCCCATCCTTCCCGAAGTGCTGAATGAGAAAAGATAAACCGTGTCGGTTCATCAAAAGAAAGCAGCCTCTCCTTATTTTTTAAGATCAGATCATAGGCAGAAATATCATCTGAAAATTCACTGCCGCGTTTTAATTTGCTGTCTATTGCATGTCCCTTTTTATCAATACTGAAATAACCGTTATGTACTGCACTTACATCACTGCATGTTGACTTCAAATATTTCTGATACGGCGTATCAAATATATTGATATATTCATTCAATACATTTATGTATTCCTGCTCAAAGATCTTTCCATATTCTCCAAGAATTTCATTCCCATCCTCATCGTATTGACGATATTTTGCCACTTCATCTATAAAAAAGAGCGAAAGACATTTAATTCCCATATTAAAAAGTTTTTCTTCTTTTTCAAAATGAGAAAGTATTGTCTCCCGGATTTGAATACGCCGCATATCCTGTTCCGAAATATCCCCTACAACATCTCCTGCTTCTATCACTTCTCCGTTAAGAAAAGTTACTGTCCCGCGAAGAGGATCTATTTCAGAAATGGTATATCCTTTGTACTGTTCCATTTCCTGGGATACATAATACAAATCATCACCAACACCAAGAATTCTCGTTTCACGATTAATAGACTTACTGTATCCGATCTCCAATTCGATTTTTGCCACCGGCGGCTTCTTAGGAGACAAAATAATCTGCTCCAGATACAGATAACTGTCGGTACCTCTGAAATTTTTAACCTCAAATCCTTTTACTTCAATTTTTTTAACCAGTCTTTTATTAAAGGCGTCCAATGCATCCAATACATAAATCAGATTATGATGCTTTGCATGTGTCGCCGAATAGTTAAGGCTGAAAAGCGGATTAAAATTCTTAAGCGCCTTTTGCGTAACAGGGCCTCCCATTTTCTGAGGCTCATCCAGAATAATAATTGGTCTGTTTGCTTTAATTACATCAATCGGTCTGCGAGTCCGAAATTCATCCCGTTTAGAATAGATAATCTTAGATTCTTTACTTCTTCCATCTTCCTTCAGAGAAGAGGCAAATGCCTGCGTATTAATAATCATGACATTAATACCGGCACTGCTGGAGAAATTATCAAGCTGGTTCAAATTTGAACTGTTATAGACAAAAAACCTGGCTTTTTTACCATAGTGTTCCATAAAATGATCCGTAGTAATTTCAAAAGATTTCTTAACGCCTTCACGGATCGCAATGCTGGGCACGACAACAATAAACTTGCTCCACCCATACCGTTTATTCAGCTCGAACATCGTCTTGATATACACATAAGTCTTCCCGGTTCCCGTTTCCATTTCAATATCAAGGCTGCATCTTCCCAGGTCTTTTACGAGTTTTGGAGAAAGCTTTATATTATTCTGACTCTGTATTGTCTGTATGTTTTTTAATAATTGTTCGTCCGACAATTCGACCCTCTCGTTCTTATATCCTGTATCATCCTCCGGATCGTAAACTTCCATTTCCTCATCTGCCATTTCAAAAGACATCTGATATTCCTGAGAGTCTATCTTTCCAAGATCCCGAATATAGCTGACCCGATCGTGAAATCTTTGCCCTGCAAAAACCTTTACAACTGCATCCACTGCATCTGTCTGATACTGCTGTATCTTAAAATTAAATTTCATAGTTATATCCTCTTTTCAAGATATTGCACGGCTGTCGATATTAACGCTAAACATCTTTTATAAAAATAATCGTACTGCCGATCATCCGTAATATCTACCTTTGTTGTCTCATGATGCCGAATTCTAAAATTATTTCCAATATTTCTTAGCGCCTTGAACTCTTCATTATACATATCATAAAATTCACTGACACCATCGCTCATAGCTCTGACAAGTTTGTCTGCTGATTCCGCTTTGTTTAGCTTCGGAGAATAATATGTCTTCAAACGTTCAAAAGCATCCCATAACTTTTCGACTGCAACCTGCTTATTATTTTCATTATAATATTGGACAGCCTCTTTAATTAACTCTTGTAATCCTATCTCATCAATATTCTGTACTACAGCATTTTCTATTTTAGCATCCAGAGTACTGACTATTTTCCCATTTTCCAGCTTATAGAGAATGTCATTGAGTTTTAACACCTGATTTATCTGACGAGAAAATTTTTCATCTGAATACTTCGCATAAATCTCAATCGCATCAAATACATAGAAAGGCGAATTATTCATAATAAAATCTTCCAAATCGTCGGTACTTAAATACTCTCCATTTTCCTGAAAACATTTTGGTGTATAAAAAAATGAAATATCTCGAAACACATACTGGTCTGTTGTATACTTTGATTCCCAGCCCGTTCCATCTCTTTCCAAAAACACTTGTAAATGCTCTTGCATTAATTTAAATATCTGTATTCTTGCCTTTTTTGATATCGTAAGTTTTAATTTTTTCCCTTGAATAGCACTCAGATTACGCTGCGAGAACGGAATAAATAACGCCACTTCGTCGCTATCATATTTTCTCCACTCGTATACATCTCTTCCGGAAATCGTTTCTGCAGGATATAGTTCATAACCATCATTCCTTAGCAGATTATTAACTGCTTCCAGGAATTCTTCCCAATATCCTTTTTCATACCTTACTGCAGGATGAAATACTTCACAAAAAAACCTTAAAAAAGTTGCATCTGTTCCTGTCAAAAGCTGAAATCTCTCATCTGTAAATACCCAACCAAGTTCAAAATCATCATTATTTACAGTATGTTGCCTGATATCTCCTGCCGCATCTGGAAAACGATCATCATAACTGGGCAAAGATTTCAAATCATATATTCTACTCAGAAAATCTATTTCCTGCAGACGTCCCCAGTAGTAATAACGATGAGTAGATGCATCCCATAATTCATCATGTTCTATCCCGTATGTAAACAGATCAAAGATATCTCTCCGTGTAATTTCTGTAATATTATTCATTTACAAAATTTTCCTCACTGTATCCGGACTGTATGCCGCAAATATCTGCTCAAAATTAGTTGCAAGGCTATCATTTGCCATAGAGCCGTCACGCATAACAAAATAATATGGTTTCTGTTTCGCAATTGCAGTAATTGTCTCCTCCGTAATATCTTCATCAAAGCAGGCAATGAGATAATTGTCCTCTACATTGAAGACTTTCTTCCCTGCAATTGTAGTCTCTTCTATTTTCCCGGAAAGCAGAACTCCCAGATCAAGCATAACCTGGAACAACAGATCTTCTGGCGTCCTGTCCTCTTTAATGTTATCCTCCAGTTTTGAAAACAGAGACGGCTCATATTGGTCAGGATTATAATAAACATCTTTCATGTTGGAGCTGTCACATTTCAATACGCGGAAGCCACCGTCAAACTTTGCATCTGGATGTTCTTCTGCGATCTTCTTGGCAGCACGGCGAATCCGCTCTTTTCCGATTTCACAAATATTTTGGTATCCTGCCTTGTAGGCTTCACTCTTCTCACCTGTCGTTTCTGGCAGCTGAACCATAATAAATTTGCGATGACCGTCATCTTCAGCATTTAACTGCATTACCGCATGAGCTGTTGATGCTGAACCAGAGAAAAAATCAAGTACAATGGAGTCCGATTTTAAATTTGAAAGTGTAAGCAATCGTTTCATTAAACGTTGTGGCTTCGGGCCACTAAAAAAACCTCCATCCATTAATTTTGATACTTCCTGAGCCCCTTCTTGACTATGTCCGACATCTTTAAAGAACATAATAGACGTAGGAGCCATTCCCTGATGTTTCAAGTCGGTAAGAAATCGCTTTATTCTCGGAACACCATTTCCGTCTGGTCCAAACCAAATTCTATTATCTTGGAGTCTCTCCAAAAAAGCTTTTTTGGAGAGACTCCAGCAGCGTCCTGCTGGAGGCTCTACTACACGCCCCGAAGGGGTCGTAATAGGATAATCACATTCTGCATTATAGGTTTTTACAGAAATATCACTCGACATCCATACGCCTCGCGGATCATTATCTGGATTTGAATATCTGGAATTCGCTTCCTCTGTTCTTGGTAATCTTCCTATCGTAAACTCCATTATATTTTTTACATACATAAGAACATAATCATGGCTATTAGATATAAACCGAGCATCGTTCTTCGGTGAAAAAGCTCTCTCCCAAATCAGCTGTGCAATAAAATTTTGAGCTCCAAAAATTTCATCACAACACTTTTTCAAATTTTCCTGCTCATTATCGTCTATACTAATAAAAATCACCCCATCATCTGTTAGTAAATCTTTAGCTATCTTCAATCTTGGATAAATCATATTTAGCCAATCAGTATGAAAGCGACCATTACTATCTACATTTCTTAAAAGACGATTACCTTCAGCATCAAACTGACCACTATTTTCTAAATACTCATCCACACTCTGTTTAAAGCTGTCTTCATATATCAAATCACTTCCCGTATTATATGGAGGATCTATATAAATCATTTTAATCTTTCCGAGATAGGTTTCCTGTAACAACTTTAATACCTCAAGATTGTCCCCTTCGATATATATATTTTCAGTATTTTTGAAATCAACACTCCCACTACTACAATACGGCTTTCCATGATTATCCGCACCTGTCGGAATTATCTCATCATTTTGAACCGGGCGAAGGGTTTTATTTATTGGAGCATTTGCCAGCAGCATGGTTTTTTTCTTATCTGGCCATGTAAACTGATATCGCTCCTCATTTCCTTCTACAACTTTACAGGATATTTCCTGCATGAGAACATCTTTATCAATAGCACGAACCACATTACCATTTTCATCAATCGTCTCTGTCACTGCATTCGGAAACAATTCTGCTAATTTTCTGTAATTCGTATCTGCCTTATTTTCTGTTTGCATTCTCAATCTATGCATCCTATTTATCCTCCGTAATTTCTTCGATAAACTGCTCTAATAAATACATCACCTTAGCTTCTTCGTTTTTTAATCCAAAAAGATCCTCAATTTTGTTTTTTAATTCAAGCATGCTTGCTTTACAATGAGCATCCCCGTTCAAAACAGCTCCCATTTTCTTTGTGTCAACTGCACACTCGTGATACTTTGGATTTCCAAACGAAAAATCAGGAACATAAATATTCGTGTAATCACTTTGAGTCACCCAGGCCGCCCCCATTTCATTGAGGCATGCCGGACTATCTAAATACTTGTCCGACCATAAAATGATCATAAACAAGTTACTATCAAAGTGCATACGAAGGTATTCGTAAATAGATGCATCCAGCGGAATCTTATGAAGTGGATGCGAAGTATAAATCAATTGATCATTCCTAACCCCCAGCCCTGTTATAAATCTTTCAAGCGCATCTGCATATTTTTTGTCATCTGACTTATGACTCAGGAAGATTACTGTATCCTCTGTCCTTTCTTCTATTTTCTGAGGAGTATCTGTGCAATCTTGCTCCGAAATCTCAGCAAGTATTTCTTTAATTAGTTGCATATTCTTTTTATGTGAATCAAAATTAAAGACGAATTCATTATGAGAAATTTCATAAATATTATCGTCATACCACTTATCTATTGCTGAAAGACTATATATTAATGTATCATAGTCCAACTCATCCATTGCTATTTTTAACCTGTCAATATAGTTTACTATATTAGGATCATCTGTATAATCCTCTATTATCCCGCATATTCCTTTATATTCTATCACTAATCTTTTTAAGGCATTCATAAGTTTATTTCTCCTGTAATTTTTTTAATTTCTGTACTATAAATTCCTGTTCCATAGGAAAAATTCATCATTTGTTCTACTTGCGATTTCATTTCATTAACATCTATAATAAACATCTTCTGTGTGACAGGATCTTGTAAAACTCTTTGCCCTTTGATACAAAATTCATTTATATAAGTCTTCTGGTCACTTTGAGAAGCAATTCCAAATGAACTTTTATCCCACTTCAAAT
>OGQQ01002235.1_pt1 | contig 12989 bp, 13 predicted proteins | sample 1553281 | NCBI WGS metagenome assembly OGQQ01 (sample SAMEA2579937, study PRJEB22360) | human gut metagenome | biome: human gut; feature: human-associated habitat; material: faeces | place: Denmark | collected 2008/2010 | reverse complement strand
AGGCAGAATCCGGTGTAAACCAGATTTCCGAGATTGTACAGAGCAACGCGGCAATCGCAGAGGAATCTTCCGCAACCAGTCAGGAGCTTTCTGCAGAGTCTGATTCTCTGAATGATCTGGTGCAGCAGTTCAAGTTAAAATAGTGATACAAAATAAAGGTATAAGAGAGGAACAATCTGGAAAATGGATACGTCGATTTTTATCGGAACATGGTGGTCACTGGTGCCGCCTCTTCTGGCAATCATACTGGCACTTGTTACCAAGGAAGTATACAGTTCCCTGTTTATCGGAGTGGCGGTCGGAGCACTGTTATATACCGGATTTCATCCGTGGAATGCATTCAATGCCCTGTTTGCGATTATGAAAGACAGCATGAATCTGAATATTCTTATCTTTGATGTGCTGCTTGCCGCCGACTGCCGCAGTTCAAGAGATGAGATCCAGGATCTGCTGTCACAGGCCGCCGCTGCATATAACCCTGATTTTCGCTGTGTGGTAGAGTTTGATAAAAGCTATGTATCTTAGATGTAAAATCTTATATTAAAGTAGCCGCCGGACTTCAAATGTGGTACAATAAAGAAAAATGAAAAAAGGGGAAGGATTATGGTAATTTTCGGTACTTATATAAGCCTGGCAGTTTTCTGGCTGGCCGTTGCGGTCATCTTTCTGATAATCGAAGCCGTGACCGTAGGACTGACCACTATCTGGTTCGCCGCAGGAGCATTTGTGGCTCTGATCCTCTCTATGTTCCATGTGCCTGTTATCGCTCAGTTCATCGTTTTCCTGATAGTATCTTTCTGTCTGCTCCTTTTCACCAGAAAGATCTTTGTGGAAAAGCTCAAGACAGGCAGGGTACGCACCAATGCGGAGGCCCTCATCGGAGAAACGGGACGGGTCACAGCACAGATCAGGCCGCTTGAAACAGGACAGGTGCGGATAAAAGGCCAGGAATGGTCCGCTGTATGCCGCGATGAGACCCTCATCGAAAAAGGCACATTCGTAAAAGTTATAGCTATAGAGGGCGTTAAACTCATTGTTGTGCCCGAATCTCAACAATAGAAAGGAATAAGATATCATGTTAGAAGTTATCATTGCCTTGATAGTCGCAGCACTGATAATATGGCTGCTGGTAGCCAACATCAGGATCGTACCGCAGGCAAGGGCATATGTCGTGGAAAGACTCGGCGCTTACTACGGCACATGGCAGGTGGGTCTGCACTTTAAGATCCCTTTGATAGACAAGATCTCCAGAAAAGTCTCTCTCAAGGAAAAAGTCATAGACTTTCCTCCGCAGCCGGTCATCACCAAAGATAATGTGACCATGGAGATAGACACGGTAGTTTATTTCCAGATAACCGATCCGAAACTCTATACCTATGGTGTGGAAAGCCCGATGGACGCCATCGAAAACCTCACTGCCACCACCCTCAGAAATATCATCGGTGAACTGGAACTTGACGAATCTCTGACCAGCAGAGAACACATCAATACCAAGATACGCATGGTGCTCGATGAAGCCACCGACCCTTGGGGCATCAAGATCAACCGTGTGGAGGTAAAGAACATCACACCTCCAAAGGATATCCAGGTTGCTATGGAAAAGCAGATGAGAGCAGAGCGTGAAAGGCGTGAAGCCATCCTCATCGCAGAAGGCGAAAAGAAATCCCAGATCCTCATCGCAGAAGGACAAAAAGAAGCCGCCATACTGCAGGCCGAAGCCAAGAAACAGACAGCCATCAAAGAAGCAGAAGGTCAGTCCGAAGCCATCCTCATGCTCAACAAAGCTACCGCTGACGGTCTGAAAATGATAAAAGATGCCGGAGCTGATGATTCCGTTATCAAGCTCAAGAGCCTTGAGGCCTTCTCCAAAGCCGCTGACGGCCAGGCAACCAAGATCATCATCCCTTCCGAGATACAGGGGCTTGCCGGCCTTGCAACTTCCGTAAAAGAATTTATCAAAGATTAAAGGAGTAACCGATGCTTTACGATAATATCATGGAATCCGCCGCATTTATAAAGGCAGCCGTTTCTCAGACCCCGGAAATAGGCATAATCCTCGGCAGCGGGCTGGGAGGTCTTGTAGATATAATGGAAAACAAAGAAGTCATCCCTTACAGCCAGATCCCTCATTTCCCTGTGTCCCATGTTGAAGGCCACGCAGGCAATCTGGTCTTTGGCTCCATAGGCGGAAAAAGCGTTGTATGCATGCAGGGGAGATTCCATTACTATGAAGGTTTCCATATGCAGGAAGTCACCTATCCTGTGTATGTGATGAAGCAGCTGGGAGTCAGATACCTTATCGTTACCAACGCCTGCGGCGGGATAAACAAAAGCTTCAAGCCGGGGGATCTGATGATAATAACAGACCATATAAATTTCTCGGCCAACAATTCTCTGATCGGTATAAATGACGACCGCCTCGGTCCCCGTTTTCCGGACATGACGGAAGCGTACAACAGAGAGCTCATCCACAAGGCTCAGGAGATAGCTGACCATATGGGCCTTGAATACGAACATGGCGTGTACATCTTCTTTCCGGGACCTTGCTTTGAAACAGCAGCCGAGATAAGGGCTTTTGCCGCTCTCGGCGCAGATGCAGTAGGCATGTCAACCGTGCCTGAAGTCATCGCAGCCAATTATCTGGGCATTAAGGTTCTGGGGATTTCCTGCATAACCAATATGGCTACAGGGATCTCCAAGACCAAGCACGACCATGCAGAAGTCCTCAAGACCGCAGACAGGGCCAGTGAAAACCTCTGCAGCTGGGTAAGGGAACTGGTAAGCCGCTGGTAGGAAAGTGCCGCGCAGCATCAGCTTATCGCTGGCCGTCCATAAAGCGAGCATCTCAAGATGGTATGCCGTCCTGACGAAATAGCCGTTCAGGACAGCATACCTTTTTTATGCCATGACAAACCCGAAAGGACCCGCCTTGCAGGCGGGCCTTTCGGGTTTGCACATATGGATTTTATTTTTTGTTATGGCACGCTCCTATTGATGATAAGCACACTCATCATTAAGAGCAGGAGGTTGCTCAAACAGTCTTTTAGACAGAGCAGGCAATGCACAGGCCGCACTTTCTGCGGAAGGCTAAGAACAGGAACAGCACAAATTTTTCTGGAACAAACTAGAAAACACCGCCCGGCATCACCTGCATAGTAGTCTGTCTGATGAAATTCCGTTTGTTAGTTAGTTATTGCTAACTACAGTTATAAGTTAGCATTATCTAACCGATTTGTCAACAGTTTTTTTCAAAAATTTGAAATTTTATATCAGCTATGATAAAATCAATACATATAAAACAGACGGAGGAATTTTATGAAGATACATGAGTCAGCAGAGAACTATCTGGAAGCCATTTTGATGATAAAACAACAACACGGATGTGTCCGATGCGTGGATGTGGCCGAGCAATTAGACGTAAAAAAGCCTTCGGTGAGCCGAGCAGTGAAGGAATTATCCAAATCCGGTCATCTTGTCAAAAATGCTGACGGCACACTTTCCCTGACAAAAGCAGGGTTGCAGCTTGCCGAACAGATTTACGAAAAGCATCGTTTTTTTACAGAACGGCTTATAGCAGCTGGTGTGGATCCCAAAACTGCGGAACAAGATGCCTGCGGAATTGAACATGTAATCAGCTCAGAGTCTTTTCAAAAGTTAAAGAAGGTATTTGATGACGGTTAGGTGGTGGTGATATGGGAAATTAGCTGTATTTGATTTAGCTGAAACCGGCAGGCAAATTGGTGAAAAGTTGTTTACCCTTCTTTCCGCGGATCAGCAGCGGGAGCTGGCGCAGTTTGTCCTTGAAAGGACTACAGGCTGCATCAATTTTACTGATGTACCATATCAAACCATCTTCCGTGGCAAATATTCTATCCCCCAGAAGATGAACCACCCCCTAACAGAAACACGATCTGGAGATTTGTACTTCTGTTTAGGGCAAAGACTTGTTACAATCCGGGAGCAGCCGATAGAATTGACCGTCAAAGAATTTGAAATCTTCTCGCTGCTTATCTTAAATCCGAAGCGGGTATTTACCTATGAAATGCTTATGGAATTAGTATGGGAAGAAGATTACACTTACTATTCCCGCAAAGCAGTCAATAACCATGTGAGCAATCTGCGGAGGAAGCTAAAGATCGCTCCTAACCTGCCAGACTATGTGAAAAGCGTCTACGGTATCGGCTATAAGTTTGAAGCAAAATGAAAGGTGCGACAGCGTTGTATGTATGCTGTCGCACCTTTTTAATCATCTTTTTTACAAACCAAACAAAGCCAATCTTTTTGGTTTTGGTCTACCTCGATTTTTGAAAACCCAGCATTTTCCAATTCTTTCTCAATCTGCTCGGAAGTATAAATTGTCATGCCGTGGATTATATCTGTCCATTTTTCGTCCTTTGTATTTTTTCCATTGGATTCATTGCATATCAGGAAAGTTCCTCCATTTTTAAGCACACGATATACTTGCTGAAAAGCAACTTGAATACCGGGCCAAAAGTAGATTGTTTCAAAGGCAGTTACCAAGTGAAAAGTGTTTTCTGAAAACGGCAGATTCATAACATTGCCTTGCAAAACTTCGCATCGGCCTTCCTGAATTGCTGCCCGATTAAGTTTTTTCGACTTCTGAACACTAACTTCGGAGTAGTCAACGCCAGTTATGTGTCCATTTGAACTTTTTCCCAAAAGGCGTTTGAGGTTAGCCCCTCCACCGCAGCCAATATCCAGACAGAAATCATCGTCGCGGATTTTTATGTGCGTCAAGCCCCATTCTGCAAGTGCGGCATGGCCGGTGTTCATCATATTGACCATGATCTTCCCGGCGAATCCTTTTGGTTTGCAGGTGTTTTGAAAGAAAGACATATTTTTTCTCCTAATTTAACATGATGCGAAAGATTGGCAAGTGCCGATTCTCCGAAGTTTTCCCGCAGAGTAGGAACTTAAATTTCTCCGGGCGTAACGCCATATCTTTTTTTAAAAGCGTCGATAAAATGGCTTGCGTTGGTATATCCTACCATCCATACCACGTCTTTTACCTTGTACTTTCCGCTTTGCAGCAGGCGGTAGGCCATCTCCATTCGTTTTTCCACGATGTATTCATAAACCGTGCAATTAAAACAGATTTTGAACCCCTGTTTCAATTTGGTTTCGCTCAAAAAACATTGTTCGGCAATCTGTGCGATTGTCAAAGGATGGAGGAAATGATTGTTGATAATTTCCCTCGCTTTCATCAAGCATCGGTAATCTTCTCTGGAAATATCTTTGGTATTTTTCTGCTTGCCAATCGCTTCATCACAAAACAAAGACAGCAGTTCTAAAACCTTTCCTTCCAGATACAACTTGCGCAGCTTCCGCTCGGGCGGGCAGTCCAACAACTGCTGTAAAACAAGGCGTATCTCCGGTGTGGTGGAAAATACATGGGTACAAATCTTATCATCCCGCCGAATTAAATGCGCTGCTTCTAAATCTTCTGTCAGTGAGGAAAAACGTCCTTCCTCCAGCGAAATGCTCAAGGTATGGTAAGGCTGCTCGGAACCGAAATGGCTTACGCACTGTGAAAACGTCCCACATTGCAAACTGCACTGTGTTGGGGAAAGCTGGTAGTGCTCGCCTTGCTTTTGGCGATAATCCCATTCGCAGATCCCATTCATACAGAAGGAAAGCTGAAAGACCTTGCGCTCTGGATATTCTTCGTACAATTCCGTTTCCCGCTTAAAGGCCATTTCAGACTGAACCAAAAACAGGCCTTTGAATAACTCCTGCATACCCACAAAACCATCGGCAACCTGTTTTGTGAGATCAAAGCAGTTGCCGGTTTGTTTATGCCCTACGGTACCCGAAAGGCCGGAAACCTGAAAAGAGTGAGGCATATATTCGGGGGCGGACCATTGTAAAAGCATACTGCCAAACTCCTTTCACAAAAATAATAGTTAGCAATAACTAACCACATAATATCACATCTGCTTGCGAAAATCAAGTCGCTTCAAAAACAGATTTGCCGGATTGGGGTATAAAACCGCCGGATTCGGTCACAAAAGCGCAGGCGGTTTTGCTACACTAAACTGTGTTTGGAAAATAACACGGAAAGGCGGGTAAATGTATATGCGAAAAGAAAATGGCAAGAGAGAATCCCCCTATAAAGGAATCCTCAAATTTGCCGACGAAAAGAAACCGCAGCTATCATTTGCCGTTGTCCTATCTGTTTTGTCCTCTGCTTTTGGTATTGTTCCATATATCGCGGTTGCAATCTTGCTGCAAAAGGCATTGGCAAGCAGTCTGACAACGACTTGGGCAATCCTCTTGCCGGTCATCGCTCTGTGCGGGTATCTTTTGAAGCATACCCTTTACGCGAAATCGACGCTTTGCTCCCATAAGGTAGCTTACGAAATCATCAAAAATATTCGTACCACAATCATGAAGAAAATGTCCAAGGTATCTATGGGAACGATTCAGGGCAAATCTTCTGGCGAGTTTAAGCAGCTTGTTATCGATGATGCGGAAAGGCTGGAAGGACCGCTGGCTCATGCTATCCCTGAGATGACCGCCAGCATACTTGTTCCGATCTTTGTCATTCTGTATTTGTTGGTGATTGACTGGCGCATGGCGTTGGCCGCTTTGGTTTCAGCTATTTTGGGAAACCTGATCTATTATGGCATGATGTTTGGCCGTGGCGAAGTGATGAAGGAATACATGATGTCCAATGCCAATATGAACGCAACCATTGTGGAATATGTCAATGGTATGGAGGTCATCAAAGCATTTAATCAGACTGCTTCCTCAATGGGGCGGTTCCAGTCGGCGGTTCTAAAGGTGCGGGACATCACGACAAAGTGGTATAAACACTGTTGGCCGTTTATGAGCATCAGCCAAGCGATTCTACCATCCTCGATTGCCTTTGTTTTGCCTGTCGGAATGGCTCTTATTTCAGGCGGTGCGGTTAGTCTTGCCGAACTGATTGTTTGTATTCTTCTCTCTATGGCAATCGTTGGTTCCCTGCAAAACTTTACCGAGTTTTGGGAAAGTTTTGCCGTTATTTCCGAAGTGCAGTCCCGTATTCAGGCGCTTCTTGATATGGAAGAATTGACGGAACCGGCACAGCCGAAGCATACAGACAAAGCCGACATACAGATGAAGGATGTTCATTTCGGCTATGGCGACAGCGAGATCATTCACGGTATTTCTTTCACAGCAAAGGCCGGAAGCGTAACTGCCTTTGTGGGGCCTTCCGGTTCGGGTAAATCAACCTTAGCCAAACTGATCGCCCGGTTTTGGGATGTCGATGCAGGCGCAGTTTTAGTAGGCGGGATTGATATTCGGGAGATGTCCCTTACCGACTTAACAGAGAAGATCAGCTATGTATCGCAGGACAACTTTCTGTTCAATATGAGTCTGCGCGATAATATCCGCATTGGTAAACCGGAGGCTACTGATAAGGAAGTGGAATGGGCGGCAGCACAGGCCGGGTGCGATGAATTTATTTCACGTTTCCCCCAAGGGTACGATACCAATGCCGGTGACGCCGGGGCAAGGCTTTCCGGTGGCGAGCGCCAGCGCCTTGCCATAGCGCGGGCAATCCTCAAAAATGCGCCTATCGTGATTTTAGATGAAGCCACCGCCTTCACAGACCCGGAGAATGAAGATAAATTGCAGCGTTCCATTGATAAGCTGACAAAGGGGAAAACTCTGATTGTCATTGCGCACCGGCTCTCTACCATTATGTATGCCGACCAGATTTTAGTGTTGGAAAACGGACAGATTACCGCACAGGGAACCCATGAGCAGCTTCTAACCCATTCCGAAACCTATCTGGATATGTGGAAAGCTCATATCAGCGCAATGGACTGGAGTATGAATCAGGAGGTGAGTGAATTATGCTGAAAATCATCCGGCGCGTACTGCGTTTAAGCGGAAACTTATCGAAACGGATTTGGGGCAGCTTTATCTGTGGCTTTCTGGAATCCATGTTCGGCCTGCTGCCAATCGCCGCCGTCTTTCTTGTCCTGATAGAATTGCAGAACGGTCAACCGATTACAGGACAAACATGGGGTATTGTTATCGGCTTGATTGCAGGAGGTTTAATCCTGCGCATGATTTTCAAATATCTGGTTTACCGGCTGCAAAGTACGGCAGGCTTTGAGTTTGTAGCCAGAGAACGGATTGCATTGGGCGACCGGCTGCGGAATGTGCCGATGGGCTTTTTCCATGATAACAGTGTCGGAGACATTACGGCGACTGTTACAACGGATTTGAACTTTCTCGAGAACTACTCTATGCACATTCTTGATAAGGTTACAACCGGCGTTTTGAGTATGATCGTCATGGCCGCCTGTATTCTGGTCTTTGACTGGCGCATTGGTTTGATTTTCGTGGCAGGCATCCTTCTTTCCTTCCCAATCTACAGCCACATGCAGAAAAAAGGAAAGGCGCTCTCTGCAAAGCGGCAGAAAATCCAATCCGAAGCAGTTGCGGCCACATTGGAATACGTGCAAGGTATTTCCGTTGTAAAATCCTTCAATATGTGCGACAAAAATCTGAGCGATATTGAAGATGCCTATGAGAGCAATGCGGCTGCCTCTTATGGGGTGGAGCGTGTATTTACCCCGCTCAATATGACCTATTCGATGGTGTTCCGTATTTCGGCCTGCATGATTATGCTGTGCGCGGGAATCCTCGCTGTTGGCGGCGACCTGTCTTTCGCTAATCTCGCCGTTATTCTGATCGCTTCCTTTACCATCTTCAATCCGATTGAGGTTATGGGCCAGATGACGACAATGATTCGGACAATGGACGCTGCCCTTGACCGGGTAGAGCGTATCAAACAGGCAAAAAAAATTGATGAAAACGGTAGGGACATCCCTTTGGATTCCTTTGACATTGGCTTCGAGCATGTGTCCTTTGCTTACGAGAATGGCAATCCGATTTTGAAAGATGTGAGCTTTTCCATTCCGCAGGGCAGCATGACTGCGATTGTCGGTCCCTCTGGAGGCGGCAAAACCACCATTACAAGGCTGATCGCCCGGTTTTGGGATGTGCAGGAAGGCAGCATTACCATAGGCGGCCACGATGTCAAAGAGTTTACCTGTGACAGCCTCTTGAAGAATATGAGCATGGTATTTCAAAATGTGTATCTGTTCCACGATACTATTGAGAACAATATTAAGTTTGGCTGCCCGGACGCAACCCATGAGCAAGTGGTAGAAGCGGCAAAGAAAGCCTGCTGCCACGATTTTATCTCTGCTCTGCCACAAGGATATGACACGGTAATTGGCGAAGGCGGCTCCACCCTGTCCGGTGGAGAAAAGCAGCGGATCTCCATCGCCCGCGCCATGCTCAAGGACGCGCCGATTATCCTGCTTGACGAGGCAACCGCCAGCGTTGACCCGGAAAACGAGGTGCATTTGCAACAGGCCATCAGCGCTTTGGTAAAAAATAAGACGCTGATTGTCATTGCACACCGGCTGTCCACGATTCGGGATGCCGATCAGATTTTGGTGGTGGATAACGGAAAAATTGTAGAAAAAGGCGTTCACGCTGAACTGATACAACAAAAAGGAATCTATCAAAAATTCTGGAATATCCGGCAGAAAGCGCGGAACTGGAAACTTGCACAGTAATTTATGCACTGCGGCGGGCGATATGCCGCCTGCCGCAGTTACTTCGACACAATGGTTAGCTTTGATTAACCGGAAAGGAGGGAAACGGTGAAATCTCATTGGATAAAACGAATCGTGCGGCTGCTGGTTCTGCTCTTTGGCGTAAGCATCCTGTGCTTTATCCTGACTGCATTATCCAGTACAGACCCAGCCACTTATCTTGTGCGCCGTGGAAATCTCTCTCCTACACCGGAAGTGATTGAACAGGTACGCGCGGAACTTGGTTTGGATCAGCCGCTTCCGATTCGGTATTTGAACTGGATCGGCGGTGTCTTTCGCGGCGACTTTGGGGAATCTATTTTTTCAACAAACGAGGTGGCTGCGGATTTGGCAGCCTACTTCCCGCAAACGCTGCAATTAGTTTTTCTGTCGTTAGCTGAAATTATCGTGTTTTCAATTCTGCTTGGCGTTTTATGCGCGGCCAAAAAGAACAAGCTGACGGACCATATCATGCGGATTGTTTCGCTGTTTGGAATTTGTGTTCCTCCGTTCTGGCTCGGTTTTTTGCTGTTGATTGGCTTCGCTGTGGAAATCCCGATTTTCAGCGTAACGCCTGCATCGGGGATTATGGGATTGATATTGCCATCCATTACCTTATCTTTTCCTGTGATTTGCTCGACTGTACGGGTATTTCGCGCTTCACTGCTGGAAGAAATGCACCGTGATTATGTGAGCTTTGCCCGTGCCAACGGGATGACGGTAAACAGGATCCTCTGGAAGAAGGTATTCCGCAATGCCCTGCCGCCCGTCATCACCCTGTTCTGCCAGTATGTAAGCTATCTGATTGCTGGAAGCGCCGTAGTGGAAAAGGTCTTTTCTATCAAAGGTGTGGGCAACTACCTGATGAACTGTATTATGGCTGCTGATGCCAACGCGATTGGCGCTTGTATGCTGATTATCGCCGCGCTGTATCTTCTGGCCGAACTGTTTGGCGAAATACTCAACCACTTGCTATGCCCGTGGAGAAAGGAGGAAAGCGATGCTGCGTAAAATATGGAGAAATCCGCAGGCGGTCATCGGGCTTGGCCTGATTGTGCTGATCTGCGCCGTTGCAATTCTCGCACCGCTTTTGGCTCCCCATGCGCCGGACGAGGTGAATCCACTGATGAAATATCAAGCGCCGAGCGCCGATTATCCCCTTGGAACCGATCAGCTTGGGCGGTGTGAATTATCCCGCTTGCTTTATGGTGCAAGAGCATCCCTTGGGCTGGCGCTTCCCATTTTGATTCTGTTGGGAGGGATTGGTTTAATCCTTGGAATGATGACAGCGTGTATCGGCGGCTGGTTTGACCGTGTTGTGACAGGAATCAGCCAGGTATTTATCGCTTTCCCCACGCTCATTATCGCAGTGGCGATTATCGGCGTTTTGGGAAATGGCCTGCAAAATATTATTTGGGCGGTTGTCATCTCCATGTGGGCGCGGTTTATGCAGCTTATTCGCACCTATGCCAAAACGGAACTTGGGCGGGATTACATTGTCGCCGCGAGGGTGTCCGGCTGTGGAATGTGGCAGCTTATTGTTCACCATTTAATTCCCAATATCCTTCCGCAGTTTTTGGTGTATTTTTCAACGGGCGTAGCTTCGGCCATCCTCACGGTTTCCAGCTTTTCGTTTCTCGGCCTTGGTCTGCCCAGCGGAACGGCTGAATGGGGCGCAATGCTGGAGGAAGCGCAGGTGGCGTTGTATTCCCACCCGGAACTGCTCATTTACCCCGGTATCTGCATTTTCATTGCCGCCGCAGGCTTCAATCTGTTTGGCGAGGCGCTTAGGGACATTCTTCAGCCGCAGGAGGATGTGCTATGAGCAAAAAGCTGTTACAGGTAGAACATCTTAGCATTGCGCTTAAAAATCCATATCAGGATTTGGTGAAGGACATCAGTTTTTCGTTGGAGGAAGCGGGTGCAGTTATCCTTTTAGGCCAATCAGGAAGCGGAAAAACGATGACCTGCCGGGCAATTTTGGGGCTGCTTAACAGCAGCGCCTTCCAAGTGAATGGCGAAATCTTTTTTGATAACAGATCGCTTTTACAGCTAAAGGAAAAAGAACGGGCGCTGTACTACGGCAATAAAATCGCTTTTATCCCGCAAAATCCGATGACGGCGCTCGACCCTTCCAGAAAAATTGGTGCTCAAATGGCCGAATTTCTTAACCTGCATCAAGATTTGAAGAAAAAGGAAGCCTTGTCTCTTTATGAACAGGCGTTGTCTCGGGCAGGGCTTACAGACACCAAAAGGATTTTAAGCAGCAGGCCGTATCAGCTTTCGGGTGGTATGCTCCAGCGCTGCCTCATTGCCCTTGCGATTGCCGGTAACGCAAAGCTGGTGGTTGCCGATGAACCGACTACCGCTTTAGACGCGATTCACAGGGACAAAGCGGTGGAGCAATTCCTGCATCTACAGGAGCAGGGCTGCGCACTGCTTTTAGTCACCCATGACTTTGATGTTGCACGGCATGTCGGAGGCCATGTACTGATTTTGAAAGAAGGACAGATGGTAGAACAAGGCTGCGCCCAAGAGGTCTTACAGAATCCAATAGCTGATTATACCAAGGAACTGATTGAAGCAATCCACTTGGGATGGGGGTGAGTATATGCTGAAGGTGAAAAATGTAAGCAAACAGTATAGAGGCGAAGATAAGCTGCTGTTTGACGCGGTTTCCGATGTGAGTCTGTCTATGGAAGATCACTGTATCTATGCTTTGGTGGGAGAAAGCGGCTGCGGGAAAAGTACCCTATCTCGGTTGATTTTGGGGCTGGAATCCCCTTCGTCCGGTCAAATCCTGCTGGACGGAAAACCGATTTCCCGCAAAGGGAAAAGGAATCGGAAAGAAACAGCAAAAGCAATCCAACTGGTATTGCAGGACGGAAAAAGCGCTCTCGACCCTCATTTTACGGTTTATCAGGCGATTGCCGAGCCAATCCGAAACCTGCTGAATATACCTAAAGAGAAAGAACGGGCAAGAATTTTTGAATTGCTTGACCGTATGGGGCTGCCGAAAGAAACAGCGAACAAGAAAACGGGAGAATTATCCGGCGGGCAGCAAAAGCGCGTAGGGATTGCCCGTGCTCTGGCTGTTTCCCCGCGCTATATCGTCTTTGACGAATCCATCAGCGGTTTGGATGTCATTCTGCGCAAAAGTATTTTGGAATTGCTAAAAAGAGTTCAGGAGGAAGAACAATGCTGTTATCTTTTCATTACCCATGAGATTGACGCGGCGCTTTACCTCGCGGACGAGATTCATGTAATGCAAAACGGGAAGCTGATCGAAGGCTGCCGGTGGAATGGAAATCTGGATGTATTCCAAAATCCCTATACCAAACAGCTTTTACAGGCCTCCCACTT
>OGQQ01002220.1_pt1 | contig 13073 bp, 12 predicted proteins | sample 1553281 | NCBI WGS metagenome assembly OGQQ01 (sample SAMEA2579937, study PRJEB22360) | human gut metagenome | biome: human gut; feature: human-associated habitat; material: faeces | place: Denmark | collected 2008/2010 | reverse complement strand
CGAGAATCTGCGCATACTGCTCGCCGTACAGCACGAACATGCCGGCGATGATTCCGGGCACCGGCTTGTTCAGGAACATCGCCCGCGCCTTCGGTGCCATGAAGTTCTGGGAGGCGCTCGGCGGCACCTTCCTGGTGGCCACCATCGTTTCGATCTCCACCGTGTTCTTCTCGACGCTCGCCGGCTACTCGTTCTCGAAACTGCGCTTCCGCGGCCGTAACGCGCTGCTCATGCTCGTCGTCGCCACGATGACGATCCCGCAGCAGCTCAGCGTCGTCCCGCTGTACATCATGGCCAACAAAGCCGGCCTGTTCGGCTCGCTGTGGGCCGTGATCATCCCCGGACTGGTCAGCGCATTCGGCGTGTTCTGGATGACCCAGTACATCGGCGACGCACTGCCCTACGAACTCATCGAGGCCGCTCGCGTGGACGGGTGCTCCATGTTCCGCACCTTCCTGCATGTGGCCATCCCCGCCGCACGCCCGGCGGCCGCGATGCTGTTCCTCTTCACCTTCATTGCCCAGTGGACCAACTACTTCTGGCCCATGCTCATTCTCGGCCCGAACAAGAACAAGATGCTCACCGTGGCGGCCGCAACGCTCAAGGGTGCATACTTCACCGACTACACGATCGTGATGTCGGGCGTCGTGCTCACCACCGCCCCGCTGTTGCTGCTGTTCTTCTTCGCCGGCAAGCAACTGGTCTCCGGCATCATGGCCGGTGCCGTGAAGGGCTGATTCGTTCCCTCCTCTCATTCGGCCGGGGTGCAGATTGTCTCTGTACCTCGGCCTCTTCCATATCCGCAATCCGCAGAACATCGAAGATGCGTGGTTCCCCAATCTTTCACGTGAAACATTCGCGTAGCGTGGTGGGGCAGCGGTCTGGGCTGCCACGAGTAGTCTGCAATATGAAACATGAGCCCACGTGCACACTCAAGGTGCTAAACCAGAGCATAGATTCACGCCAGCGAGCGAAAGGAACATCATGTACGAGAATCTGCAGGCAGTGACCACCATGGAGGCGCCGGCCGCACTCGGCGCATACAGCCAGGCCGTCAAGGCGAACGGATTCGTGTTCGTCTCCGGCCAGCTCGGCATCGACCCGGCCACCGGCGAGCTCGACGGCGTCACCGCGGCGGAACAGGCCGCACGCGCGCTCAAGAACATCACCAACATCCTCGCCGCCGCGGGATGCGGCGTCGAACACGTCTGCCGAGCGACGATCTACCTGCGCAACGTCGAGGATTTCTCCGAGGTGGACGGCGTCTATGCGAAGACCTTCACCGGCACGGTCAAGCCCGCACGAGTGGCGTTCGGCAACAACATGATCCCCAAGGGGGCGCTCGTCGAGATCGACGTCATAGCGGTCTGCCCGCAGAACTGACGCCACATTCGCCCCGCCGTCGGCGCACGGCTGCGCATGCCGTTTCGCACAGCGCTAGACTGGGGCTATGATTCAGGCATTCTCAACATACGCGAATGCGCAGGGCACCACGCTTGCCGCCGCGTTCGCGCCGCTTGGGAATGCCTATTTGCGTGTAGGGCGCACGCCGGAGAGCACGTCACACGCCAGCACCCCCACGCTCAGCATCGACACGACTCGCGTGCGCCAGCCCATCGACGGCTTCGGCGCATCGATCCCCGAGGCGACGAGCTGGCTGTGGCACAATCGCGTCACAGACAAAGAGCGATGCATCCGCGATCTGTTCAGCCCGCGCGACGGCATAGGCATCTCGATGCTCCGTCAGCCAATCGGCCCAAGCGACCATGTGAGCGCGCCGTACCGCTTCGTGCGCAGATTCCCCGACCGCAATCTCAACTCCCTCGATTTCACACCCGAGATGGAGCGCGTGTTGCCCATGGTCGAGGCCGCGAACGACTGTGCGCTCGCCACGCAATCGCATGCGCTCAACATTATGGCGAGCCCGTGGAGCGCGCCATGGTGGATGAAAACGAATCTCAGCGTGCTCGGCAAACGGCGCTACACGCGGATCACCGGCCATCTGCGGCGCGGCATGTATGCCGCCTATGCGCGCTATATCACCGGTTTTGCGCGATTGTATGCGCAGCGCGGACTGCCGCTGTTCGCGCTCACCGTGACGAACGAACCCGACTACCCGCAGTCGCGATGGCCATCGATGGCAATGACCCCGCGCGAGCAGGCAGAGTTCGTCGCGCGCCATCTGCGCCCCATGCTCGACCACGCCGGATTGGAAGGCACGCGCATTCTGTGCTGGGACCACAACTACTCCACCGACCATTATCCGGACGGCGCCTTCGTGCGAGACATGTACGCCGATTCCGCCGCGCTCACCGCCTGCGCCGGCTCCGCATGGCATTATTACGGCGGATCCGCGCGCACGATGTCTCGCATTCACGACGCGTTTCCGAACAAGGGCATCTGGGCGACCGAGGCGAGCGGCGGCGACTGGGGGCCGCGCAATTTCACACCCGCGCTGCTCTCGCTGGGCACGGCGGTCATTGACATGATGAACAACTGGGCGAGGAGCGCCGTGTTGTGGAACATCGCGCTCGACGAGCACGGCGGTCCCGACTACTACTACCTGCGCAACGATCGCCGGCATTCCGAGAACCGTGGTCTGATCACTGTGCGTGACGACGGTTCGATACGCCGCAATGCAGACTACTACGCGCTCGGCCACTTCTCCAAATACGTGCCGATTGGCTCACGTTGCGTGGAATGCGCGCTCGACCATGCGCAAGGTGTGCGTGCCGCCGCCTTCCTAGTCCCTGCCGCTCTTACTCATGGTGATGGTGACCAGGTTGTTGCCGTGCTCGTGAACTCTCGCCCCGAGCCGCTCGACCTGCTGTGCCATCTGCGCGGTGCAGGCAACGGCGTGATGCTGACATTGCCGGCTTCCTCCCTCACCTCTTTCCTGGCATGATGTGTACCGTGTGGTGATCGTCTTCAGGTATCTTCGATTGTTAGGTGGGTGGCCAGAGTATCCACGCATAATTCCATCCCTTTTATTCGACAAAAGTTGGGTGATTTGTCGAATAAAAGGGGGTTTTCATGATGTTCTCCTAGGGTACTCAACCTAACAATCGAAGATGCGGACGACGGGCCACCTCACAATCGAGGATATTCCTCAAATCTGTCGGCGTTGCCGGTAGACTTGTTGGAATGAGTCCAGAAGCGCTACAGGAATTGATCTTCACCATTGCCAATAACCTTGTTTCCGAGGGTAAAGCCGGCACTTTGACGGCCGAGGAACTCCCGGATTCCGCCAAATTCGCCGTCATGCGCCCCAAGGATCGCGCGCACGGCGACTGGGCGTCGAACGCCGCCATGCAGCTGGCGAAGAAAGCCGGCATGAAACCGCGTGATCTCGCCCAACTGTTCGCCGACGCACTGAATGGCACCGATGGCATTGCCGCCGTCGAAGTGGCAGGTCCCGGCTTCATCAACATCACGCTCGACTCCGCATCGGCGGCCGCAGTGGTGGACCAGGTGCTCGACGAGGGCAATCGATTCGGCAAGAACAATCACCTGAGCGGCAAGACGCTCAATCTGGAATTCGTCTCCGCGAACCCGACCGGCCCGATCCACATCGGCGGCACCCGTTGGGCGGCCGTCGGCGACTCCATGGCCCGCGTGCTTGAGGCCAACGGCGCCAAGGTGGTGCGCGAATACTACTTCAACGACCACGGCGAGCAGATCAACCGCTTCGCCAAGTCGCTGGTCGCCGCTTGGGCCGAGGCCAATAACTTGGGTGAGGCCGGCTACCAGACCGAAACCCCGTGCGACGGCTACAAGGGTGCCTACATCAACGAGATCGCCGCCCGTGTTCAGGCCGAAGCCGAGTCCGACGGCGTGGACCTGACCGCACTGGCCCACCAGGATCAGGGCCTGAACGATGACGGTGAACCGCTCGGCGAGGCCGATACCGAAGTGCGCGAGGAATTCCGCAAGCGCGCCGTACCGATGATGTTCGACGAGATTCAGAAGTCCATGAAGGACTTCCGCGTGAACTTCGACGTCTGGTTCCATGAAAACAGCCTGTACGCCGACGGCAAGGTCGACGCCGCCATCGAAGAGCTCAAGTCCCGCGGCGACATCTTCGACAAGGACGGCGCCACTTGGTTTGAATCCACCAAGCACGGCGACGACAAGGACCGTGTGATCATCAAGTCCAATGGTGAGTTCGCCTACTTCGCCGCCGACATCGCCTACTACTGGGACAAGCGCCATCGCGCCGAAAACTCGGCCGACGTGGCCATCTACATGCTTGGCGCGGACCACCACGGCTACATCGGCCGCATGATGGCCATGTGCGCGGCCTTCGGCGATGAGCCCGGCAAGAACATGCAGATTCTCATCGGCCAGCTGGTCAACGTGATGAAGGACGGCAAGCCCGTGCGCATGTCCAAGCGCGCCGGCAACGTCGTGACCATCGACGACCTGGTCTCCGTGGTCGGCGTGGACGCCGCCCGCTACTCGCTGGCCCGCTCCGATTACAACCAGAACTTCGACATCGACTTGGCCCTGCTCGCCTCGCACACCAACGACAACCCGGTGTACTACGTGCAGTACGCGCACGCCCGCTCCAAGAACGTGGACCGCAACGCAGCCGCTGCCGGCATCAGCTACGAGGGTGCCGACCTGGCCCTGCTCGACACCGAGGCCGACGGCGAAGTGCTCGCCGCCCTCGCCCAATTCCCGAGCGTGCTCGCCACTGCGGCCGACGACCGCCAGCCGCACAAGGTGGCCCGTTACCTCGAAGAACTGGCCGCCACCTATCACAAGTGGTACAACGTAGAGCGCGTGGTGCCGATGGCCCTGACCGATCCGGAAACCCGTGGCGACGACGAGGCTCGCAAGGCCTTGGAGATTGCCAAGAACCCGGAGCCGGCCCGTGCCGCCGCCCGCCTGAAGCTCAATGACGCCGTCCAGCAGGTCATCGCCAACGGCCTCGACCTCCTCGGCGTCACCGCCCCCGAAAAGATGTGATTATGCCTATTTCTCCAATTTGGCCGGCCGCTACGGCTGTGAATGCCGAAGGCTCCATCGAATTTCATGGTCGTACCGCCGAATCGCTGCTTGACGAGTTCGGCTCGCCGCTCTATCTCATCGACACTGATGAAGTAGTCGCACGTGCTAGGCACTTCGTGCGCGCTGCCGCCGAAGCATTCAACACCTCCACTACGCACGTGAGCTTTGCCGGCAAGGCGTTCTTGTCCAAAGAAGTCGTGCGATTGGTCACCGAGGCCGGCATGTTTGTGGACACTTGCACGATGGGCGAGATGAAAATCGCCCTCGCCGCTGGCGTTCCCGGACGTCGTCTGGTGCTGCACGGCAACAACAAGTCCGATGAGGAAATCGCGCTGGCCATCGAACAGGGCTTCGCCAAAATCGTGATCGACGAGCCCGACGAGCCGGAGCGCGTTGCTGCCATCGCCCGCAAGCTCGGCAAACGCGCCCGTGTGATGCTGCGCGTCACCGTCGGTGTCCACGCCGGCGGCCACGAGTACATCTCCACTGCTCACGAGGACCAGAAGTTCGGCGTGCCGCTGCTGGCCGCCGGGGCCGACGCCGAGGTGGGATTCTACCATATCGGCGGCGTGCGGCTCGATTCGATCGCCGCAGGCGGCGTGGGCGTGGCGCGGGTGTACGACCTGGAGCCGTTCGGAACGCAGGTCGCCCGGATGGAGATGACTCCGGCCGAAATGCGCCGGATGATCGTGACGAAGTACAACGAACCGACGCGCGAGGGACACCGCATCGACCTGGTTTCGACGACGCCCTATGCGATTTTGGTCGATGCCGAGGACAGGGCCTTCGACGTCCGTTTCCCGGAGTTGCGCGAGGATCGCCGCTACAAGGTGGCCGTGAGCGATTACGTTTACAGGAATTACCACGACCTGCATTGTACCGAAGGGGAGATCACCGGCGAAAAGGTCGCCGACATCCTTATCGGAGAGTTGCGCGAGGACAGTCCGCTGGAGGCCGACAATGCGCCGCGGCAGAAAGTGGTCCGCACGGAGGCGAAAAAGTTCTGATATTTTGATTTTCAGCGGAAAAAGCGTATCTTTGCACCTCCCGCGTGTGTGCGAAAGACATGCACTTCGGGGAGTAAAATATTAATTATTAACCATTTAACGAGCGATTGTATCGCAAAAAAAATTCCACAATGGAAGAAGTAAAGAATGTAGTCGCAAACGCGGATTTCGACTGGAACGCCTTCGAGAACGATCTGGGCGTGTACGACCAGCCGAAGGAGCAGATCGCCGAGGAGTATGACAAGACGCTGTCGAACGTCGCCGTCGGCGAGGTGGTCGAGGGCACGGTGACGGCCATCACCAAACGCGAGGTGATGGTGAACATCGGCTATAAGAGCGAGGGCGTGATCCCCGTATCGGAGTTCCGCTACAACCCCGACCTGAAGGTGGGCGACAGGATCGAAGTGTACGTCGAGTCGGCCGAGGACAAGAACGGCCAGCTGTCGCTGTCGCACAAGAAGGCCCGCCAGCTCAAGTCGTGGGACCGCGTGAACGAGGCGCTGGAGAAGGACGAGATCATCAAGGGTTACATCAAGTGCCGCACGAAGGGCGGCATGATCGTGGACGTCTTCGGCATCGAAGCCTTCCTGCCCGGTTCGCAGATCGACGTGAAGCCGATCCGCGACTACGACGTATATGTGGACAAGACCATGGAGTTCAAGGTGGTGAAGATCAACCAGGAGTTCCGCAACGTGGTCGTGTCGCACAAGGCGCTGATCGAGGCCGAGCTCGAGGCGCAGAAGCAGATCATCATGTCGAAGCTCGAGAAGGGGCAGATCCTCGAGGGAACCGTCAAGAACATCACCTCCTACGGCGTGTTCGTCGATCTGGGCGGCGTGGACGGTCTGATTCACATCACGGACCTCTCGTGGGGCCGCGTGAACCATCCCGAGGAGATCGTCAAGCTCGACGAGAAGATCCGTGTCGTGATCCTCGACTTCGACGATCAGAAGAAGCGCATCGCGCTGGGTCTGAAGCAGCTCACCCCGCATCCGTGGGAGGCTCTGGATCCCGATCTGAAGGTCGGCGACAAGGTTCGCGGCCGCGTGGTCGTGATGGCCGACTACGGTGCGTTCGTGGAGATCGCTCCCGGCGTGGAGGGTCTGATCCACGTTTCGGAAATGTCGTGGAGCCAGCACCTGCGTTCGGCTCAGGAGTTCATGAAGGTCGGCGACGAGGTCGAGGCCGTCATCCTGACGCTCGACCGTTCGGAGCGCAAAATGTCGCTGGGCATCAAGCAACTGACGCCCGATCCGTGGGAGAATATCGAGGTTAAGTATCCCGTCGGCACGAAGTGCAATGCCAAGGTGCGCAACTTCACGAACTTCGGCGTGTTCGTCGAGATCGAGGAGGGCATCGACGGTCTGATCCACATTTCGGACCTGAGCTGGACGAAGAAGGTGAAGCACCCGGGCGAGTTCACGCAGGTGGGCGCCGACATCGAGGTCGTTGTGCTCGAGATCGACAAGGAGAACCGCCGTCTGTCGCTGGGTCACAAGCAGTTGGAGGAGAACCCCTGGAACGAGTTCGAGACCCGCTTCCCCGTGGACAGCATCCACGAGGGCACGATCACCGAGATGACCGACAAGGGCGCCGTCGTATCGCTGGGCGAGAACGTCGAGGGCTTCTGCCCCGCACGTCAGCTCGTGAAGGCGGACGGCACGACCCCGAAGGCGGGCGACAAGCTCGACTTCAAGGTGCTCGAGTTCTCGAAGGCCACCAAGCGCATCACCCTTTCGCACCTGCGTACGTACGATGACGCACGTAAGGAGGCCGTCGCCGCCGAGAAGGCCGAGAAGCGTGCCGCCGCCGACGCTACGAAATCGACGGTGAAGAAGATCAACGCTTCGGTCGAGAAAACGACGCTGGGCGACATCGCCGGTCTGGCCGCTCTGAAGAGCGCCATGGAGGCCGCCGCCAAGAAGGAGGAGGAAGGGAAGTAATCCCGACTGACTCGGCGGAATCGCTTCCGCCGCACGGTAAGCCGCGGACGCGCAAGCGTCTGCGGCTTTTTCGTGCGTATGTCGTCTGCGCATGTCGTCGTCCGCATGTCCCGTTTTGTTCTGTTTGTTCTGTGTCCCGTTGCCGCTGTGTCCGCTTCGTGCCCGTTCTCCGCGTATGGCTGTCCGCTTATCCGCCTTGCCCTATTTGTCCGCTATCCTCTGTCCGCACGGTCGGTCCCGGAGTTCCCGCTTTCTGTCCTGTGTATCCCTCCGCGCCCTGTTCCCCGCTTTTCGCTCGCCATGCCGCCGGGACGGGGCGGTGTCTTGCCGGAACGGAATGACGTCCTGCCGGGGTGAAGCGGTGTCCTGCCGGGCGGTTTCGGGAACTGCCCTTCGGGACGGGGCCTTTGCGGGCGACGGGATGCCCGCCCTTTCGGCGTCCCCGGGGGCGGACGGAGACATCCGCGGGCATCGTTTTTGCTTTCCGCAGGGGAAACTCGGAACGCATGAACCGCTTGAAACCGCATTTGGCCCTTTTGACGTGCAACGTGGTCTGGGCCCTGGATTATCCCTTTTACAATATCGTGCTGCCGTATTACGTGCATCCGATGGCCATGATCTCGGCTTCGCTGATCGCTACGGCGCTGTTGTCGCTGATCCCGCTGCTTTGGGAGCGGGCGGAGCGGGTCGAACGGGCGGATATCCGCAGGCTGATCGGCGCCGCGCTGCTGATCGGCGTGCTGCGCAAGGTGTTTCTCATGTACGGACTGTCGAAAACCTCGCCGATCGACGGCTCGATCATCGACACCGTCGTTCCGCTGCTGGTGCTGCTGCTCTCGGTGGCATTGGGGATCGACCGGTTTACACGGCCGAAGGTCGCGGGTCTCGTGCTCGGCATGGCGGGAGCTGTGGCGGTGGTGCTGGCCGGGGCCTCGTCGTCGCACGCGCATTCGCATCTCTGGGGAAACATGATGATCTTTCTATGCGCCTGCGTCACGTCGGTGTATATGGTGTGGTTCAAGCGGCTGATCGCCAAGTACCGCATTACGACCGTGCTGCGCTGGCTCTACTGCGCGGCGGCGGTCATGGCCCTGCCGTTCGGTATCGGCCCGATCGTTCACACCGATTTCGCGGCCATTGCCCGTCACGCCCTGTTTCCGACGCTTTTCGTGCTGACGGTTCCGACCTATGTCCCCAACCTGATGCTCAACTATGCCCTCAAAACGGTACAGCCCACCGTGTCGAGCATCTACACCTATTTGCAGCCCGTGCTGGCGATCGCCATTTCGGTAGGGATGGGGCTGGACAAGCTGCATGCCGATACGGTGATTTTCGCACTGGTGATTTTCGTGGGGGTGGGGCTGGTGCTCCGGTCCTACACGGTGAAGCCGCGGCAGGCCGATCCGCCTGCTGCGGGGCCGCATTGACGAAGGTCGTCAACCAAAAAGAGCCTCCCGCATCGGGAGGCTCTTTTCGTATAAATGTCTTTTCGCGTTACTCGGCAGCGGAAACCGAGAACTTGATCGTAGCCTTGACCTCCTTGTGCAGGCGGACCGTAGCCTCGAACTCGCCGACGGTCTTGACGGCCTCGACGCTGATCTGCTTGCGGTCTACGGTGATGCCCTTGGCAGCGAGCGCCTCGGCGAGGTCCGTTGCCGTGACCGTACCGAAGAGTTTGCCCTCCTCGGCCTTCACCGACAGCGACAGCGGCAGGTTGGCGATGGTCTCGGCCAGAGCCTGTGCGTCGGCCAGGATCTTGGCGTCCTTGTGGGCGCGCTGCTTGAGGTTCTCGGCGAGGACCTTCTTGGCGGCGGCGGTAGCCGACTTGGCGTAGCCCTGGGGGATCAGGTAGTTGTTGGCGTAGCCGGGCTTCACGTTCACGATGTCGTTGGCGTAGCCCAGGTTTTCGATATCTTTGATCAGAATTACTTCCATGGTCTTGTCCTCCTTTTAATTATTTCATGCAATCGGTTACGAAGGGCAGGATGGCCAGGTGGCGCGCACGCTTCACGGCCTGGGCGACCTTCTTCTGGAACTTCTGCGAAGTACCCGTCAGGCGGCGCGGAAGAATCTTGCCCTGCTCGTTGAGGAACTTCTTGAGGAACTCGCCGTCCTTATAATCTACGTACTTGATGCCGAGCTTCTTGAAACGGCAGTACTTTTTCTTCTTGACGTCTACCGATACGGGATTCAGGTAACGGATTTCCGACTGTGCTTTGTTGTCCTGTGCCATGGTTTACTCCTCCTGCTTGTTAGAAAGTTTTGCACGACGCTTCTCCGAATATTCCACGGCGTATTTGTCCTGCTTGAAAGTTAAGAAACGGATCACGCGCTCGTCGCGGCGGTACTGCGTTTCGAGGGCGTTCACGATGGAACCCTCGCCCGTGAACTCCACGAGGAAGTAGAAACCGGTGGTCTTCTTCTGAATGGGGTAGGCGAGCTTCTTGAGGCCCCACGACTCCTTGTTCACGATCTGACCGCCGTTCTCGGTGATGACACCCTGGAATTTGTCAGCGACCTCCTGCACCTGCTGATCGGAGAGGACCGGCGTGACAATGAAAACGGTTTCGTAATTGTTCATGACGTTTTTAATTAATTGTTTTCGTTCCCTTTTCGGGACCGCAAAGATAGGTATAAATCGGGAAATATCAAACTTTTCGCGCTTTTTTCGCACTTCGGCTTCCGATCTCCCGGTCCGTCCGCCCCGTACGGAGCCCGTCCGGGACGGGCGTCTTGCCGGAAACGGCGCGCGGAGGGGCTATTTCTCCGGGAATCCCTGCGCCTTCAGTGCGATCTCCTGCCCGTCGGGCGTGACGAGGAAGCAGCCCGTCGGGTCGGGCGTGATGTGGCCGATCACGTCCACCAGTCCGAGGCGCATCACCTGCTCCTGCATCGAAAGGGGCACGGTGAAGAGAAGCTCGTAGTCCTCGCCGCCGTTGAGCGCCGCAACGACCGGATCGGCGTGCATCTCCTCGCAGAGCGCCGAAGTCTGCTGCGCGATGGGGATGCGTTCGAGGTAGATGCGGGCGCCGCAGGAGGAGGCCTTGCAGAGCTGCATCAGATCGCCGGCCAGACCGTCCGTGAGGTCGATCATCGCCGTGGGGACGATCCCCTCCTCGGCCAGCGCGTCGAGGATGTCGGTGCGGGGGCGGGGCTTGAGGTATTTTTCGAGCAGGTATTCGTATCCCTTGAACTGCGGCTCGGGATTCGCCACGTCGGAGAGCACGCGCTTCTCGCGTTCGAGCAGGCGCAGCCCCATGAAGGCGGCCCCGAGATTGCCCGTGATGCAGATGAGGTCGTGCAGTCGGGCCCCGCTGCGGTAAACGATCCGCTCCTTCGGGGCGTGTCCCAGCGTCGTGACGGTGACCGCAAGGCCGGTCATCGAGGCGCGCGTGTCGCCGCCCGCGAGGTCCACGCCCAGCTCGTCGCAGGCGAAGCGGACGCCTTCGTAGAGGTCGTCGAGCGCCTCGACGGGCAGTTTCGCGGAGACGCCGAGCGACAGGACGATCTGCGACGGGCGGGCGTTCATGGCCAGAATGTCGCTCACTCCGGCCGTCACGACCTTGTAGCCCAGGTGTTTGAGCGGGAAGTAGGTGAGGTCGAAATCCACGCCTTCGAAGAAGGAGTCGGTCGAGCAGAGCAGCTCCTCGCCCGCGGGGGGCGCGATGACGGCGGCGTCGTCGCCGACGCCCCGCAGGGTCGAAGGGTTCTTCGGCGAAAAGCCGTGCGTCAGGCGGTCGATCAGTCCGAACTGTCCGAGCGCGGCGATCTCGGTGCGTTTCTTGGTCTCCATGTGCGAGTCGAATTTTCGACAAAACTAACGATTCTTTGCCGTTTCTCAAAAATTAGCGTAATTTTGTCCGTTCAATCACAAAAACGGATTCGGATATGATAAACATTGTCTTATTCGGCGCTCCGGGCTGCGGCAAGGGTACGCAGGCGCAGCGGCTGAAGGAGCACTACGGCATCGACCATGTTTCGACGGGCGAGGTGATCCGCGACGAGATCCGCCGCGGCACGGAGCTGGGCCGCAGCATGGAGCAGTACATCAAGGAGGGCCGGCTGGCTCCCGACGAGATCGTGATCGGCATGATAGCCAACTACGTCGCCGGCCACAAGGAGGCCAAAGGGTGCATTTTCGACGGGTTCCCGCGCACCACGGTGCAGGCCGAGGAGTTCGACAGGATTCTGGCCGGGCACGGACTGAAGGTGGATATCATGGTGGACATCCACGTTCCCGAGGAGGAGCTGGTGAAGCGTATCCTGCTGCGCGGCAAGGATTCGGGCCGTGCCGACGACGCTTCGGAGGAGGTGATCCGCGGGCGGCTGGACGTCTATCGCAAGCAGACGGCCGTGGTGGCGGATTACTACGCTTCGCAGAACAAGTATGCGTCGGTGGACGGCGTCGGCACGATGGACGAGGTGTTCGGCCGCATCGCCGCGGTGATCGACGGGCTGAAGTGATCCGGCGCTCCGTCACGAAAAAAGCTGTCCCGAAAGGACAGCTTTTTCTTTTCTCGGTTGCGGGAGCGATTCGGACCGGCGTTCGGCCGTCCTCCCCTTCCCGGCCCGTCAGAGGGCGTTCACGTGAAGCTGGATGGCGCTCTTGAGGTTGGCGGCCTTGTTCTTGTGCATGATGTTGTGTTTGGCCAGCTTGTCGAGCATAGCCGTTACCTTCGGAAGCAGGGCCTCGGCGGCGCTCTTCTCGGTCGTCGCGCGCAGAGCCTTCACGGCGTTGCGGGCCGTCTTGTGATACAAGCGGTTGTGCGCACGCTTGGTCACCGTCTGACGGATTCTTTTCTTCGATGACTTATGGTTTGCCATAATTCGTTGTGTGTTTATTTTTACTTCAATCTTTATCCCTGCGACAGCCGTGGCTGCTTGCGGATGGACCCGGGGTCCGCTCCTGTAATGAATAATACCCGTCGGACGCCCTTCCTTCCGTCGCGTTCCGTTCGCGGGTCCGCCTCTTTCGCGCGCCGGCTTCGCAGCCTGCCCCCCCCCGATACGGATGCGCCGGTCGTTCCGGCATCCCTCGTGTAGCCCATAGCAGAATCGAACTGCTCTTTCAAGAATGAAAATCTTGCGTCCTAACCGATAGACGAATGGG
>OGQQ01002219.1_pt1 | contig 13075 bp, 11 predicted proteins | sample 1553281 | NCBI WGS metagenome assembly OGQQ01 (sample SAMEA2579937, study PRJEB22360) | human gut metagenome | biome: human gut; feature: human-associated habitat; material: faeces | place: Denmark | collected 2008/2010 | reverse complement strand
TAACTGCAAAGGGGCTGAATGGAATTGAAGCAGAGGCGAACAAGCTGGCGAAAGCCCCAAAAGGGATTGATGGAGTAACCGAGGGAGTCGGAAATTTAGCGGAAGATGTTGGGAAAGTTGTTGAGAGTGGTAAAAAGACTGGTACTGTATGGGATAATATTACTAGTACAGCTGATAATATGCCTGCTACTAAAATACCTGCCACATTTAAAATTGATTTGGATGGAAACATTAATTATGTGAATCCTGAAACAGGAACGAACACATTATGGACAAATTCAAATGCAACTAAACATATGGGTGAGTATGTAAGTAGATTTGGAGATGAAAGTTGGAGCATTGGTACTCGAAGTCAAGCGATGTTAGAAAGTTATTCTGCATCACTTAATAAAGCAATGGAAACAATAGGCACAGAGACACCTGGAAGATATTTTGGAACATATGGCAATTGGGAACTTGGCATTAATACTGAGACTGGTGTAGTATATCATGCAAGGATGATTAATTAGGAAGACTAACTATTAAAAGTCAAGCCTTAAAATGATATTTTTTGAATAAAGTACAGAAATGTATTTTAGATATATTTGGAACTCAGTTAGAGTTCCTTGAACCTTGAAAACTGCATGACAAAAAGAGCATCGTGATAGGTGCTCAAAAAAGGAGTATTGAATTAGAAAGATTTAAGCTACTTTTATGTATTGCTGCTTTGTTTTTTCAAGATGATAAATCACTCGAACCAATTTTTTTACAGCGTGTGATATGGCAACATTGAAATGCTTACCTTCCGCTCGTTTTTTAGCAAGATAGGCTGCAAATGTTGGATCCCAGTGGCAGACATATTTGGTGGCATTATACAAAGCGTATCGCAGGTATCTGGAGCCACGTTTTTCCATATGTGCGTAGGCACCATCCAGTTGTCCAGATTGATATGTTGATGGCGAAAAGCCGGCATAAGCTAAGATCTTATCAGGAGAATCAAAACGATTGAAATCACCGATCTCGGCAATAATCATAGCTCCCATGCGATAGTTGATTCCGGGAATGCTAAGAATTGGAGAGTTGATTTCATCCATGATGATTTTAATCTCATTTTCGATTTCATCAATCTCTGAATCAAGTTCCTGAATAAGTTTGATGGTGTGCTTCAATTCAAGAGATTTGGCTGGCATATTTGAGCCGATAGAAGCTCTTGCAGAATCTCTGAAAGTAATAGCAGTATCTTTACCATATCGACCTTTGGAAGATTTGGAAAGAAGATTTGTAAGTCTGGTAAGGTGTGCAGTAGCTACATGTTTAGCACTGGGAAATTCAGAAAGCAATGCATAAACAGATGCCATATGAAGTGTTGGTACAAGTTTTTCTAATTCAGGGAATAAGATACAGACCAGTCTTGAAACGGAAGTTTTTAGCTTGGCACGTTCTTTTACTTTATCAAAACGATAACGAGTTAATGACTTTAACTCTTCGTTGTGGTAAGATGTGTCTGAGTAGGACTTTAAGTTCACATCAGACATGAGCATGGAAGCAATCGTGCGGGCATCTACTTTATCCGTTTTCGTCTGTCTAAGGCTTAGACTTTTTCTGTACAGATTTGTATGTAACGGATTGATAACATAGGTGGGCAGACCTTTATCAATGAGATATCCAAGGAGATTGTAACTATAGTGTCCAGTGGCTTCCAGTCCTACTTTTACTTTTGTCACATCATCCATAACGGATTCAATCTTTTGATAAAGATCATTAAAACCATCTAAGTTGTTGAAGATGGTAAATGCTTTAAACAACACTTCGCTATCAGAGTTGGTGATAAAGCAATCATGCTTATCCTTTGCAACATCAATTCCTATGTAAATCATAATAAATCTCCTTTGAAATGTATTAATGCTGTTTTAGAACCACAGGGTGCTCCTTGCGATTGTAACCTCGTTCTAAATAAACCGTCATGCGGTATCTAACTGATTAACAAATGAACAAAGAGACTGTGGTTGGAGCCTTCCTAAAACCATCAAGTGGTAGGAGAAATAAAACCAATCCACAGCATCTTATATATCATAGTCGAACCTACAGAAGAGGTAAAGAATGGACTATGACCTAATAGTTGTAAAGACCTTGGAGAGGGTCTATAAAAACTACTACTATATAATACGAGGTGAAAAAATGAAGTTTGAAAAAGTATTTAATAATAAAAAATATGTTCGAAAAATAGAAAGTATGGGGGAGGGGCTTGTTTTGTTTGAAATATCAGTTGTTGATAAAAGAGTAGGACAAAATTACCATTTATTTTTTGAGGATAAGCGAAAGCCTCCGTTGGATATAGCAATTAATCCAGACGATGGAATGATAGAGTATATTAGTTATTTTGCTCAAGATGAAATGATTAATAATATTAGTGATATTCCCGAAATTATAAATGAGGATATGGGAATTAGTATATGTAATAAAGATTTCAATGAGGATAATATGAATGTTACCGTAGATGGGAGATTCAAATTTTGGAAATTAGAAAATACAATTTTGATATTGAAAAATGATATTGAGGAACTTGTGCTAAATGCATATAGGATTAATGATTTAAATAATTTATTGTTTCTAGGAGATGATTTTGTTGGAATAGAATTTAAAAATTTGAATCAAGAGGAAATACTAGAAATTCATAATTCGAAATGTTTGCTATAATTAATTATGGTTATATTTTCGGACATCCACAACCTACAACTTTTGCAAGTCTATTAATTAACCATCATGGCTGTTGCGAAGCAATTAAGAATCCATGATGTTAATTAATAGACACTAGTGAAATTTTGCCGAGTTGGGTATACGAACGAACATTGAAAAATGACATGCTGATGTAACGCACTCTTAGTAACAAAATGTTGCGAAAGGGTGCGTTTTTCTGTGAAGGTATTTTTATAAATGGTAAGGGTATTTTATAAAAGTCAGTATTACAAGCGGTATTTCAGACATAAAAAATGGTCTCTAAAAAGCGGTAATCCATTTACAGATTTTCTTCGTTATACTGATAATTTTAAGAGATGCATTTCTGTATAATGATGAAATCGTTGTACTCAGACCAAAGTGTCGGACAAAGTTTTTAGCCTTTTCTGGAAAACTATACAGTATCTGCATTTCTGCTAATGGAGAATTATAGCTGCTCCACAGAACTGATGTTTTTATAGGTGCTAGAAAACCTAATAGTATCTGATTTTATGTAAGAAGCATCCGACCCTGCATTTATTATTTCAGTACGAGTTTTTATATTAAATTTCTTCATATTGTGGTGGTATGAGGTGAAAAGATATGAATGAAAAATCTGACATTCAAAAGCACAGCAACAATAGTTGCCAAAGAAGGCATCTCAATGGGAGCCGGAGCCGGTGCGCAGAAGATAACCACAGATGTGACAGGAAATGATACAGCAGGAATGGTTGCCGGTATGGTTGCAAGTGGAGTAACTGCAAAGGGGCTGAATGGAATTGAAGCAGAGGCGAACAAGCTGGCGAAAGCCCCAAAAGGGATTGATGGAGTAACCGAGGGAACCGGAAATGTAGCGGAAGATGTTGGGAAGGTTGTTGAGTGGTAAGGCTATAGGTACTGATGAATTAGTTGTAAGAGATACTAAATTTTTAGACGCAGATGAAAATATTGATTGGGAAAAGTGGGCACCAAATGGTGGGCGAGTACCAGGAACAATCAAGGAAAATCAAACTATTCCTGCAGGAACTATTATTGACAGATATGGAAGTCAATGGGGAAAATATACATCACCAGCAGGAGTACCATATGAACAAAGGGCACTTCCATATATTGAGAACCCAAATGCATATCATAAATATGAAGTATTAAAACCAATTGATAACGTTACAATATCTGAGATTGCACCTGCATTTGAACAAGTTGGGGGTGGAATACAGTATGAATTACCCAATAATATTAAAAAATTAAAAGAATTAGACTATATAAAGGAGATTAAATAAATGACTAGAGAGGTATTAGAAAAAAAATTAAAAATAGCTGGAATTCCAGATTATATTTATAATCTGACAGGACAAGGAAAAAATGATGAATGTTTATGCTTGGAAAAAATTCAGGATAAGTGGTCGGTTTATTATTTAGAAAGAGGTATTAAGACAACAAATGAAATTTTTGACTCTGAAAATGATGCGTGTCAATTTTTGTATGACCAATTAATGAATTAAAAAATATATTATTAGGGTTATACTCTGGAACTCCCAACAACCTATAGCCTCTGCATGTCTATTAATTAACCATCATAGCTGTTGCGAAGCAATTAAGAATCCAAGATGTTAATTAATAGACACTAGCGAAATTTTGCCGAGCTGGGTATACGAACAAATATTGCAAAATGAATATGCTGATGTAACGCACTCCTAGCAACAGAATATTGCGAAAGCTTTGAAGCAAAAGCAAAAACCAATCCTCAGGGCACAAACAGCTCTGAGGGATTTTTTTCGCAAAAAATGAAAAAAGTAGAGAAATTTTTCCGATGTGACTGCTGTGTGACCACCATAGTGTATAATGTAATGTAGAAAGAAATAACAAAGAAAACGATATTAAATCGGGAATAAAATGTGAGGTGAAGAGTGATTAATGAGAAAACTGAATTTTTACCACTGGGAAGTATCGTGGTTGTAAAGGGATATTAATTCCTGTTGACAATATTAAATTAAATAAATAGGAAAATTAATGTGTATGAATAATATTACAAAAAATAGATTGATTCAGGTTGGAAAGAACAACGAAAAATTAATACTGATTTGATCCGAAAGAAATATGATGAAATTGGATTAGAATATCCAGAAGTTGTAGATAAATTCTTAAAAGAATATGGCATGTTAAATATAAATCCTAGAGATAAGTGCTATTTTGATGTTTCGTTTAATGCAATCAAAGCAATTGGATGTAATCTTGATGGTTCATATTTTAAAGAGTGTTTAGCTGAATATGATATAAATGAAACAGTATATCCAATTGGAGAAGCTTGTAGAAAGAATTTATTAGTACTAATGACATTAACAGAATCGTTTTATTGTTTTACAGATGGGCTATTATTATTTTTGGGTGGTTCAGTTGATGAAATGCTTGATTGTATAGTAGGAGAATGTAGAAAGCCAATAGAAATTGAATAGGTGATAATTGATGAAGACAAGATTCCAAAAGATATGTCAAAGCGGATGTGTATGCAGTTTGAAGTATCTAGAATTGATATTTGGTAATATCAAATGCAATTTGATAATGAAATTATTGAGGCTGCAGAACATGAAGGAAAAGTATAGAGATTTCCATTTTGGAGAATTTATCGAAAAGCCAAATCAGTGTGGATATTTTGAACAAAATGGAAATTGGTATACATACGTAATAGATGAAAGAAATTTTTGTATATTTACAGGACCATTTAATGGGAGCGCAATAATATATGCGTTTTCTATAGAAGCTGGAAATGGAAGATTATGGGAAAGCGAAAAATATAAGTTTTGATAAAAATACAGGAGAAATACAAGGGATGATGATTACAAAATAAAATTGATGAATAAGTAATGCCTGCTGATTAAGAAGATATCTGTAATTTCTAAATTTTATGTTTGCATCGCTTATACCATAATCAGAACAAATGCACAGTGGTATATTATTTTTTTAATATTTAGGGTGACAGAACAATATATTTATAATAAAATGATATTGTTAAATTATTAATAAAAAGCATACTAAAGAGAGGAGAAAGTTATGCAGGACATTAGTATCATTGGAATTATTGTTGCAGTTGTTGTTCTTGTTATCCTGTTGTTTATGGCAATCGGATACGTGAAGGCACCGCCTGATATGGCGTATATCATTTCAGGTGTGAAGAAAAAGTCAAAGGTAGTTATTGGAAAGGCGAGCATACGTATTCCGTTTTTTGAGCGTCTTGATAAGCTGAATCTCAGACTGATACCTATCGATGTAAAGACGAGCAATGCAGTACCGACAGCAGATTATATCAATATCAACGTCGATGCTACGGTAAACGTAAAGATCAGTAATAATCCTGAAAAGCTACGCCTTGCGGCTGAGAATTTCCTTAACAAAAACACAGAGTATATCGCTGGTGTTGCCAGAGAGGTTCTCGAGGGTAATGTACGTGAGATTGTTGGAAAAATGAAGCTTGAAGAGATGGTCTCAGACCGTCAGAAGTTTGCCAATCTGGTAAAAGGGAATGCAGAGCCTGATCTTGCGGCAATGGGACTTGATATCATCAGCTTTAATGTGCAGAATTTTGTGGATGGCAACGAGGTAATAGAGAATCTTGGTATCGACAATATCGTAAAGATTAAAAAGGCCGCCGCCATCGCAAGGGCAGAGAGTGAGAGAGACATCAAGGTAGCTCAGGCTTCGGCTGATAAAGAGTCAAATGATGCAGCGGTTGCAGCACAGACAGAGATTGCCAAGAAACAGAATGAGCTCGCTATCAAGAAATCAGAGCTTCAGATGGAGGCTGATACAAAGAAGGCTATGGCGGATGCGGCTTACGACATCCAGAAGGAGGAGCAGCGTAAGACCATTGAGGTTGCCACAGCAAACGCTGATATCGCAAAGCAGGAGCGAGAGATTGAGTTAAAGCAGAAAGAGGTTGCAGTAACAGAGCAGTCTCTTGAGGCAGAGGTCAAGAAAAAGGCTGAAGCCAATAAATACGCGGCACAGCAGCAAGCAGAGGCACAGCTCTACCAGCGTCAGAAGGAAGCAGAGGCAAGACAGTTCGAGGCACAGCGTCAGGCGGAGGCACAGAAAGCAGAGGCAGAAGCCATGAGATATGCCAAGGAGCAGGAAGCTGCCGGTATCCGTGCAGTCGGAGAGGCAGAAGCATCAGCTATCCAGGCAAAGGGTATTGCAGAGGCTGAGGCTATGGAGAAAAAGGCAGAGGCATATGCCAAGTACAATAAGGCAGCCGTTGCAGAGATGATGATTAAGGTGCTGCCTGATATCGCAGCCAAGGTTGCAGAGCCACTTGGACAAATCGACAAGATTACTATTATCGGTGGCGGTGATGGCGAAAATGGTGTAGGCAAGGTTGCCGGAAATGTACCGGTTGTAATGGCAAAGGTATTTGAGAGTATGAAAGAGGCAACAGGTATTGATTTATCTGAGATTATCAACGCTGATTCATATGACGCAAAGGTAAATCGCAACGTAAATGTAACCGGACTTGATGGAGTGAATCTCGTTGTAAATGCGGATACGGACAAAAACGGTGAAAAGACTGAAAATTAAATAGTGTTATATTAATCCGCTATACGATAGGTGAGTATAGCGGATTTTTAATATTTTCTGAAAAAAGACAAATATTTGAAAATTACATGATTATATGATATATTTTGTTGCATAAAAGCAGATTGCCTGTACATGGTGACATATATAAATAATGAAGAGGAAAATCTATGAACGATAAAAGAAGGATAATAGCAATATTTATAATTGTTGCAATAGTAGCTGCACTGGCTGCAGTTGCCACATTTTTTGTGATTAAATCAGCAAAAAACGAGGCTAAAGGTTCGTCACAGATGACGGAAATAGCCACAGAGGATAGTTCAGACAAGGACGACCCGCAGCATATGGGAGACAATGCCGGCTCAATGAGTGTGACATCTGATGATGGGGCTTCTGCGGATGAGACACAGATACTGTCTGCAAGCTCTGTTGCGGAAAACAGTAACCTGACCTTCGGAATTGATGTATCTAAATATCAGGGCACTATAAAGTGGGACAAGGTTGCCGCAGGCGGAATTGATTTTGCAATGATACGTGTGGGCTACAGAACCCAGAAAACAGGCGAGATGTGTGTTGATACAAATGCAAGATACAACATGCAGGAGGCGCAGAAAAATGGCATAAAGGTCGGGGTATATTTCTTTTCATCAGCAGTAAATGAAACAGAAGCCATTGAGGAGGCAGACTGGGTAGCAGACTACATCTCAAAATATCAGATTACATATCCGGTGGCATTTGACTGCGAGGGCTTCACAGACTCAGCCAGCAGACAGTATGGCATGTCATCAGAGGCACGCACCAAAGTAGCTGAGGCATTTTTGCAGGAAATATATAATAAAGGATATACACCTATGTTTTACGCTGCAATGAATGAGTTGTCGGCAAACAGCCAGTGGGATACTAAAACACTTGAGAGCAGGTACAAAATCTGGGTGTCACAATATCCGGACACAGCTTACCCGGAAACACCACAGTCATCTTATGAGGGCACACATGCCATGTGGCAGTATACCAATAAGGGAAAGGTGTCAGGGATTGATAAGCCGGTAGATTTGAATGTGGCATACTTTGGTTTTGATGAAACAGAGTCTGCAAAAAATGGGGATGCGGCTGACGATGCAACAGCTGATCCGGAAGCAAATATGAAGTTTTCGGATGTAAATGAGACCGTAACTGCCAAGGAGAGCGTCAATCTGAGGGATATTCCAAGTCAGGGCAATGACAGCACAATTAAGGTAACGCTGAATAACGGTGATACAGCAACAAGAACAGGCGTCAGTGACAGTGGATGGTCACGTGTCGAATATAATGGACAGACATATTATGCCATTTCAAACTACCTCACAACAGATATGAACTATGTAGTTCCCGGGCAGGACGGAAGTGGCAGCGGAGACGGACTTAAGACAAAGTTCAAGGAGTGTAATGATACTGTCACTGCAAAAATAGAGGTTAATCTGCGTGCACTTCCAAGTGTCACAAATCCGGATGCTACAGTTGTTGCAACGATAAAAAATGGGGAAACCGTCACCAGAACCGGAATCAATGAGGAGTTTGGCTGGTCACGCGTGGAATATAATGGACAGACACTTTATTGTGTGACAAGCTATCTGAGTGTGCAGTAATATAATGAACGCAGTGCTTTGGAGAATAAAGTCAAAAAAATAAAATGTAATTAAGTTAAAGTTACACATAAAGTAGAAATAGTGAAAAAATGTCATGGATATAATGATAGAATTGTTTGAAAGAGTGCGTTAAAATACATAATAACGAAATACGTAAGTAAAGGGGCATTTTATGGAATACTCAGCAATTTTTCATGACATGGATAAAAGATTCTGCTATGCGATAGATAAGGATTTGTTTGTGATACGCGTGCAGGTAAAAAAGGATGATATGAAGGAGGTAATCCTTCACTATGAGGACAAGTATATACCTATGGAGCGCAAGGATACGCGAATGACTCTTCCTATGAAGAAGGTAGCAACCTCACAGTTTCACGATTATTATGAGGCGCAGCTTCAGATGCATCTGATATGTCTGAGATACTTTTTTGAATTTACGGACATGCAGGGTGAAAAGGTATATTACGGCAATTATGAGTTCGATAAGGAGTGCATCACAAACAGGGATAGAATGTTTGACTGCCCGCAGAATCTCAGAGAGGAAGAGATGTTTGAGGTGCCACAGTGGGCAGCCAACAAGGTAGTGTATCAGATTTTTCCGTCGCGCTTTGCCACAACACAGCCGGTGGACAAAGAGCTGTGGTATAAGGCGCCGATTACGCCTATGGATGATTTGCATGGCAATCTCAGGGGAATCATAGAGCATCTGGATTATATTAAAGATCTGGGAATCGATGTGGTGTATCTGACACCAATCTTTAAATCAAATTCATGCCATAAGTATGATACTATTGATTATTATCAGGTTGACCCATCATTTGGAACAACAGAGGACTTAAAGGAGCTCGTACAAAAATCCCACGAGCGTGGCATGAAGGTAGTGCTGGATGCGGTATACAATCACACAGGAAGAGAATTTTTTGCATTTCAGGATATACTTGAAAAGGGCGAAAAGTCAAAATATCTCGACTGGTATTTTATCGACGAGCTGCCACCTAGGGGTGAATGGGGAGAAATTCCAAACTTCAAATGCTTCGGTTATTACGGTGGAATGCCAAAGCTTAATTTGAAAAATCCTGAGGTTGAAAAATACATCACGGATGTTGCCTGCTACTGGATTAAGGAATGTGATATTGACGGATGGAGACTGGATGTAGGAGATGAAATCAGTCATTTCTTCTGGAAGAATTTCAGAAAAGCAATCAAGGCAGTAAAGAAGGATATGCTGATAATTGGTGAGATATGGCACTACGCAGGAGACTTCCTCGAGGGAGATGAGTGGGATACTGTCATGAATTATCCATTCTACCTGAATCTGATAGACCTGCTTGCAGACGAAAAGATTAATGTCAGCCAGTTTGTACAAAATCTTGGATATCTGAAGGGACGCTTAAACAAAAAGTGCTATCCGCTGATGTGGAACCTGATTGACAGCCACGATACAGCAAGATTTTTACATCTGTGCAACGATAATAAGAAAAAACAGCATCTCGCAGCAGCCTTTCAGCTGTTACTGCCGGGAATGCCTATGGTTTACTATGGTGATGAGTATGCAATGCCGGGAGCAAATGATCCGGACTGCAGACGAGGCATGTACTGGGATGAGGAATACCAGGACAAGGAGATGTATAATTGGTATAAGAAGCTCATGCAGATTAGAAAAGCACATGCATGCATCGTAGAGGGCGAAATGATTGAGACAATCACAAATGACGATGAGGATACGATTGTTATGATCAGAAAAAATGGCGAAGAGACAATCGCAATGCTTTTCAATTGCGGCAGCAGTGCAAAGGAATTTGATGAGTATGCCAAGAAATATAATCTGCTGACAGATAGCGCATTTGACGGAAAAGTAGACGGGCTTGACGCTGCCGTAATTGTGCTTTAAAAACATTATATGGATTATCTATAAGAAGTCATGGAGCTTTGCACATCAGGTAAACGGAAAGACGGTAGAAGCGACGAAAAATAGGTAAATCGCAGTAAAATAATTTTATATGAGTTTTTATGGACAGGAAATTGCAGGCAGCTGCTTTTTCCTGTCTTTTTGCATAAAATCAATTCTGTTGAGGTAAAATTGAGATTGACATTGTATTGTATGAGTATAAAATACAAGGAATCAGGTGATGTACAATGAAAAGGCATAAGATATGTAAAATTATTTTTGCTATACTGGCAGTTTTTTTATGTGTGGCTTTTTATGAGTTAATCGGAATCTGCATCACATATAAAAAACAGCCGGCGGTGTCTGATGCTACTATAAAGGAAACACAAAATATTATGAGTGTGGCGGGGAGAGAGAATACGGAAAGAGCAGTAATCATTGAAAAAAATTCGCAGGCTCTTTTAGAAAGAGTGAGATTAATCCAAAATGCAAAGGATGAAATAATCCTTTCTACATTTGCATTTAAATCAGACGAAAGCGGAAAATTGATTTTAGGAGCACTGCATGATGCGGCAGACAGAGGCGTACATGTCCGCATATTGGTAGATGGAATGGAGAGCTGGATTGATATGGAGGGTAATCCATATTTTTATGGATTATCTTCGCATGAGAATGTTGAGATTAAGCTGTACAATAAAGCAAATCCGCTTAAGCCATGGAAGACAATGGGAAGAATGCATGATAAATATCTGATTGCAGATGGTAAAATATATATTCTTGGCGGAAGAAACACATATAATTATTTTTTGGGTGATTTTCCGGGGCATAAAAATTTTGACCGGGATGTGTTAGTTGTCTGCGATGAGCCACAGAAAGATAATTCGGTCAATCAGCTTTTGGATTATTTTGAAACAATATGGGAACAGGAGGACTGTCGGTATTTTCATAACAGTAAAAAATTAGCTGACAGACAATCTGTAAAGAAAGCAGTTTTAGAGCTGCAGGAAGGGTATCAGCAATATTTTGAAGTTAATAAGGAAAAAATTTGTGATACAGATTATGCGGATGAAACCTTTGAAACAGAAAAGATTACATTGTTATCAAACCCAATCCACACCCAAGCTAAGGAACCGGTGGTATGGTATCAGCTGGGAGAATTAATGAAAAATGCAAAGGAACGTGTAAAAATTCATACACCATATATTATTTGCAATGATATGATGTATAATACATGGGAGGAAATTGCACAGAAGGTTCCGGACTTTTCTATTATGACAAATTCTGTTGCAAATAACGGAAATCCATTTGGAGCTGCTGATTATGCCAAAAACAGAAACAGAATTTTAGAAACAGGAATTGATATCTGGGAATATGAAGGCGGTTATTCGTATCATGGAAAAAGTATTCTGATTGACGATGATCTGTCAGTAATAGGTTCATTCAATATGGACATGAGAAGTACTTATCTGGATACAGAGCTGATGCTTGTAATACGCAGTAAAGAGATTAATAAACAGCTGGAAGATGGCATGATGGAGTATGAGAGCGTGTCCAGACAGGTATTAGACGACGGAACATATTATGATCCGTATCATGTAAAGCCGATTGAATTAACAGAAAAACATAAAAGAAAGGTGTTTCTGGTACAGCATCTGCTTGGATGGGCAAGGGATTTGTTTTGATTAAAGGAGAATATAAAGCGTGTTTAAGATATTAATTGTAGAAGATGATAAGGAATTAAGTCTGTTATTCCAAAAGGTGCTTGAAAAGAGCGGATATCAGGTCAAAAGTGCGTCGGATGGAGCACAGGCACTGGAGGTATTGGACAGAGAGTATATTGATTTAATCATTTCCGATATAATGATGCCGGTTATGGATGGATATGAACTTGTGTCGGAGCTTCGTTCGGCGGGATATCAGATACCGGTGCTTATGATTACTGCAAAAAGCAGCTTCGATGATATGCGTCAGGGCTTTCTTTCGGGAAGTGACGACTATATGGTAAAACCCGTAAATGTCAATGAAATGGTTTTGAGGGTAGGAGCACTGCTTCGTCGTGCACAGATACTGAATGAACACAAAATTGTGATTGGCTCAACCGAGTTTGATTATGATGCAATGACAGTTGTGACCGGTGATGAAACGCTTGTCCTGCCAAAAAAAGAATTCCTGCTTTTATATAAGCTGGCAGCTTCACCGGGCAGGACATTTACGAAGCAGCAGCTAATGGATGAGGTATGGGGATATGAGACGGAGGCAGACCCACATACGATAGAGGTACATATAGGAAGAATCAGGGAGC
>OGQQ01002217.1_pt1 | contig 13085 bp, 8 predicted proteins | sample 1553281 | NCBI WGS metagenome assembly OGQQ01 (sample SAMEA2579937, study PRJEB22360) | human gut metagenome | biome: human gut; feature: human-associated habitat; material: faeces | place: Denmark | collected 2008/2010 | reverse complement strand
GTCCTTCAGCAGGAAGCCGGACGCGCCGGCGTTGATTGCGGCCATCACGTATTCGTCCAAATCGAATGTCGTCAGAATGATCACACGGGTATGCGCATCGTCAAGCGCGCTGCCATCGGGTGCGAAACGATGCTGCAACGCGCTGATCCGACGGGTCGCCTCGATGCCGTCCACGCCGGGCATGGCGATGTCCATCAGCACCACATCCGGCTTTTCCTCGGCAGCCCGCCTCACGCAGGTCTCGCCATCGGTGGACGTGGAGACGACTTCGATGCGCCCGTGGGAATAATCGTTGAGGATCAGGCTCATCGCCTGGCAGATCATCGGATCGTCATCGATGACGCTGACCCGGATCGGCTTGGGCTCTAAGCCGGTGCCGCTTCCGGTCAGACCGCCGCGTTCGGGCTTTCCACCAGACACACTATTCCCGTTCTTCTCACTCACGCTAGCCATCTTAGCTGCGCCAAGGCAGTTGCACGTCGACATGGAACAGGTGCCGATCGTCCATCCCATACCGGCATTGCCCGTTGACCGAGTGCACGCGCGCTGCCAAACCAGGCAGTCCGGCCCCATGGGCCCGCTGCGTCTCGGTCGCATCCGTGGCGATCGGATTGCTGATATGGATATGTACGCCCGCCTGCGGCGTGGCGGAGACCTCCAACGACACCGGCGCTCCGGGCGCGTGCCGCCGCGCGTTCGTCAATCCCTCCTGGATCGCGCGGTAGGCCACCTTGCCGATTGACTCATCCATCACGCTCAGCTGCTGGATATCGATCCAGGTGTTGAGCGACGTGCCCGAGTTGCGCGTGTCCGCAATCAGCGCATCCAGCGATTCGCGGGTCAGCGACGTGTCGTCGGACGGGGCGAGCTGCTCCCATGCCTGGTGCGGGTTGCGCAGCATGTCGATGATCGAGTGGGCCTCGTCCAATGCCCCGGCCGACTGCCGACGGATGTCCTCGGCCTTATCCGCCAACGATTGCGCTTCGGGGGAGTCGCCGAGCTTGGCCGCCTCCGCCTTGAGCGCGCTGGCGTTCAGGGCCATCAGGGACAGGGAATGCGCGAGGGTGTCGTGCGCTTCGGCTGCGATGGCGTCGGCGAGCTGCTGGTTGGTCAGGTCGGTCTGCAGGGTCGCGGCATGCGTGGTGGCCGCGCTGGCCACCGCATTCGCCGTGCGCAGGCGGGCGCGCGAACGGATATGCAGGCCGATGAGCGTAGCGATGGTCACGAACACCAGTGAGGCCACCGTGGCGGTGGTGATGACGGTCGGCTCCTCCACCAGCATCACCATCGGGGAGCCTGAATCGCCGCCGGTATGCGGTTGAGCGAAAATCAGATGCCAAATCGAGGCTTTGGGCTGTTGCAGGGCGTCGCGGAGCTGGGAGATGAGCGTCACGATGGTGCCGCCAACCGTGGCGCGGATGGTCGTGTTCCGGTTTGAACGACGGGCGAGCAATGAGGTCATCGCCATCAGTGCGATGAGCGAGTCATACGGGAACACGACCACCAGCGCGCAGGCGATCCAGAACGTCGCCTCCGGGTATTCGCTGCGGGCCAAGAGCAGGAACCCTGCCGGGAATGCCAGCAAGGTGCAGAGGACCATCAGCGTGTATCCTGCGGAATCCTGCGCAAAATTCTGGGCGAAGAACGAGGTTTGCGCCATGCACATGAAACTGGCCAATGGCACCATAACGACCGAACACCATACGCGCGTAGTCACGGGCACCTCGTCCGTATCCGGTGTAGGAACCGGGGACCCCGTGCCGGGCATAGGGCGAGCGTCAGGCCGTGAGCCGGGTCGGAAACCGGGGTATGGCCCGGCGGCGCGTTGTGGGTTCGTCATGCTTTCCACTGTATGACCTGCATCCGGCCCCCGCCACTGGACATGCGGGCACCGTTATCACCTCCGTATTGCCCGAACAGGCAACGAACAATGACCGTTCGTCCACTAACGTCGCTGTTTCGCGGCCGGTATCGTCGTGCTCACATCCCTATTTCGGGGAAGATACGAGAAGGAGCACATCATGTCCAACCACAACATCGCCCCGCAGCCGGTTCCCTCATCCCCACAGCAGTACCAGCCACAACAGCCTCAGCCTCAGCCGCCGCAACCGCAACATCTGCATACCACCATCTGCGGCATCGCGGCCGTGGTGTTTGGCGCGTTGGGTTTGGTGCTGAGTTTTATTCCCATCGTCAACAATATCGCCGCAATCCTTGGCTTCATCGGCGTCATACTGGCGATTATCGCCATAGTGGGCACCTTCCGGGGCAAGAAACGCGGCAAGGTGCTGTCCATTGTGGCGGCGGTGCTGTCGGTGTTGGCCATTGTGATCACGCTGGCCATGCAGTCCGCTGCCAGCAAGGCCATTGACGATTCCATTAAGGAGTCCAAGGGCATCGACACGTCACAATCCTCATCATCAAAGTCCGCGGGCAAATCGTCTGATGCCTCCAAGAGCAAGGCATCCGAGCAGAAAGCGCAGGGCGAGCAGGATTTGGAAGGTGATATCGAAGGTGCCCACGTGAAAATAGTCTCCGCCGTGAAAAGCGTCAACGACTATAACGGCAAGCCCACCGCTCTGGTGACTTATGAATGGACGAACAACACGTCCAAGAACAACTCGTTCGCCACTTTGGCTCACCCGAACGTGTTCCAGAACGGCACCGAACTGGAGACGGCAGTATACTTCGATCAGCCTGAAGGCTATGACGCGAATTCGTATTTGGCCCAAGCACAGCCCGGGACCGCGGCAACGGTGACGCTGGGCTATGTGCTGCAAGACGATTCGCCGATTACGGTGGATGTCACTGCGTTCCTATCAACGGATCAAGACACCAAGGTGACGCATACCTTCACGTTGCAGTGAATCGCGCGGCGGTCCAAGCTGCGATCGAATGTCAATCGAATCTCAAGTGCATGCCACGCGCATGGTGGAAACGCCCGTTACGCTTTGAGATGAGCAGAACGAGCCGATCGATCATATTCATGGAATGTTCAGCTTTGTTCCTCTAAGATTGGTACTGGAACAAACGCTAAAGGAGCGATTATGACATTCGGTCAGCAGCCCCAGAACAACGGGCAATACAACCCGCAATACAACACGCCTGATTACAACGCCGCCCAACAGTCTGGATATGGCCAGCAATACGCACAGTCCGGTTACGGCCAGAACTACTATGCCCAGCCGCAGGGCGCTCCCACCTACCAATACGTGCCGCAGGGTACTGGTGCCGGTGCGGGTGCGGCCACCATCAACACGACGATGACCTACAACTATGAGGAAGCCCGCCGAGTCTCAGTGACCAAGGTGTACGGCGAGATGACCATCGGCATCCTCGTCACCGCCGTGGTCGCCGTGCTCGGCCAGATCACTGGAGCCTACTACAGCTTCCTCATGGCCACCGGCATGGTGGGCCTCATCGGCCTGTGCGTGGTGCAGATTGCCCTGGCCGTGGTGCTCGGCATGCGCGTCACCAAGATGAAGTCGGCCACCGCGCGCGTCATGTTCTATGTGTACGCCGCATTGATGGGCTTCACCTTGAGCTCGATCTTCATGGTCTACGACCTCGGCTCGATCGGCGTGGCACTCGGTGTCACCGCCGCGTTCTTCTTTGCGCTGACCATGTTCGGCATGACTACCAAGTTCAACATGCTCAAGGCCGGCCCGATCCTGATGATCGGCCTGATTGTGCTCATCATCTCGCAGATCGTGCTCGCCTTCGTGCAGGTCGACGGCATGACCAAGATCGTCTGCGCCATCGGCCTGATCCTGTTCGCCGGCATGACCATCTACGACGCGCAGTCCACGCGCGCGCTGCTGACCGAATACGAGGCCCAGGGCCCGGAAATGGTCAAGAAGATCTCCATCCTGTGCGCCCTGAACCTGTACCTCGACTTCGTGAACATGTTCCTGTACATCCTGCAGCTGCTCGGCAACAGGGACTAGCCTCGACAGCCGATTGGCGAGCGGCATGTAGCCTGCCCGTCAAACGTCACAGCCCGACCACATTGTGGCCGGGCTTTTTCATGTCTGTCACATTCGCACGTTAGGCTGGCTCCCCGTGAAAAGACAAGAACTCGTAGGCATGCTGAGCCTGTTGTTGACCGCGCTGATCTGGGGTTTTGCGTTCGTGGCGCAGGTCCAGGGCATGGATTCGATGTCGCCGATGTTCTTCAACGCCGCGCGCTTCACGCTGGGAGCACTGTCTTTGGTGCCGATTCTGCTGTGGATGCGTGGCCGGGGGAGCGCGGATAAGGGCGATACAGCCGGGGCCGATGTCGTTGGGACCGAGGCATCCGTGGCCGTCTCCACAGATGCCGCATCGAACGGTGCATCCGACGTCGTTACCATCACCGGTGCCAAGCTGAATGCGAACAAGCCCGATTCGGCCGTGGCGCGATTGCTCGCCAACCCGGTGGTCATTTCCGTGATCTGCGGCATCGTGCTGTTCACCGCCAGCACCCTGCAGCAGTATGGCATTCTGTACGGCAAATCGGCCGGCCGTGCGGGATTCCTGACCGCCATGTACATCGTGATGGTGCCGTTGCTGGCCTTCGTGTTCCTGCGCCGGCGCATCGGCATGCTGGTGTTCGTGGCCGTGGCGCTGTCCATCGCCGGCTTCTATCTGCTGTGCATCACCGATGGTTTCGGTTCGATCGGCCTGGCGGATATCCTGCTCGTGTTCACGGCCGTGCTGTTCGCCGTGCATATTCTGGTGATCGATACTTTGGGCGGCACCGTGGACGCCATCAAGCTTTCATTCGGCCAGTTCTGCACCACCGCCGTGCTGAGCTGGGCGGGTTCGCTGATCGAAGGCTCGGTCGACTGGGCCGGCGCTGCTCATTCCTGGATTCCGATTCTGTACGCCGGCATCGGCTCGGTGGGCATCGCGTACACCTTGCAGGTGGTCGGCCAGCAATGGGTGCCACCGACGCGAGCCAGCCTGCTGATGAGCCTCGAATCGTTCTTCTCGGCGGTAGGCGGTGCGTTGCTTCTCGGTGAAGTGATGACCCCGCGCGGCTACCTCGGCTGCGCCCTCATCTTCCTCGGCACCCTACTGGCCCAAGCGCCGGCCAGGCTGCCGAAGTGGCCGCAACGGTGAATGAATCGGCCGCAGGCCGATTCCATAGCACCTCAGTCCGAGGTCTTAGGCGCTTCGCCCACTTGCGGCGCGCCGTTGATGTCGCGGTGGATGTTCTGCATCTGTACCTCGATGTTCTGCAATGAGCGCGCGCAGTCGAGCAGCGTCTGGGAATGCTCGGCGAGCTTGTTGTCCGGCAAATCGGTCTTGTAGCGCAGCGCATGCTCCAGCGACGCCCAATAATCCATGGCGATGGTGCGGAACTGCACCTCCACCGGCGTGTAATGCGCGCCCGAGGAGAGGAACACGGGCACCGCGTAGATTACGTGCAATGAACGATACCCGTTCTGTTTCGGGTTCTTGATGTAATCCTTGACGCGCAGCACCTGAATATCGGACTGCGACGACAGATAGTTGGACACGGAATACACGTCGTCGCGGTAATTACAGATCACGCGGATGCCGGCCACATCGAACAGATTGTCCTTAATCGAATTGACGCCGATCGGCAGACCCTTGCGCTCCAGTTTGCCGATGATCGAGCTCACCGACTTCAGACGGCGTTCCATATGATGTATCGGGTCATGGCTGAACCGCACCTGGAACTCGTCGTCGAGAATCTCCAGTTTGGTGCTGATCTCGTACATCGCGCCTTCATACACCTGCATGAGGTCAACGAATTCAACGACCTGTTCGGGAGTGAAGGTGCCTCCCGGAAGATCCAACGCTTTGAGACGGGCTTGCAGATCGGAGGTTTTGAGTCGGCTATGTCGGTCAAGTATCACGTCCACCAATATACTCGGCGGATTCCAGCCAATCTGGACGTTCGCGGGGAATCTTTCCAAGAACCCATAATTTGACATCGTGACAACCAATGGCATACGTGACCGGAGCATGACGAACCCCGTCGATAGAATCGGTCGTTATGAATGAAGACATGATGACCGAGGCGGAGCGCGCCTCGAAACTGGTCGAACCGGCGGCGAACGATACCCCCACGCGCGGCAAGGGCGTGTTCTACGTGCATACGCTCGGATGCCAGATGAATGTGCATGATTCCGAACGCATCGCCGGCGTGCTTGAGGCCGACGGCTACGTGCCCGCCACCGAGGAACAGTATTTCAACCATGACATCGACCTGATCGTCATGAACACCTGCGCGGTGCGCGAAAACGCCGCCGAACGCATGTACGGCACCATCGGACTGTGGGCCGAATTGAAGAGGGAACGCCCGAACCTGCAGATCGCGGTCGGCGGCTGCATGGCGCAGCTCGACCGTGAGAAGATCGCGAAAAAAGCCCCGTGGGTCGACGCCGTGTTCGGTACCAAGAACATCGGATCCCTGCCTCAGCTGCTCGACCAGGCCCGCATCGAAGGCCACGCGCAGGTGAAGGTGCAGGAGGAACTCAACTACTTCCCAAGCCAACTGCCTACCGACCGTGCGTCGAAGGTGTCGAGCTGGGTGGCCATCTCCGTAGGCTGCAACAACACCTGCACCTTCTGCATCGTGCCGACCACGCGCGGCAAGGAACATGACCGCCGTCCCGGAGACATCCTCGCCGAAATCCGCCAATGCGTGGACGAAGGCGCCAAGGAAGTCACGTTGCTGGGCCAGAATGTGAACTCCTTCGGCTACGGCATCGGCGACCGGTTTGCCTTCTCCAAGCTGCTGCGCGCGTGCGGCGAGATTGACGGTTTGGAACGCGTACGATTCACCTCGCCGCATCCCGCGGCCTTCACCGACGACGTGATCGCAGCAATGGCCGAGACGCCGAACGTCATGCACCAGCTGCATTTCCCGTTGCAGTCGGGTTCCGACAGGATTCTTCGTGCGATGCGCCGCTCCTACCGTTCCGCCAAGTTCCTCGACATTCTGCGCAAGATTCGCGAGGCCATGCCGGACGCGCAGATCTCCACCGACATCATCGTCGGCTTCCCCGGCGAAACGGAGGAGGACTTCCAGGAAACCCTGCGCGTGGTGGAGGAGGCGCGATTCGCTTCCGCGTTCACGTTCATCTACTCGCCGCGTCCCGGCACGCCGGCGGCTGAGATGGAGCAGGTTCCGCATGACGTGGTGCAGGACAGGTTCGAACGTCTTGTGGCGCTGCAGGAACGTATCACCGAAGAGAATCTCAAGACTTTCGAAGGCCGTGACGTCGAGGTGATGGTCACCGGCGCATCCGGCAAGAAGGATGCCGCCACCCATCGTGTTACCGGACGTGAGAAAACCGGCGTGCTCGTGCATGTCGGCGTGCCGGAAGGCGAGCCGATGCCGCAGGTGGGTGATTTCGTGACCGCCACCGTCACCCATGCGGGACGCCACAATCTCATCGCCGATCCGAATCCGGAAGCGGGGCAAACCTATGCCGTCCGCCACTGAAAGCAAGCCCGAAACCCGTAAGGTCGTGTCCATCGTCGGTCCCACTGCGTCCGGCAAGACGGGGCTTGGCATCGCCATTGCCAAGGCGTTGGAGGCCAAGGGCGAGCAGGCGGAAATCGTCAACGCCGATGCCTACCAGATGTACAAGGGCATGGATATCGGCACCGCCAAGGCGAGTCCTGAGGAACAGGCCGAGGTCAGGCACCACCTGATCGACATCATCGAACCGGACGACGCCATGTCCGTGGCACGTTTCCAGGAGATCGCCCGCGCCAAAATCGCCGAACTGCAGGCCAGGGGAGTGCGCCCTATCCTCGTGGGCGGTTCCGGTCTGTACGCCCGTGCCGCCATCGACGACATTTCCTTTCCTGGTACTGATCCAGAGGTGCGCAAACGCCTCGAGGAACGTGAAAAGGTCGAAGGCGCCGGTGCGCTGTTCGACGAGCTCAAGACAAAGGATCCCGAAGCCGCGGCCCGCATGGATCCGCACAATCCTCGACGCACCATCCGCGCGCTTGAGGTCATCGAAGTGACGGGCCGGCCGTATTCGGCGAGCCTGCCGCATTACCGGTATGTGATTCCCACCGTGCAGATCGGCCTTGATTTGCCGCGTGAGGAACTTGACCGCCGCATCGACATCCGTACCAAGCAGATGCTGGAGAACGGTTTCGTCGAGGAAGTGGAGCGTATCCGTCCCCGGCTTGGCATCACCGCAGGCAAGGCTCTTGGATACCAGCAGGTTGTCGACTATTTGGATGGCCTGTGCGATTTAAATGACACGTTCATGAGCATCGCGCAGAAGACGAAGCGTCTGGCACGCAAACAGATGGGATGGTTTGGCCGCGATCCGCGTATCCACTGGCTGCAGGCTCTCAACCCCGCGCTGCTGGGCAATGCCATGGCCATCATCGAGCATGCCGACGCCGGCGATTACGACGCGATCGACGCGCAGGCGGATGCGTACACGCAGCATCATCTTGGCGATATCGCCTAAATGATTCATCACTGCGGAGCCTCTTTTTGCAGGGTTCTGCGGAAATACGGGCGGGGGTCCCGCAACCAGTTGGATTGCGGGACCCCCGTTTTGTAATGTCCTACGTGAGAAAGTTCATTCCTATTGGACTATTCGATATCGCCTCCCTTCCGCTTGCGTGCGATCAGCACGGCGCAGCCGCCCAGCAGCAGTACGGCCACGGCAGCAATGGCAGAGATTATGTTTGAACCGGTGTGGGACAGGCCATCTTTGCCGGTGTTGTCGGCCGGTTCCTTGGCGTCGGGCGTGGGCTTGACCGTAACCGTCGTATTGCCGGTCGAGCCCTTGGAATCTTCGTCTGAAATCGGGCAAGTGGCCGGATCTTGGGCGGTCGCATCCGCGGAGGTGTCCTCGGACTGTTCCTGCTCCTTGTCGGCCTTGACCTCGGTTTTGCTTTCGTCCTTCGTGGTTTGCTCGTTGGACGTATTCTCGGCGGGCTCGACCTTGATATCGGCGATGGAGAAATCAAGCCCATCGCTTTCGCTATTCCATTGCTGGGAGGCGAACACCAGTTCCTTGATGGAGGCCAGATCATCTTCGGTCATCGGATTGTCTTTATTGGCGTCCTCCGGCCAGGATTGGGTCAGATTGGCGTTATCGACCAATGGAATCTCAATCTGCTTCCAGCCGGTGAAGTCAAGTTTGACGCTGGCGAGGAAGTATTTGCCATCGCTTGTGCCGATCTGCAGACCGATGGCGTTGTCGGAACTATCCCCCTTGACTTGGAAAGCCAATACGGATTCGCCGGACCAGTTCGCGCCGTCAAGATATTTCGCCACATCGTACCAGCCTCCATTGGAGAAGTCGTACTTGAAGCGAAGCGCCTTGGACCCATCGGTCGGGCCTTCATCGAGGGATAGGACTTCCGTATGTCCGCGGTTGCCCCAAGCCGATTGTGCTGCGGCATCATCCGAATAGCCTGAGAAATCATCCACGGATTGCGCTTTGGCGGTGTTGCCCGGCGTCGGATTGGTGTTCGGCGCGTAAGCGTCGCGTTTGCCGTCGAGCTTGATGGAGTCGAGCGTCAAATCGCCGCTCTTCGGACGGTTGCCGCCATTGTCGTTGATGTACAGGGCGAACGAACCGACTTTGGACAGCAGCTTCTGCGAGAGTTTCATGCCCGCATGCGCGGTGTCCCAGGATGCCGGTGCGAAGTCGCCTCCGTTGCCGTCGGCGTCACCGAAGTTCAGTGAGACGACGTGTCCGTCCGCGCCATCGATCTTCGGATAGGCTTCGAAGGTCACGCCGCCGGCATTGACCTGCACCACAAACTTGTGATCCGAACCGTCGGCCTTGAGGAACATGTTCAGCTTGGAGAAGCCGGACCAGTCCTGCTTCGGCGTATGGGAACGCTGGAAGCCGTTATACTCCGGATAGCTCACGAAATCATAGTGGATGTTACCGGCCTTGGTGCCATTGTCCTCGGGGCTGTCCACCAGCGTGAGATTCGATTTCGTGCTGTGGTTCGGCGAATAGACGGACTGTAATTCGGCTTCGTTGTCATAGGAGTCGAAGTCCTCCACGTTGTCTACCGTCTGCTCTGGTTTGGCACCCAGTTTTACTGTGACGGAACCGTTGCCGTCGGCCGCTGCGAGTGTCTTGCCGTCCTTGGTCTTGACCTGCGGAGTCAAAGTGAGTTTGGACTGGTCAAGATTGATACCGGCCGCGTTCAAATCCAGTATGCCCGTGAAATATCCATTGCAGGAATACTTGAGTTTGACGTTCTGGCCTCGATCGGTGGTCACGATGGCGGAATTAAGATCAAGGTCGGAGTATTTCACACCTTCGGTCTTGACCCGGACGACCACCTTGGTGTCGGTCACACGATTGCCGTCCACTGGAGTGACGATACGCGCGGAGCCATTTTGCATGGCGGCTGCCGGGGCGTTCGAATAGTCGACGTTGTCCTTGGAGGCCATGAGGTTCTTGTCGCTGTCCGCGAACGCCTTGAAATAGGCTTCGCCGTCGGAGCCCTTCCACGGCGTATACGCCTGGAAATTGTCTCCACCTCCACCGAAGTTGGCCCAAGTCATCATATATGCGGTGCTTGGCGCGTTTTCGGCAAGTGCTTCGGCAAGTTCGGAGAAGAACTTGGTGTCCTTGTCTCCGGTGCCGGATTCCTTGAACTTGCGGTCGCCGGAACGTCCGAATTCGGTGAGCGCCACGATTTTGCCACGCTGCGAAGCTTGGTCGGAAACCATCTTCATATCCTTGACCACAGTGTTGATCCATGCGCTGGAATTGTCTGCGGAATCATCGGAGTCGTATTCGTCATAACCGAGTACGTCCACCCACTGGTCGCCCGGGTAGGTGGCGAGATAATCAGTGGAATCACCGTTGAATACGCCGCCGGGGGAGTAGGCATAAAGCAGATTGTGCACATCTTTGACGTCACGCAGATAGTCAACGATGTAGCGGTACAGTTCCTTGTATTCACTAGCGGAAGCATGCGTGGCGCCCCACCAGAACCAGCTGCCATTGTTCTCGTGCAGTGGACGGAAGATGATTGGAATCAATGTGCCGTCGCTGCGTTTGGCCTGCTGCGCGGTGGCGGCGATGGCGTCGAGCTCCTTGTTGAAGGTGTCGGAGTATTTGCCGCCGGGAAGCAGTTCGGAAGCAACGGCAGTGGTGTCGTTGAAATCCTTGCCGGTGCCTGGGTTGCACCAGTGTGCGGACAGTGTCACGATGGCGCCTTTGCTGTCCGCATCGGTGATGTTCTGGGCGAGAGCCTTGGCGTTGGCGTTCTTGTCGGCACCTGATCCAGGCTTCTCCGCGCCGCGCAGCGCAAGACCGGCGTCCCAACCGAAGACGGCCGGGTATTTTCCGGTCATCTCATAGACGTCTCCCTGTGAAGCGCTTGAGCTTATGTTCTCGTCGGTGGTGTGCTGCTGTCCGAAACGAAGATCTCCTTTTCCGCTGTTTTTCAACTTGTCGAACAAGGCGCGGGTTTCTGCTGTGGCGTTGACGTCGCTGATGTTCACGGAGTTGCCATTGGATGCCGATTTTCCTTCTGCAGCAAAGGCTGGGAGGGTGCTCATGCCAAAAATGGTCGATGCCGCCGCAACCGTTGCCAGCAGTTTGGTGACTGTGGTTTTCATGGTTCCTTCACTTATCTTCCTTGATGTTCCACGCGCACCCCAACATTGGGATTAAGCGCGTTAATATCCGCGCTAGTTATTTAATCGTTTAAGTGCACGAGGGCGTGTTCCGCCGGAATTGCTTATATTTCAGTTACAGCGCTGAATAAACGCTTAACAATGTTTGATTCGCTGAAAAAGCATGTTCGATTAAGTTCGAATAATTGTTCGATTTGGTTAATGCCGTGTCATGACGTCGGACATCGGTAAAATCAAGTTCTGTTATGGCACGAACAGCATCTTCCAACCCGAAATCAGGCGGCAAGGGTTCCGCAGGCAAATCGCGTTCCGGCGATACCAAAGTCATGGACGAGGTCGATTCCTCGCCGATCGCCGGCATACTGCGTAAATATCGCCGCGACATCGCATGTTTCATCATGGCCATTCTCGCGGTGCTGTTCTGCGCATCCGAATGGTTCCGTGTCCAGGGCGCTTTCGGACAGGTCCTACATGCCATGGCCTCCGGACTGTTCGGATTGACCAGCGTGATTCTGCCGGTATTCCTGGCGCTTGTGGTGTTCAGTCTGATGCGCAAGACGCAAAACAAGGATGAGAACCTCCATATGGCCCTCGGATGGTTCATGATCCTCTGGTCCGTCTGCTCTATTCTTGACGCGGCGATTGCCTCCGACTCCCAGAAGTTCGATATGTCTTTGCTGCAGCGGGCAGGCGGCCTGCTTGGCTATGTGCTTGGCTGTCCGTTGGCGTGGGGGCTTTCCAAAGGCTTTTCCATTGCGATTTTCGTAGTCGTCATCCTGTTTTCGTTGCTGTTGATCACCCATACCCGGGTCACGCAGATACCGGACAAGGCGAAGGCTCTGGCGGCCAAGTTTGTTGGAACGCCGAAAAACCGTGATGACATTGACGATGAGGCCGAACAGTTCCCGAACGAAGTACGCGTTGGGGGCACGACACTCGCCTTCGCCGAAGGCGTTCCCGCCCACGACGGCACCGATGCGGATGGAGAAAACGACGATAGGCCGGGCTTCCTTACGCGTATGAAGCAACGCTTCGCATCCCATAAGAGCAAGAACGTCGATGATGGCGACCTTGACCATTACGCCGGCGACGAAGCGTTTCTTAATGCCGCCGAACGGCACGGACAGACCGCGGAAACCATCGTCGACGAGCCGTACCAACAGGTCGATTCGCCACGCAGCATTTCTTCGGACGATTATCGTGCCGATGATTATGATTCAGATGATTATTCCGCCGCTGCACCGTCCGGCACCACGGCCATGCCACAGAACGGTCGCGGACGCTCCTTCTCGTCCGCGCCGATCGGCACCGCGAGCGGCACCATGCCCAGCGTCGCCGAGCCGGTGCCGTCCAGCGAAATCAAGCCGGTTGGCGTCGCTCCAAGCGACCCATGGGCCGTCATCGACGAGGACGGCACCTCCAACGGCAAGGAAGTCATGGTGGATGCCGCGACCGGCGAGGTCCTTGACGATAT
>OGQQ01002211.1_pt1 | contig 13113 bp, 10 predicted proteins | sample 1553281 | NCBI WGS metagenome assembly OGQQ01 (sample SAMEA2579937, study PRJEB22360) | human gut metagenome | biome: human gut; feature: human-associated habitat; material: faeces | place: Denmark | collected 2008/2010 | reverse complement strand
CACGGCTGCACATGACGTTGCCGTAACGGGTGCAGCAGATGGTGGTGCCGCCACGTTCAGCAGCCACACGGGCGTTGGCGTAGATGACGTGCTCCATCATGGCCTTGGAGATGCCCATGGCGTTGATGGGATAGGCAGCCTTGTCGGTGGACAGGCAGACAACACGCTTGACGCCGGCATCAATGGCAGCGTGCAGCACGTTGTCCGTGCCGATGATGTTGGTCTGAACAGCCTGCATGGGGAAGAACTCGCAGGAGGGAACCTGCTTCAGAGCAGCAGCATGGAAGATGTAATCAACACCGGGCATAGCGTCACGGATAGACTGAGGATTGCGGACATCACCGATGTAGAACTTCACCTTCTTGGCGGTGTCGGGATGCTTGGCCTGAAGCTCATGGCGCATATCGTCCTGCTTCTTTTCATCACGGGAGAAGATGCGGATTTCCTTCAGGTCGGAATCCAAGAAGTGCTTCAGAACGGTAGAACCAAAAGAACCAGTACCACCAGTGATCATAAGGGTTGCGTTATCAAATGCAGACATTTTAGTTTTCCTCCTGTTATTTCAACAAATAGTGTTTATACTTGAAGAACAGCTTTCGTCTGTTCTCTTCGACTAATTCTCTTCAACTCATTTTTCATGTTCAAAAACACATCAGCAGTTTCATGATACACATCCATATAGATTCGATGGATCTATATATTTAATCGTTAGACTTGAAGTCGAGTCAAATCACTAATAAAATTCAGTTCATTGACCTCTGAGCTTATTTTCATTCCTAACATTCAAATTCATTTTAAGAACTCTTTCTAAGTTTTTTCGCTGCATCCAGAAGATATTTTGGCTTCAACGCTTCCTCGATTATTTTATTGTTCCCTCTTATGGGCTTTATAATATAGCCCACTACAACATTAGTGAAGAATTGCGTAATTAGAGACGCCGCCGCCGCTCCATTGATCCCCATTCGCGGAATTAAAAGCACGTTTATAATCACATTAGCAATCGCACCGAACATATTGATTTGCCATAAATACTTTTGTTTGTCATTCGCAAGAATCCATATATTACGAACCGATCCCATGTAGGAAAAAGTTGTATACCATACTATAATTTGAAGTGCGCTTATTGCTGGATTATATGCCGTCCCGTATAGAATGAAAATAATCCATCTTGAAAACAGCGTCATGACGACACTCTGCGCCAATGAAAGATATATAACAATCGAATATAGCATCGTCAACCGATGGCGAAAGACATCCTTTCCATCTTTTAGACCTTCAAAAATTGACGGTCGAAAAGAATCTATAATCGCTGTAAAAACAAAGCCCGTCATGCCCGCACATGTGACAGCCGCCCCGTAATATCCAGTTGCGGATTCGTTCAGCATCATCTTTAACATTATCTTATCTGTTTGAGCAAAAACCGTAACCATCATGGATGACAGAATATAATGCTTGCTCTTTTCAAACATCATCCTTCCTGTCTCAATTGAAAATTTCAATTTACTTCCACCTAGTTTTCGATAAAGCAGTAACCCTCCCGAAGATATTAGGACATAGTCCAATGCATTAGAGATTGCAAACCAGTACACACTTTTTCCATTTACAAGCAGAAAAATTTTATAGATTGATACGACAATATACGCCACCAAGCTAATCATTGATGTGTATTTTGACATCAATTTGGCCTGATACCAGTATTCCACATAATCAAATGCCTGGAAAATCAAAATAAGGCTGTACAAAAAACAAACCAAAATTGTCGTAGGCTCATCCGGATTCGCAACAAATGCAAACGCTGTGACTCCTACAATGCAGCAAATTGATGAGATGAAGCTCAAAGTAATGGATGTTCCCAGTATCTTTCCTTCATCATTTGGATTATTGACTATTTCCTGTACCAGAACATTGCATAATCCCAATTGCATAATGGGCAGCACAAATGCAACCAGAGAAGACGCATATGTAATCAGTCCAAATCCTGATGGACCTAGATACCTTGCTGTCAGCATATTAATCAGCATCGCAACAACTGCTTGTACGACTCTGATTCCTATGATCCAGACCGCATTCTTGGCAACTTTATTCATACCCCACTCTATGCCGTCCTTTCTTCCTTTAACTTTTTACCAAAGGGGAAGATGAATCCATTACATTCAATATTCCCTATCGAAATTTAAAAAACTTCCTATACGCATATAGCATCTATGGACACCCTTTTCTATTGGTTTCTCAAGATACGTGTTTCGAATTTTTTCAAACATATAACATGATAGAAATACACATATTGTTGTCAGTAACGCCAGAATCGGATAATTTTTCATCGCATAAAGATTTTCTATTTTTACAATATCATGCCAAATAACATTTCTTGTAAAAGGGGAATCATGTAATAAGTAGATTCCAAAAACACTTCGTCCAATGGTCACAATCCTTTCTGAGTTTATATTAATTTGTAAAAATAAACGGAACAGGCAAATTGCTTCAATAATTACAAACACCGAATTAATCACGCAGCTTGATGCAAAAACTGTTATTTCATTTGTGATTCCAGTTTTTCCAGCAGATATTGCTGCATCGCTGAAATACTGTACAATTCCATTTAGACAATATGTCAATGCAAAACCCATAATATAATATATTTTTCTGCCGAGTGAAGTGTTTTGCTTTCTTAGATATGCCCCAATCAAATAAAACATTACCGCTCTCTGCAGTTGAAAATATTGGTTCGTTGTGATATTGCCGACAGTGTATTCAAAAAGCCAAAATGCTCCGACCACTAATAAGAACTTGGTACTGCCAATGTTTGACAAATATTTGTTCAACGTGGGGGAAATCAGTGTAAGTAGAATATATGCCGTCACAAACCACCAGCATCCCCCCATTACTGGTGACAAAAAGCTGCGCAAAATACTCTTGATGCTATCGGTTGAAACGTTTCCTCTTACTATTTGCAAAACACCTATTATTCCGCATAGGAATCCATAAAAGATTGTCACTTGTATCGTTCTCTTGGCAGACACCTTCTCTTTACACACGTTAAAGTATCCTGTAATCATAAAGAAAACAGCAACACCTATCCCCCCCCCGGGTTTCAAAAAACTGGTAAATACCCGATTAATCCTATTACCAGCACTCCATACATTCCAGTCGCTCTGTACACCATGAAGCGCCAGATGGCTGCCGATAATCATGAGCATAGCTACAATCCTTAATAACTCAATGTTCGCTTGTCGTTTCATTTTGTTTTCCTCACAGATAGCTCATCAACAAATACGCAGGACCGTGTATAACAACGGCTGTTAGCCATGCACAAAATATAGCAACTGATATTACGTTTTTTCCGAGGTAAGACCTGAAATAGCTATACAAATTATTGACAATAATCCCAGAAAGCATCGCTAGAACATACATGGGACGCAGAACCAAATCATAGTGTCCAATTTGTGCCATAACAACAAGTGCATATATTAATATAAATCTATATAAGGACTTGCTATTATCTTTTTTATTAAGCTGGTAAAACGCATAGATTATCAGTAATATAAAGATAATATCAACTATTAGATAACCATACGAAAAGAAATATGCATCAGATTTTATGTAGCGTAAATACAAGTTAGCTGCTTGGGAAATACCCGGAATTGACTGAGCATATATAAGTTGTGCAACAGGCTCCAATAGTGCCAGTCCAATAGCAAGGATGAAAATGGTTCTCATTTTAACTGTAAAGTGAGCAAGAATCCAACACGGGATTACTATGATAACAGCATTGTGAATTGTGCAAGAGAATACTAAAAGCATCGCTGTCACAATTGGCGATCCATTCTTTTCAAATTCCCGATATAAAGCCAACGCCACTATACTTGCTGCCAAGCCATTCCGAATTCCTGTATTGACATACACGTAAGGCATCGTTGCAAGGCAAAACAAAAACGATGGTGCTAATAGTTCCGTTCTGTTCTTTTTCTGTAGCCAATCTTGCGTAATATAGCACCATATACCATATACAATAAGGAGGGTAACAAAAGGAAGCAACCTATTGCTTTTGAACCGACTCATTAAAAAAAAGTATAATTTAAACCCATATAGTCCGCTTCTTGTTCCGCCTCCCAAAATATTGTCGAAATTGAACATATAATCAGTAAAACTATAATTGGCTGTTCTTAACGCTTCCAAATACTGATAATGCCTATACAAGTCCCATCCATGTGAAGGAGGATTAATACTGCTTCCAAAAACAGCCATTGCAACAACAAGTATACATAGATACATATTATCCCTTCGGGGATCTCTTATCTTTCCAAACGCAAAAGACAAATTCAAGTACATCGCATAAAGAAAAATGTACAAAATCGACACAACAAAAACGACTTTCACTTGTTGCACCTCATATTATATAAAGTAATATATTCGCGGAACTTAATCTTCATAGACAGTCTGTCAAGTCCGTTCATTCTTCCTTTATCGCCCACCCCTGTACAGATATTCTTTATTTCACTCATCATTTCATTGACATCATCCACAGGAACAACCCGGTCAACCTTTTCATTCAACATCTCCGGACTTCCCCCTGTATTAAATGTCACAACCGGAGTTCCACACGCAATAGCTTCCATATTGACTGTTGGATAGTTTTCCTCTCTTGTCGGCATTGCAAACACATCCGCTGCGCTATAAATCTCGGCAAGTTCTTTTTGATTTTGTGTTCGATGAATTGAAATAATATTTTGCGGCAGATTCTTGTCAATCTCATCATCTGTACCGACAAGGACAATTTGATATTGCTCACCTAATTTTTCCGCCATTTCAACAAAACAGTCCAGTCCCTTACGATACCCCCATGCAAAAGAAACTCCCAAAACAATGTGTGTTTCTGCCGGTATCCCATAGCGTTCTCTAAAATTGCTCGGAGTTGGCTTAAAAACGTCCAAATCGATTCCGTTATTTATTACTTCAATTGGATACCCTTTCAAATACGATTCCTTTGCCAGTTCCGCCAACCACTTTGACGGTGTTACAATTGTCATATTCCCAATGCCGGTAAACCATTTTTTCTTCAGCTTCCACATTCTTTTCGTATTATCGTAAAACGAGGCAGGATATTCCTTATACTGTGGGCAATTATGACAACCAGTCTTCCACTTGTCGCACCTTACTATAGTAAAGTACGGGCATTGCCCAGTGAATGACCAGCAATCATGCAATGTCCATACTGTCGGGACATTATGTTTTTTTATATATGAAAAGAGCATCGGTAAATTGATATATGAATCGTGCAAATTATGAAAATGAATGATATCGGGCTTAAATTCATCTATCTTCTTCAAAAGCTTATACGTCTCGAACCATGCGAAGCAACCATTAAAACCTGTAATTCGAGCAAGAGCGACATTTACTCGGCGACTATTGAATGTTCCGATTCGGTAATAGCCGCAATCCTCACCCGCATCACGATTTGTTGTGGTGATAGGCGATGCGCACATCACCTCGTGTCCCTGCGCTCTTGCTACATCGGCAATCCCCATCATGATTTTTCCGGTGCTACCTTTCGCTCCACCATTGATCTGCACAATACGCATCACTCGTACTCCTCACTGATTATCACTAAAGAACTTATATCCTCTACGCCTCATGATTGCCTTTGAGAGATTGAACAGCGGCTTCGGAAGCCACTCACGCAGCCATGTCCGGAATTCAAGCATCCATTCATCTTTAGCTCGCATATCCTCTCGGTCACCTTTATAAATAGGATTCTCATCGAAATACTTGCGTGCCTTCGTCAGCACCTTTCCCTTACGAATCACGTCAAGAATAGGGAATTCCCCGCGTCGGCTATCTGCGCAACGGGCATTCAGCTGTCGTGCCATATTCGTCAACGCAACCTCATACTGCCAGGCATTCAGCGTTTTCGTCAGCGTTTTTTCCATAAAATCCTTACGCCAGATGCCTGCATACAGACTGACAATGTAGTCACCTGCATAATTGTCCAGCAGAAAAATACCCTGTTCCAATTCCTCAGCTTTTCTGTTTCTCAGACTCTTCATGGTCATAACAAACAAACGCAGATAATCAATCTGATGCTTTTCCATGATCTGAATATCTTCGTTGACCGCCTGAGTCGAAATCCTTTCCGTCAGGAAATAGTCATCCAAGGTAAAGAGAACATACTCTGTCTTAATCAGCGGCATCACTGCTCTCAGACGTTCCGTTATTTCCGTGCCTTCGCCTGCTGCCACCACTGTTACATTTTCAAAAGGACGATCAGTGGGTTTATCGGTTACTAAAAACGTCTCCACGTTTCGGTCTGCCCAATTCTGATTCAAAAGCAAAACATGTGCATCCCACAAATCCGAAAACTTGTCGCACGTCGAAATAATAATTGAAAAGTTATTCTCCATCACCATGTATCCTCTGCCACTTATTTCATATGTTGGATTGCCTTTGCAACCACATTTTCTGAGGTCTTGCAGCTAGCCTGCAGATTATGATGCTCTCTTGTCATCACAATCGCCTGTTCGTAGTATTTCTTTTGAATTTCCTGATTAGAAATCAGCTGTGTAATCGAATCCACCAATTTAGCTTTATTCGTACAAACCATTGCCGCATCCGTTGACTGCATATACTCAATGATGCCGCTTTCTAGCGAGCCATATGTTAGAATGGATGCACCACTCGCCAATGCGTCCGCTGCCTTCGTAGAGAGTGAATACCGTGAAAGGTTGATGTCCTTTTCCTCAAATCCCTCTACAATAACAGTTATGTCGCTTTCTGCCATGCGCTTTTGAACCTGCGTGTACGGCACAGAACCCATATATTTGACATTTTTATTGTCCTTGAATACAGAATAGACCTGCTCGTCCTTTTCGTTGGAATAAACCTCCAGCATATATTCTGGATTGATTTTTCCAAGGGCGTAGCCAATATCGTTCAGGGAGTTGTTGCGTCCCATACCGATATTTCCGAAGTAAGTAATAACCGGGCAATCTTTGTTAATTACGCTGAACGGTTTACGCTGAACCGTAGAAGTCAAATAAACCGTTTCGCCGTCCAGTCCAAATTCCGAATTATACTTATCCCGAATCTTGTCGCTGATGTAAATCGCACTACCCGGCCAAGCCAGAACCTTGTCAATCAATTTCTTGTAGGTCGATTTATAAAGGTGATAGATCGGATTCAGCGTTTTTTCCACATTGAAATAGTAGTCATCGCCAATGCAGGAGATAATTGGCACGTTATATCTCTTGGCGACATACATTGCAATCTGCGGGATAAAATAGTCGTCCGAAAAAGCCAGAAACACGCATTCTGGTTTGAAGTCATCTAGCCAATTATTTAGCTTCTCCGTGCACCAGAATCTCTTACGCCAGAGGATTCCCCTGAGCAAATGTGTAAGAGGCGTATGCTTTCCACCGAACTTGTAGGCAGCTTCTGCTTTTGCATTTCCGAGTTCCAAATCATTGTCTTTCCACTCGGTGTCAAGCTCATCATAATGATAAATTACGCCAGTATCGACTTTCTTCCCCATCCACCGCTGCAACACACGGTGATCCGTAATTTGGAAAAGCGTTTCGCAATGCCCCTTGCACGGCTTCTTTGTATTAGAGAATATCTGTGCAATATTCTCTTTCTCCCAATAGTGAAAGTACGCATCAAAAGCGCGTGACGTTGATTTTGTGTTATATGGAACCGTTCCTACGATCAGCACTCTCGGATGCATATCGTTTCTCCTTTGAACTTTTATCGAATATTTAATACTTTCTTGAGTACGGCATTTTGATCGAGCAGACGGATAACTACTGCACACAGCCCTACTGTCAGGGCGAAGTTTCCGGCAGTCAGTAAATACCCTTCAATACTGCTAAATTGGATTGCAACACTGCTTTTGAAGATATTGAGAAGCAGACCGTGCATCATGTAAATTTCTAAGCTTTGTTTTCCTGCCCAAAGGAAAAACTCCCTTACTTTTTCTTTCCGGTTAATACAAAGCTCAGCACGGCATTTGGGTTCATCATCACTATTGCCATCACAGTAAGTGCTACCGTAATCACATAGTTGACCAGAACCAGGCCCAGCCCCACCGGACTGTACAGAATCGGCACTTTGTCCGACTTGATCAAGCTGAGAAGCAGATAGTGCGTGAGATACACTTCCAACGAGTGCTCTCCGACCCATGCAAGAGTACCCCCCCGATTTTACTGGAGAAGATTCCCCTACAGAGACCACATACTGCAATACATCCAGCCAACGATGTTGCCGCACGCAAGATAATCGCAAAGCCGCCATCCGACATCTCATAAAGCGGAAATCTAAGAATAACGAACAGCCACACTACAAAGCAGATTGCAACTACACTATCAATAATCTTTTTGCCAATCTCAGATTCCTTCATCCTGTCATCAAACTGACCATACAAGAACCCTGCATAGTAGAAAGGCATATAATAGAGCGTCAATTTGATTGCAAAGAACGAAAGCCCTAAAATTGCGCCAATTCCCACCAGCAGAACCATTCCCACTAAGTAGCACCCCAAAAGTACGGTCTGCTTCTTCAGCAGGTTTTCTTTGCTCACCCGCTCTGCAATGAAAGAGGCAATGCCAAAAATCATGCTAATCGTCCAAATCGTTGCAAGGAACCAATAACCTGAATCCATATTCCACAGGAGATGCTTAACGTTTAAGAAACCATCCTCTCCAAAGATGATGCCTCTAACCAAAAAGCTCCATACAGCCCACGGCAGCATATACGCAACCGTTCTGCGTTTCACATATTTCCACAGTCCCTTGCTGTTAGAGATGGGGCGGCTATATTTCGTTACATATCCGCTGATTAAAATAAACAACGGCATCTGCAAGGACCATGCAATATTAAACACAAATGTGTTTTCTGCTCCGACCGTACATCCACTCATTGTATGTTGCAGAACAACCAGAAGCATCGCTATGCCACGCATGACATCCACAAATTGATTTCGGTTTTCTGTCTTAGCCTGCATCCCTTAATACCCTCTCAAACATAAACTTCCGCAGCCAGTTGGGAGCCAGCGCCGACCCGCTGCGAATCACGCAGCTCTTTATGTACTGTCCTTCTCCAATAAAGCCTTGCTGTTTCATAAATTTGAACAACTTGGCCTGCGTCTTGGCGTATTTCCAACCGGCTCTTCTTAAATACATATCCGAGCCAGCTCTCATATGGAGCAGCGGCTCTTGAATGTTGTAACCCTGATATCCTGCCATCAGCATTCGAAGCCAGAGGTAATAATCCTCCAGAAGATAGAAATCCTGATAGGAGCCAACTGCCTCGACTGCGGATTTCTTATACATCACGCAGGGGTGATTAAACGGATTGCGCTTCTTTGCAAACTCTACGATTTCCGCATTTGTCTCGGGCGGCACACGCCTTGTATCGACGGTGTGCGGATCAGTAGTAAACTCCTCCACGATACCGGAGCAAATACTCACCTCCGAATGTATGTTAAACACAGCGATCTGTTTTTCACATCGATCCGGATAAGCGATGTCATCGCTGTCCATCCGGGCAACCAGCTCATTTTTGCAATGCTTGATGCCTTCATTGAGTGCGTTGCCAAGTCCACCGTTCTTCGCGAGGCGGACAACATTCAGAGATTCACCCATCTCCTGTTGCTTCGCTGCGATTACGCTATCCAATGGTTCGTTCAGAGGTCCATCACATACCAGCACGAAATCATTTGTGGAGAGCGTCTGCGCTTGTATGCTCTCTATTGCCTGTCTCAAATATTCCGGTTTTTCTTTGTGATAAACAGACATTAAAACGCTGTAATTCTGCATCACTTCGTCTCCTGCCCCATCGCCGTAGTCGCGCCTTCCGCCACACCTTCAGTACTCTCCGGCATAAACAGGATTTTGACAGTCGCCAGCATGATTTTCAAATCCTCGATTAGACTGGGATGTGCAATATACATCAGGTCCATCTGCAGCTTATCGTAGGGGGTGGTGTTATATTTGCCGTATACTTGCGCATAACCGGTTAAGCCCGCCTTTGCCTGCAGACGCAGCGCAAACTCCGGCATTTCCTCGCAATACTGTGCAGCAATCTCCGGGCGCTCCGGGCGGGGACCAACAACGGACAGGTCACCCTTCAGAATGTTCAACAACTGGGGCAGCTCGTCCAGACGACAGGCACGAATAATATGACCAACCTTCGTAATGCGGTCATCCTTGTCGCCGGTGGAAAGACGTGCCACGCCATCCTTTTCTGCATCAACACGCATGGAGCGGAACTTCAGAATCTCGAACTGCTTGCCGTCCTTAGTCAGACGCACCTGCTTATAGAAAGCGGGGCCACCATCGGACTTGACCGCAATGGCCGTAATCAAAAGCACCGGGCTCAGAATCACCAGTGCCACCAACGAAATCACAATGTCCATCGTGCGCTTAACGAACAGGAATTCCGGGCTTGCCATGTAACGACCGACGCGCAGCATCGGCAGGTGGAACATGTGCATCGGCCATGCGCCGCTCATGATAACGTCGCCAACACGGGGGATGACGAACATATTGATGCCCTTCCCTACGCAGTGCTTCAGGATAATGTTTCGCTCATGGCTGTGAACACCGCTGACAAAAACTGTCTCCATGCCGTCCAGAATGCTCAGGTCTGCCAAGCACTCCGACACGCTCAGGGTGACCTGCACATCGTATTTCTGGCTCAGACCGTACTCGTTGATGAGCTTTTCCATACCATGACGCACATCGTAGACCACTGCAGTCTTCTGCGGCGGGAAGGTCTTGTAGTACCATTTATGTGCGCAGGATGCCCAGATCGCGGCCATCACCAGCTGTCCCACGATTGCCGCAATACCCGGCAACAGGTTGCAGAACTTTGCGGACATCAGGCAGATCACGGTGTACAAAATACCATCGGTTGCCATCGCGCCAAGGATCTGGCCATACACAAGCTCTGAGACCCGCTGCATCGACATCCAGAACGCATCGTAGATTTTACCGAGTGCAATGTACAGGATAAAAAACAGGCCTAAAATCGCAAAATGACCCTCCCATGCCAGATTTGCATAGGTCTGGTGCGAGTAGTACAGGAACCAGCAAGCCGCAAACGGCAGCTCGATCATCAGAACATTCAAGATCTTTACAATCCGCAACATTACATCATGCTGAAACTTTGACATAATCCTCTCCAATAACTCCTTTAGATTTTCTTTTTACGACTCACGTAACTTCTCCGACCCAAATTGCAGCAGGTGCTTTGGATCGCGCTATCAACTACACAAACCGATTTCTTCCCCCGTTTTGTGGTTAGCCGAAACATTCAGGTTTTCACTTTTCCTCTTGGACTCTAGTGCCAAATCTAACCGGCGAGGCTTCGAATCTGCTTTCTCCCACCGCATCCCGATGGTATCAAGCTTTGCAATACGCTCCTCTGTCAGAACAGCGCAGCTTTTTTCAGGATTATGGCGGGTGTACCGCTGCCGCTTGACCCAATTTCCGAGGTTGTAACCGCCCGGCGACACATATTCTGCCGGGACGTTCAGGTCGCCGTGGGCATCAAAGTAGCGTTTAGCTTCCTGATATCCTTCGTTCCACTGGCGGTCATTGCGGTTGCCCCAGTACATCCCGATCCGGTTGAGCCGTTCAACCTGCTCGTCTGTCAGCTTTTCCTTTTGGTACGCCCACTGCTGATTTGCCACCCAGCAGCCCAGCTTCTCCCCTGTGGCTGTTACATAGGAGCGCGGGATATTCAGGTTGCCTTTCTCCTCGTAATAGGCGGCAGCCAACGCATAAGCTTTTTCCCACTTGGCATCAAAAACGCTCCACACCATGCCGATCTCATCAAGCTGTGCGATGCGTTCTTCCTTCAAGCGGCCATTCAGCTTCTGCTGCCGGGCCTTAAGAATCCACTGTCCCAAGGGATAGCCGTCCGGGTCTACATACTTTCTGGCCACCATCAGGTTTCCGTAGGTATCATGGTATTTTTTTGCGGCCTCAAATCCGTGCTGCCACGCGATCTCCTTCCGGTTGCCCCAGACCATGCCGATGCTGTCCAGCCGTGCGATCTGCTGCTCGGTCAGGTTGCCTTGGATCTGCCCTTCACGCACCCGGCGCTGGGTAACCATCCACACACCGAGGCTCAGACCTCCGGGCGTGGTATACAGTTTCGGGATATTCAGGTCACCGTGTTCTGCGTAGTAGATGCTTGCCTCGGAAAAATAGTGCTCCCAACTGGAAGAAAGGCTTGCTTGCAGTTGCTCGAACAGTACCCGGCAGTCGTGCACCTGCTCAATGACCTCAAACCGCTCGGTGACGATTCTATCACCCTCACCGTTGGCATAGAGCCGGTGAACTGCCTCCTGCATCTCGCTTTGCAGGCCGGAAATACTGGTCAGACCCTCGAAGTTGTTGACTACATCAAGAATCAGCGGGGCTGCGGTATCTCCAGCAGTCAGGGCACGTCCGATCTGCTGCTTGTAGATGATGGGCGAAATCGTTGGTCGGAATAGAATGACTCCCGAAATACCCTCCACATGAACGCCCTCATTGAGCATATCAATGCAGAACAGCAACTTGAGCCTGTCACTGATGTCCGTCTTGAAGTCTGCAAACGCCTTATCAGTATTCGGATCATCGGAGTAGGCTTCGTACACCACAACATCTGGATTGACCCCTGCGAACCACTCCGGCACGTGGGATACCATCTCGTCCATGTGCTCTTTGTTGGCGCAGAACACGATGTATTTTCCAGATTTGTTTGTAATATGATGGGCAAAGACCCTGTCCAAGCCGTCTGCCTGCTCCAGTGCGCGGCGCAACGCGTCCAGATATTTCTGATTCACGTCCTGAATGCCCGGCGTCCGCAGGTTGTCCACTCGTGCCTGATACTTTGCAAGCGTTTTCTGGTACTGATAAACGGTGGTCACATATTTCGGGGCAGGCAAAATGCCCCTGACGACTGCTTCGCCAAGGTTCATGTCACTAGCAATATGTCCATCGAAAAGTTCTTCGGCCATATCGCGGTTATTATCCAGATATCGGATGTTTGTTGCTGTCAGACCAAGAAGTTTTGCGTCCGGGCATAACTTTAATAAAGCCACCGTGCTTTCGCCCCAACATTCAGCACCGG
>OGQQ01002196.1_pt1 | contig 13151 bp, 8 predicted proteins | sample 1553281 | NCBI WGS metagenome assembly OGQQ01 (sample SAMEA2579937, study PRJEB22360) | human gut metagenome | biome: human gut; feature: human-associated habitat; material: faeces | place: Denmark | collected 2008/2010 | reverse complement strand
CGCGCGCCCCGGCCGGTCCGGACGAATCCGCCCGGCTCACCGGATAGTTCCGCCGCCGCAGGGCCAAGCACTTTTCGATGGACATAACCCTCTCCATAGCCGCTTTCGCGCTCTCGATACTGGGCATCATCGGCTGCATCGTACCGGCCCTGCCGGGCGTGGCGTTGAGCTACGCCGGACTTCTCTGCGCCTGGTTCACCTCCTACTCCCAGATGACCTCCGGGGCGATCTGGCTGTGGCTCGCCGTGACCGTCGCCGTGAGCGCCGCCGACTATTTCCTGCCCGCATGGATGACGCGGCGCTTCGGCGGATCGCGCTCGGGAGCCATCGGGGCCACGGCAGGCGTCTTCGCCGGGTTCTTCCTCTTTCCGCCCGTGGGGATCATCCTCGGCCCGTTCGCGGGCGCCGTGCTGGGCGAACTGCTCAACGACCGGAGCGACGTTCCGAAGGCTTTCCTCGTGGGATTCGGGTCGTTCCTCGCATTCGTCGTCGGCACGGGCGTCAAGCTGGCCGCCTCGGCAGGCATGCTGATCCATGTCGCGGCCGACACCTACCCCGCTCTCCGGGACTGGTTCGCAACCACTTTCTAAAACATATCGCATATGAAAAGGTTTCTACTACTAACGGCGGTCATCCTCGCGATGCTCGCTTCGTCTTGCAGCAAATACAAGTACGAAACGGTGTCGGGCGATCCGCTGAAAACCCGGATTTACACGCTTCCCAACGGACTGAAAGTCTATATGAGCGTTATGAAGGAGCAGCCCCGCATCCAAACGGCCATCGCCGTGCGGGTCGGCGGCAAGAACGACCCCGCCGAGACGACCGGTCTGGCACACTACTTCGAACACCTGATGTTCAAGGGAACCGAAAAGTTCGGAACGTCCGACTACGCCGCCGAGAAACCCATGCTCGACGAGATCGAACGGCTCTTCGAGGTCTACCGCAAGACCACGGACGAAGCCGAGCGCGCGGCGATCTACCACCGCATCGACTCGATCAGCTACGAGGCTTCGAAGATCGCCATTCCCAACGAATACGACAAACTGATGGCCGCCATCGGCGCCAACGGGACCAACGCCTTCACGTCGCAGGACATGACCGTTTACGTCGAGGACATCCCTTCGAACCAGATCGACAACTGGGCTAAAATCCAGTCCGACCGCTTCCGCAATCCCGTGATCCGCGGATTCCACACCGAGCTGGAGACCATCTACGAAGAGAAAAACATGTCGCTGACGCAGGACGGCCGCAAAATCTGGGAGGCGATGGACGCCGCGCTCTTCCCCAACCATCCCTACGGCACGCAGACCGTGCTGGGAACGCAGGAGAGCCTCAAGAACCCGTCGATCACCAACGTCAAGAACTACCACAAGACCTACTACGTGCCCAACAACATGGCCGTCTGCGTCTCGGGCGACTTCGATCCCGACCAGATGATCGCAACGATCGACAAGTACTTCGGCGACATGCAGCCCAACCCCGACCTGCCGAAACTGGAATTCAAGCCCGAAGAGCCGATCACCGCGCCCGTGGTGAAGGAGGTCTATGGCCCCGAGGCCGCGCGCGTCATGCTGGGCTGGCGGCTGCCGGCCGCAACGGACCCCTCGAACGACGTGGCGGACATCGTAGGTTCGGTCCTCTACAACGGGCAGGCAGGCCTGATTGACCTCGACCTGAACCAGCAGCAGAAGGTGCTCTCGGCCTATGCCTACGCCTCTGCGCAGCCCGACTACGGAATGTTCCTCATGGATGGCAATCCGAAAGCCGGGCAGTCGTTGGACGAAGTGCGCGACCTGCTGTTGGCCGAAGCAGCAAAGATTCGCGCCGGAGAGTTCGACGAAGGGTTGATCGAGGCTTCGGTCAACAACTACAAGATGCAGCTGATGAAGGAGTTCGACAAATACGACCAGCGCGCCATGTTCTACGTCTACTCGTTCATCTACGGCAAGGAGTGGGCCGACGACATCCGCCAACTGGAACGCATGGAAAAGATCACCAAGCAGGATGTGGTGGACTGGGCCAACAAATACCTCGGTCCCGAAAGTTACGCCATCGTCTACAAACGCGAAGGCAAGGACCCCGGTGAGCAGAAGATCGCAGCCCCGAAAATCACGCCCATCGCCACCAACCGCGACGCGCAGAGCGTATTCCTGACCGAAATCCAGAACACGGAGGTGAAACCCATCGAACCGGTGTTCGTGGATTACAAGAAGGACATGTCGCAGTTCGAGGCCCGCAAGGGAATCGACGTACTTTATAAGAAAAACGAGTCGAACGACATCTTCACACTGACCTATGTGTTCGACACGGGCACGGAGAACGATCCGGCGCTCAATCTGGCGTTCGACTACCTGGGCTACCTCGGTTCCGAGTCGCTGACGGCCGAGCAGATTGCCTCGAAGATGTACGGCATCGCCTGCTCGTTCTCGATGCAGGCCGACCCCACCTCGTGCCGCATCTCGATTACGGGACTGGGAGAGAATATGGCCGAAGCCATGGAAATCGTCGAGGGACTGCTGAACAAGCCCAAGCCCGACGAGGCGATTCTCGCCAACCTCAAGGCCGACATGATCAAGAGCCGCGCCGACGCCAAACTCAACCAGAGCCGCTGCTTCGGCGCCCTGCAAACCTACATGTTCTACGGTCCCGACTTCATCCGCCGCACGACGCTCACCAACCCGGCGCTCGAAGCGATGAGTTCCGAAATGTTGTTGGCGAAGATCGGCGAACTGATGGGCAAACAGCACGAAGTGCTCTACTACGGCCCGCAGTCGGAGAAGGAGGTGACGGAGGCGCTGGCCATGCACCACAAAACGTCTGCGGAGCTTCAGCCGCTCGACAAGAAGCACCTGCAACTGCTGCCCACGGACGAAAGCAAAGTGCTGATGGCCCAATACGACGCCAAGCAGCTCTACTACCTGCAATATGCGAACCTCGGCAAACAGTTCGACGTCGCGGCCGACCCCGAAATCACGCTCTACAACGAGTATTTCGGCGGCGGCATGAACTCGGTCGTCTTCCAGGAGATGCGCGAGGCACGCGGCCTGGCCTACACCGCGCAGGCCAGCATCATGCAGCCGAACTACGCCGACACGAAGTACGGCTACATGGCTTTCATCGCCACGCAGAACGACAAGATGCAGATGGCGATCGAAGCTTTCGACGAGATCATCAACAACATGCCCGAATCGGAGACTGCGTTCAAAATCGCCAAAGAGGGACTGATCTCGCGCCTGCGCACCGACCGCACGGTGAAGGAACAGGTGCTGTGGAGTTTCATCGGACTGCGCAACCTGGGCCTTGAGGAGGACCGCGACAAGCAGATTTTCGAAAAGGTGCAGGCGATGACGCTCGCCGACGTGAAGGCCGCGCAGGAGAAGTGGGTCAAGAACCGCAAATACGTCTACGGCATCCTGGGCGACATCCAGGATCTCGACCTCAACTACCTCAAGACGCTCGGTCCGATCCGGATCGTCTCGCAGGAGGAGATATTCGGGTATTAAACCGGCAAAAGATGTTCCAAAAAGCCCTTTCCTTTCGGAAAGGGCTTTTTTCAGGCAATCCGGACAAAGAGGAGGCGCAGCGCGCTCCCCTTCCGGAATCAGAGATAAGTCGTAACGCCGTCCCCGCTTTCGATGTCGGCGAGCGATCCCGAAGCATCGGCGGCCAGCTTCCGGCAGACAGCCGAACGGCCGCGATAGTAACCGCCCTGCGTAAAACTGCCGCCGAAGAAAACGAACTCCCCGGCATCGTTGCCGCCGTCGGGAAAGAGGAACGTATTGGTTCCCTGCCCGAAGAAGGGCTGACCGACGCCCGACAGGAGGTTCTTCGTGCTGTAAAGATCGTTGTCGGGAATCCGGTAGCCGTAACCGGCCGGGTTGTAGACGTCCGTGGTAATGGTGGCGCCGTAGAAGACCGCGTCGCACGGGACACTCTTTTCGTCGACCTCCGTACCCTTGAAAACAGCGATGCCGTCGGCGATATTTTTATTGCCGTTGCTGTTGTAGTTGTGAAGGAATCCGGTGGTCTTGTCGCCGATGCCGTCGGCCCCGGCCTGCGTATTGTAGTCGACACTGCAAATCCAGTTGGCGCCGCTGATGTCCGCACTCGAATTGCCGTTGAGCCGCTTGTTGACACCGCCGACATAGAAGAATGTACCCTTGGCCGCACGGCCCGAGGTGAGGTTGAACTTGTAGGTAACGTAACTGCCCTGCACCCAGCCCTTGGCGTTGACCTTGTTGTTGCGGCAGGCGATAACGCAGTAGGGCGTCTGCGCAAAGTCGATCTCCTCGAGGGCCATGAACTGAATGTATTCGTTGTTCGTGTCGCTACCCTTGGCGTCGGCCAGCATGCCCGTAATGACGATGGCGCTGCGGAACTCCTTGGCCAAAGGCTCGACCGTCATAATGATGGGCGCCTCATCGCCGGAATCCAGGCGGAACGAATGGAAACAGTCGCTGGCCGTACCGGGGAAGTAGCTGAACGCAGCGCGGTACTCCCCCCGGGTGCTTCCCTTGAAATGGATGCAGCCGTTCTCGTCGGTGGTGTGCCGGTGGGAGTAGAGTTCTCCGTCGTCGCCGATGAAGTTGAGCGTGAGCGGCTCGTTGGCACGCGGGGCGTCGGTCTTGGCGTCCATCACCTGAAGCGTGCGCGGCAGGAACCAGGCGCCGTCGTTGTCGTCGTCGCTGCACGAACCTGCCAGCAGGCAGGCCGTGAGCAGCAACAGGATATTCTGGAATTTCATGGAATCGTCATTTACTTGTTATACTTGATAGATACGTGGCCCAGCCGGTTCGTGGCGTTGGGCACGACCGACGACTTGCCGTCGGTTCCGGTCAGGCTGGCGCAGCGCAGACGAATGCTGACCGACGCCTTGTCCTGCAAAGCGGCGGGCAGGGCGAAGTCGAAGACCTTGAAACCGGGCATGTAATGAGGCAGCGCATTTTTCGAGTCGCACTGGCCGATGACGGTATAGCTGCCGCCCGGAACGGCCGTCCACGACGTACCGTCGGTCGAATATTCGACTACGAAATCGCGCGGTCCGGTAGCCAGCAGCGAATTGGTCTCGATCTGCAACGACAGCTGCGAACGGATTCCCGAGGTCGAGACGTTGCTGATAAGCCAGTAGGTGTCCGTATCCCACAGCGCCGAATACATACCGCCGCCCTTGACCGTATTGGCCGTACCCTGACCGTTCGAGTCGACGTCGCCGCGCGGCTTGTTGCCGAAATAAATGCGGCCGCTGCCGGCGAGGAAGGCGTTGTAGAAACCGTCGGCATTGCTCTTGTAGAGCGAGGCGGACGCCGGGCCGGTCGTCGGGGCGACGTGGGTCACGCCCTCCTTGAATCCGGCGGGTTTGACACAGGTCCACTCGACGAGCACCTTGCTGAAGCTGTTCTCGCGCGAAGGGTCGAGGGCGATCTCCGCCTGGGTGAGGTGACGGATCTGGAAAGCGCCCATCTCCCCGAAATTGGAGTTGTACTCACGGGTCAGGATGCCCGTGACGGTTCCCGAACCCATCGGCAGCGAATGACGGCGGTAATCCACGCCGAAATTGGTCAACATGTACAGATGGTCGCCGTTGATATCGCGCAGGCACGTGCCGTAGTACTTGGTGAGATTCTTGCCGTAGACATTGACGCCGCCGCCGGATACATAGTATTCGTCGTAGTTGACAAGACCGCCGTAAGGCATCGCGATCTCCACGTCGCGCAGCCGGACCAGCGAGAAAAGCATCTCGTCGGTCAGATCGCGGATGTAAACCTCGCGGGGCTGTACGGGCGAACCGGCCTCTTTCTGCATGATATGTTCGGCGGCGATACCCGTGAAAACTTTATAGGTGAACGTCCCTTCGGCAACCTCCTTCACGGTGCTGCCCAGCAGCCAGAGCCGGACACGGTCGTTGCGGGCGACGCCCAGGTCGATCGTCGACTCGAAGAGCAGCGCACGGCCTTCGGCGTCCTGAATCGAATAACGCCGATTCGGGAAGTTGGCATTGCGTCCGTCGAGCACGATCTGTCCCGTGACGTAGACGTTTTCCTCCACGTCGCCGGTCCCGAGGGCTGCCGCAAAGGCGAAGTCCTTTTCCGTGGCGGCAGAGGGATTCATGCTGAAAGACTGGGTGATACGTACGGCCGCTTCGGTCGTGCGGCCGAACTCATCCTGATAGAGGAGCGAAATCACCGCGATGCGCCGTTCAGACGAGTCGTTCTCCCCGGCGTCGAATGCGAGTTTTCCGTCGGCGAGGGTCAGGTTTTCGATCCATGCCCCGCCTTCCTCGTCCCCGTAGCTGACCGAGAGGTCGATGCCCGAATCGACGGACGTTTCAACGGCGATTTCGTGGTGTGCTGCCGTGGCGGAAATCGGCAGGGCTTCGGTTTCGAGACGGATATACGACTCGACGGGCATTTGCGAAAGGATGAACGAGTCGCTGGCGTCGCCCGAGAGCGTCGTGGCCGTAATGACGGCCGTACGCTTCTCGGTCATCGAGGTATTCTCCGAGTAGGTGATGATCACCGAGGCGCTTTTGGCGCCCTTCGTCAGGTTGAGTGTGAACCAGTCCGCGTCGCTGTGGAGTTTCCACGACGTGTCCGAACGCAGGATGAAAGAGGCGGTGCTGCTCTCGGGGCCGATGACGACCTCGGGCTTGTCGAAATGCAGCGTGGAGGTCTCGTCGTCGTCCGAACAGCCGCAGAAGAGCGCCGCGGCGCTCAACACGACCGCCGTACGGGCGATAAACCGCTTGATGAAGTATGTGTTCATTGTTCAGTTTCTTTTAGGCATGGATATACGTTATTTGGCAAAGGACCACTCGATGACCACCGGAAAATGGTCCGAAGGGTACTTCTGCGAATACGAGGTGTTGACAATCGCCCACGACTGCACCTTCGTCCGGCCCTTGGTCACGAAAATATGGTCGATGCGCGAAGCCTTGGCCGGAGGTGTGGAGATATACTTGTAACCGTTGTAGGAGGGCCAGTCGGCGTTGACCTTATCGGTCGTACGGGCATAGCTGTCCACCAGCGTCCCGGAGGTAACGATCGTGTTGTAGACGTTGGTCTGCTGGTTCGAGTTGAAGTCACCGGTGCAGAAGGCCGGGGTCTTTCCGGCGATCTCCGCGACCTTCTCGATCAGCAGCTTGGCGCTCTCGGCCCGGGCGACGGTTCCGATATGGTCAAAATGCGAGTTGAAGAGGAAGAACTCCTTGCCCGTGGCCTTCACGCGGAAATGCGCCCAATTGCACATGCGCGGGGAATAGGAGTCGGAGAATTTCGTATTGGGAACGTTGGGCGTCTCCGAATACCAGAACGAACCGCTTTCGAGCACTTCGAATTTGTCGGTCTTGTAGAATATCGGATTGAAATGACGGCGCTCCACATTGTCTTCGCCCGTCACGCTCGTGCCGATCCAGGTGTATCCGGGAAGGGCGGCGGCCATATCCTCGATCTGGAACTTGTAGGGTTCCTGCGCACCGAAGATGTCGAAATCCTCGGCTTCGAGCAGCCGGCAGACGATCTCCTTGCGGTTCTCCCAGCGTCCGGCCTCCTCGTTGCGGTTGTCGTACTGGATGTTGTAGCTCGCCACGCGGATGGGTTCGAGCCATTCCAGCTGTGTGCCGCCGTTGCCGCCGCCGTCGTCGTCCGAACTGCACGAGAGGGCCGAGGAGCTGAACAGCAGAAGTCCGCAAAAAAGGGTCGATTTCAGAAGTCGGTTCGTAATATGGAAAGTATTCATGGTGTTTTGCTTTTATCAGTTTTTATATCGGAACGGGAACGGAGCGGGGTTGAAGAGCGGATCGGAACCCTGCAACAGCCACATCCGTGAATTGCGGTCGTCGCCCTTGTCCAGACGCTTGATCGCCTCGGAAACCTGCGCATTGTTGTTGTCGATCTCCGACTGCGGATAGCGGTAGCGCAGAGGCAGGTAGCCGTCGTTGTAAATCTGGTCGGTGTTGTGCGTCAGGTAGGCCGAGAAATCGGGATAGCCCGTACGGCGCAGTTCGAAATAGGCCTCGTTGCCGCCCTGCATGAAGAAATTGAGGTATTTTTCCGTGATGATCTTACCCAGTTTTTCGGTGTCGCTGCCCTTGAACTGCACCTTTTCGTGCCCCAGGTAGGCCCGGGTGTCGGCAGAACTCACCCCCAGGAACTCATGCGCAGCGCGGATGCCGTTCAGGTAATGGGTCTCCGGATCGTCGTCGGTCCAGCCCCGCAGGGCGGCTTCGGCGAGAATGAATTCCTGCTCGGGATAGCCGATGTTCATGGCCGAAGGACCGACCGGCTCCAGATACCATTTCGACTTCAAGCGCGACTGCGACCCGTTTTCCATGTCGGTATTGTTGTTGTCTCCCGTAGCGCCGGGATTGGGAATGACGCCCTTGTAATTCGCAAGGTCCGTGGGATCGGCATTCTTGCCGTCCAGCTTGATCATCATTTCGGCCAGTTTCGGCAGGCGCATGTCCCCGCGCTCCCGCATCCAGTCGACGACGAACTTGGAGATCCGGTACGACGAAACGAAATTGTTGTCGTTGTAATACTTGTAATTCTCCATATTGCCCTTTTCGTCGCGGATGGCGCTGTCGGACAACGCCCCCATGATCGGGTTGCCCTCCGGATCGCCGACGATGCCGGCGAACAGTTCGCCGACACGCTCCCCGGCGATGGTCTGCTTCATCGAGCAGTTGATCAGGATGCGCAGGCGGTAAAGATTGATCAGCTGACGCCACTTGCGAATGTCGCCGCCGAAGATCACATCGCCGTCGATTTTGGTATTGTCGTAGTCCCCCAGGGCCTCGTTGGCCGCTGCAAGCTCCCGCAGCAGCCCGGCCACGATCTCCTCCTGGGGATCGTATTTGGGAGAAAAGTTCGGATCGTCGAAGCGTCCCTGCGCAGCCTCGGTGTAAGGCACGTCGCCGAACAGTCGGGTGGTGTCGAAAATCCAGCTGGCACGGAAGTATGCCGCAAGGTGGATGTAACGGGGATCGTTGAGGCGTTCGGCTTCGCGGACCATGTCGTAGCACCAGGTCACACGGCGGTATTCGCTGATGAAATTGCGGCGCTGGAAGTTGAAATGGCCGCCGCCACCGCGCTGATCCCACTGCCAGGCCAGCCGGTAGGGCTGCACACCGTAGTATTCGATGCCGAAAGTCGTGATGCAGAGCTGTGTGAGGATGGTTTTCGGATGCACCTGCGTCGGCTTGTTCACGTCCTGGCTCACCTCGTCCATGGTCAGGTCGCAGGAAACGAACACCAACGGCAGGACGAAAAATATCGAGAGAAAGCGTTTCATATTCATATCCGTATTAGAGTTTGAGGGTAAGATTGAAGCCGATCATGCGTTCGGTCGGATAGGAGAAATTCTTATAAGCCGCATCGGGGTCTTCGTTGTCGAGCTTCTTCCAGATGAGCAGGTTGGTGCCGATAACGGAAAGTTCAAGCCCCTTGAAAATCCGGCTGCCGGAGAGCAAATCCGAAAAATCGTAGCCGACGGACATCGTGCGGAGTTTGATGAAATCGCCCTTGAAAAGGTTGTAACCCATCGTGTAGGGACCGTTGAGCTTACCCATGTAGCCGATCCAGCTTTTGAAATAGACGGGCGTAGTCGAAGGGGCGTAGCCGCGCGTATCGTAGAGCACGTTGCCGTGATCGTCATACTCGATGTCGCCGTCGACCACCACCACGGCGTTCGAAGGGATGTACGACGGAGTTTTCGTCCAGTCCAGCTCCCGCTCGGGAGCGGCCGTGAGCTTGTGGGTCCCGGCTTCGATCATACGGGCGTTGAGGTCTGAACGGATGACACCGCCGACACGGCCCGCGATGTCGAACGACAGGCTCCAGTTGCGGTAACGCAGCGTCGACGAGATGCCGAACTCCCAATCGGCGCCGGCATAGCCGATCACACGCTTGAAGGGGTCTTCGATGGGACGCCCGTTGTTCTCGAAAACGATGAAATTGCCCTGCGGATCACGCTGCCAGACGCTCTCGTAGAGCGCATCGGCACGGTCGCCCACCTTGAGGTTGTTGTAGTTATAGGCCCCGTTGTAAATCTTGTCGAGGTACTTACGGGTCTGGAACCAGTTGAAGCTGATGTCCCATTTCCAATCCTTGGTTTTGATCGGCGTGGCCCCGACCATCAGTTCGTATCCTTCGCGGCGGTAGTCGTTGCCGTTGGTGAGCATCTCCTCGTAGCCGCTCGACTGGTTGATGTCGACCTTCTGGATCTGGCCCTCGTCGTAGGTGCGGTAATAGCTGAAGTCGAAACGCAGGCGGCTGCCGAAAAAGCGCAGGTCCGTGCCGACCTCGAACGAACTCGTGAAATAGGGTTTGATATTGGGATTGATGATCGTGGTCGGAGGCGTGAACGCGGCATTGCCGTCCCAGTAGGTATTGAACGAATAGGTGTCCTGCAACATGTAGACGGTCGACTGGTCAAACCCGACCTTGGCCCACGAGGCGCGGACTTTCCAGAAGGAAACAGCCTTCGGAAGCTTGACCGCCTCGGTGATCAGTGCGCTGAACGCCACCGACGGATAGAAAAAGGAGCGGTTGTTCTTGTTGAGCGTCGACGACCAGTCGTTGCGGCCGGTGAACGAAAGGTAGAATGCATCGCGGTAACCCAGCGTGACGGACCCGTAAGCGCCGGCCATGCGGCGGCGTTCGATCTTCGAAGTGGTCGACGGGGTGTTCTGCGAGTTGGAAAGGTTGTAGAGATCGGGCTGCTGGAGTCCGCCCTCGGTCGTCGAAAAGAGGTAATTGCGCTGGTAGTTGAAGAGCGAAACACCCAGCATGGCGTCGAGGTCGAACTCCCCGAACCGTTTCTTGTACGAGAGCATGGCGTCGAGGTTGACGTCGACGCGGCGGTCGCTGCCGACCGAATAGAGACCGCGGTCGTTGCCCACCCAGGCGTAAGGTTTGCACTCCTCCTGGTTCTGGTGTTTGGAGTCGGTGGCGGCCTTGACCATGAAATTGAGGTCGTCGGTGATGTCGTAGTCCAGCGACGCCGAAGCGATCAGTTCGGGTTCGCTGTAAGGACGCGTGTACTCCTCGGCCACAAACCAGGGATTGTTGAACCACACGTGGTTCCAGTTACGCTGGGCGTAGCCTTCCTGCCCCTCCTCCCAGTAATTGCGCAGATCGCGGATGTCGTTGTTGGCGCCCATATACACCAGAATGTTGTAATACGGATGCGAATTGCCGTAACCGGACCAGGGACGGTTTTTGGAATAGGTATAGTTGTAGATCATGCTGGCATTGATATGCAGCTTCCTGGTGATGTTGTAGTTGGCCGCCATATTGACGCCGAAGCGCTTGAGATCGGTGTTGGGAGTCTGCCCCCGGCGGTAGAGCTGGTTGAGACTGATGCGGAACGACCCCTCCTTGAATTTATGGGAGATGCTGACGTTGTTGCTCGTGGTGAGGCCCTGTTGCAGAAAATTGCGGAAATTGTCCTTGTGGGAGACGAAAGGCGTCGGAATCCGCTTCCCCGTCTTGGGGTCGATCGGGCTGTTGTACTGTACGGTCTCGAAATAACCGCTCGGCGTGGTGGGGTCCTTCTGGTCGAGTTTCGGGCCCCAGGTCCACAGACCGTCGTATACGCCGCCGCCCTTGCCGTCGAGGTAGGAATACTGGCCGAAATCGCCCGTACCGTAGATGCTCTGCTGCTCGGGCAGGGTGAGGTACCCGGCGGTGAACATCGTCGAGGAGTTGAGCGTGATCTCGGTCTTCTCGCCGATGTCGTCGCCTGTCTTGGTAGTAATCAGGATCGCACCGTTGGCGCCGCGCGAACCGTAAAGCACGGCCGCCTGCGGACCTTTCAGGACCGTGATCGATTCGATGTCGTCCGACGAAACGCCGCGGTAATAGGTCACGGGCGTTCCGTTGATGACGTAGATCGGGGTCTCGCCACGCAGCTTGATCGGAGGATCTTCCAGAATGCCGGCGCGGGTATTGACCGTAAGTCCGGCAACCTTGCCGTTCAGGGCGTTGATCGGATTATCGGTCTTCACCTTGTCGAAAGCGTCGGAGTTGACCTGCTGGAGCGAATATCCCAGGCTCTTCTCGGCTTTCTTGATGCCGAGGGCCGTGACCACGACCGTTTCCAGCGAAATGTCCGACGGTTCGAGACGGATGTCCACACGGGTCTGCACGCCGACATGCGTCCGCCGGGCCTTGTAGCCGATATAACTGAACGAAACGGACGCCCCGACCGGGACGCTGATGCGGTAGTTGCCGTCGGCATCGGTGACGCATCCGTTGGTGGTTCCCTCCTGGATGACCGTGACGCCGACGAACGGCATGCCCTTTTCATCGGTAACACGCCCCGTCAGGGCCACCGGCCGGGAATCGGTCTTTGCCTGCCCGCAGGGCATGCCCGGCGTGGAGACGCGCGGCACGCTGCTGTTCACCTACGGCGTCGCAGCAGGCCGCATCACGGCCGAGCGCATGGCCGATGTGCTGGCCGAAACGCCCGCGAAGCTCTACGGTCTCTTCCCCCGCAAGGGCGTGCTGCAGCCGGGCGCAGACGCGGACATCGTCGTATATGACCCGCGCGGCACGAGCTGCATCACCGCAGCCGATCAGGCGGCAAACGTCGACTATGCCCCTTATGAGGGCACGCAGATCGCGGGCCATATCGCAGAGGTCTACCTGCGCGGCACCTGCGTCGTCCGGGAGGGCAAAATTCTCCACGACCGTAATGGGCAGTATCTGCACCGCGGAAAATGTATGCTCTAAAGCAGCATCACTCCATTGCAGCCTCGGTCTTCACCGGTTATTTTTCATCTGGTGGAGCAAAACTCCCATTTTTGAGCTGTTTTTTCGCCAAAAATGGCGCGTTTTTCGGAAAAATGCTTGCAGTTTTTTCCTGCAGGGTGTATAATAATGGCAATGTTCCGATCATTGGAGGCCACTGCCATGGGGCGCATCGATAAGGAAAGCTATTACCTCGACATCGCGGAGACCGTGCTGGAGCGTTCTACCTGCAGCCGCTCTCACTCCGGGGCGCTCATCGTCCGCAACGACGAGATCGTTTCCACGGGCTACAACGGCGCACCGCGCGGCCGCAGCAACTGTATCGACCTCGGCTACTGCATCCGCGAACGGCTCGGCATCCCCCCCGGCGCGCGGCATGAGGCCTTCCGCAGTCGCCGGATT
>OGQQ01002192.1_pt1 | contig 13156 bp, 9 predicted proteins | sample 1553281 | NCBI WGS metagenome assembly OGQQ01 (sample SAMEA2579937, study PRJEB22360) | human gut metagenome | biome: human gut; feature: human-associated habitat; material: faeces | place: Denmark | collected 2008/2010 | reverse complement strand
CCAGCATGTCGAGCACCAGTTCGAAGCCCTCGTGGCCCTCGTAGTAGGGATCGGGGACATGGGTGCGGCCGGGATGTTGGCGGCAGAATTCCGTCATGCGGAAAATCCGCTGCGCAGCCTCCCGCGAAGGCGCCAGCCGGTGCAGCGCCTCGTAGTTCATGTCGTCCATGGCCACGATCATGTCGAACCGGTCGAAATCCTCCTCGCGGACCTGTCGGGCCCGGTGGCGGAGATCGTACCCGCGCAGCGAGGCCGCACGACGCATCCGAGGATCGGGCAGGTCGCCCGCATGGCCGCCGTAAGTTCCTGCCGAGTCGATTTCGACAAGGTCGGACAAACCGCTGTCCGACACCATTCTACGCAGTATGCCATCGGCCGCCGGGGAGCGGCAGATATTGCCCAGGCACACGAAGAGCACGCTTGTTTTCGGTTTCATGACGGCAAAGATAACGCAAAGCGGGCGGAACGCCAAATTCAACCGCTGCCGCGCCTTTCGGTGCAGAAATGCAAACGTTCGGAACAATAAAAACACGCCCGGGCTTCCCGTGTTCGGAGATTTTTTTCTACCTTTGCGATGATTATTTTCGTTTGAAACCAATTGTTCAGGATGTTATGAAAATACGGACGATCATGATGCTGGCGGCCGTAGCCCTCGCCGCCCCGACGGTCCGGGCACAGGAACTTCCCCGCAAGGTGGAGAACGTCGAGGTGCTCGACCTCGACGGCGAACCGGCACGCCTGCCCCATTTCGGAGAGAAACACCTTATGATATTCTACGTGGATCCGGACCGTCACAAGCAGAACGAGGATTTCACCGTCGAGCTGGAGCAGAACCACCGCGCCGAGAGCGACAATATCTACGGTTTCGGGGTGATGAACCTCAAGGACGCCCCGATGGTCCCCAACGGCATGGCCCGCAACATGGCCCGCAAACGCACGGCCAAGAACGGCGCGACGGTGCTGGCCGACCAGGACCGCATTCTGAGCACGGCCTGGGGGCTGGGCGACTGTAACAACAAGTTCGTGCTGATGTTCGTCACCAAGGAGGGCGAGTTGGTTTTTCTGCGTAAGGGAGAGCTGACGGAGGCCGACAAGGAAGCCTTCTACGAGGTGCTCGACCAGTACCGGTAGAGTGCATGCTGCGCGGAATCGCCCTCATTGCCTTCGTATCGGTCTGCACCGTCCTTGCGGGACGGGCGTCCGGGTGTGTCCGCATCGCGGAGAGCGACTCGCTGCGACAAGTCGCGGCGACCGTCCCGCCGGAAGACCCTGAAGTTCGGGAAGACGCCGAGGAGCGTACCGGGAAGGACTGTGAACCGGAGGAAGAGCGGACGGCGAGGGAACGCAAAGGGTTTCTGCGCCGGATCGTCCGGTACTTCGAGGGATCGAACGTGGACCGCACGTTCGAAAAGAAGATCGACGTCACCTTCGCCGGAGGTCCCAGTTTCTCGAAAAACACAAGTCTCGGCATCGGGTTGCTCGCGGCGGGACTGTACCGCCTCGACCGGACCGATTCGGTGACCGTGCCTTCGGACGTCTCGGTGTTCGCCAACGTCTCCGTATCGGGCTTCTACGCACTGGGCGTTACGGGCAACACGATCTTCGCGCACAACCGCCAGCGGGTGAATTACACGGTCATGTTCTCCTCGGCGCCCCGCAGTCTCTGGGGCATCGGCTACGATGCCGGACGCTACAACCCCGAGAGCACCTACTCCGAGAAACACTACCTGGTCGAGGCGAGCTACCTGCACGAGGTGTTGCCGCGGACCTACGTGGGAGGCATCGTGAGCTTCGAACACACGCGCGGCGTGAAATTCTCCGATCAGGCCTACCTCTACGGCCAGAAGCGGAGTTACACGGCGACGGGCATCGGACTGATCGTCGAGTACGATTCGCGCGACTTCATTCCCAACCCCTACCGGGGCGTGTACGTGAGTTTTCAGGAGCGTTTCTTCCCCAAGGGGCTGGGTAACTGCGAGCGGTCGCTGTGGCGCACGACCTTCACGGCCGACGCCTACCGGCGCGTGTGGAAAGGCGGCATTCTGGCCGCCGACCTCTATGCCGTCTTCAACTCCGAGGGGACCCCGTGGCCGATGCTCGCCCGGCTGGGCGGCAACCAGCGCATGCGCGGCTACTATCAGGGACGCTATACGGACAATGACATGATTACGCTGCAAGTGGAGCTGCGACAGCGCATCTGGCGACGGATCGGCTGTACGGTGTGGGGCGGCGCGGGCAACGTCTTCCCTTCGCTCGACCGGTTCGACTGGTCGCACACGCTGCCCAACTACGGCGTCGGACTGCGCTGGGAGCTGAAGAAGCGCGTGAACGTCCGGCTCGACTACGGGTTCGGCAAGAAGACGAGCGGGTTCCTGCTGAGTATCAACGAAGCCTTTTGACAAGCGAGAGAGTAACGTAATATATGGAAGCTGATTCCGACAAGAAAATCCGGCGGAGGGCGGTCAAGACACGCAGTCGTTTCACGACGCTGCTGACCGTCTATTTCTTCGTGACGCTGATCGTTCCCAATCTGGTGCTGGCCAATACGGAGCCCTATTCCCTGTGGACCGTCGAGGCGCTGATCCTCATGCCGCTGGGATTCTACATGATGTGGAGCGTGGCGCTGCGGCGTTCGGGCGTGATGATCTGGCTGGCCTTCCCGTTCATCTTCTTCTGCGCCTTCCAGATCGTGCTGCTGTACCTGTTCGGCAACTCGATCATCGCCACGGACATGTTCACCAACCTGGTGACGACCAACCCGGGCGAAGCGGGCGAGCTGCTGAGCAACATCTACCCCTCCGTGATCCTGGTCTGCGTGATGTACCTGCCGCTGCTGTGGTTCGCCGCGCGCGAAATCGGGCACAAACGGCAGATATCGCGCACCACGCGCATGAACGTCGGACTGACCGGGGCGGTGCTCATGGCGCTGGGCATGCTGGCGCTGTGGCCGGCCTACCGCGTGAGCGAAGACCGGCACGTGCTGCGGGACGAGATCTTCCCGCTCAACGTGCTCTACAACGTACACCTGAGTGCCACGGAATTCCGCAAGGCCTACAATTTCGAGGAGACCTCGGAGGATTTCACCTACGGTGCGTCGCGCACGGCCCAGGCGCCGGGGCGCGAGATATACGTCTACGTCATCGGCGAAGCCTCGCGTGCGATGAACTGGCAGCTGTACGGTTACGACCGCGAGACGAATCCCCGCCTGTCGCAGGTCCGAGACCTCGTGGTATTCCGCAACATGCTGACACAGAGCAATACGACGCACAAAAGCGTGCCGCTGATCCTCTCCTCGGTGAACACCGACGAACACGAGGAGCTGTACCGTCGCAAGGGACTTCCGGCGCTGTTCAACGAAGCCGGATTCGACACATGGTTCATCTCCAACCAGTCGCGGCAGGGAGCCATGATCGACAATCTGGCCCACGACGCCCGCCACCTGATCTACATCCGTTCGCCGCGTTACGACATGCAACTGCTGGACGAAGTGCGCAAGGTACTGGAAAACAGCGATTCGCAGAAAATACTGATCGTCCTTCACTGCTACGGATCGCACTTCAGCTACCACCAGCGCTATCCGCGCGAGTTCGCCCATTTCCGCCCCGAGGGCGACGTGGCGATCGCCAAACAGCACAGGCAGACGCTCATCAATGCCTACGACAATTCGATCCGCTACACGGACCATTTCCTCGCCGAGACCATCGCCTATCTCCGCACGCTCGAGGACACCTCCACCGCACTGCTCTACTGCGCCGACCACGGCGAAGACCTCATCGACGACGACCGCGAACGGTTCCTGCACGCCTCGCCCACCACGACGGCCTATCAGCTCTACGTAGCTTCGCTGGCGTGGTTCTCCGACGCCTACCGCCGCAACTTCCCCGAAAAGGTCGCGGCCGCCGAGGCGAACGAAACGGCCCCGGCCACGACGCATGCGCTGTTTCATACGATGGCCGATATGGCCTCGCTCGAAGGACGTTTCATTTCAAAAGAGACGTCGCTCGTCAATTCCGGTTACGACCGCACGGTGCCGCGCCGTTACCTGAACGACCACAACGAAGCCGTCCCCTTCCGCAAAACGGGACTCGGCCCCGAGGACATGGAAGTATTCCGCCGCTACGGCATCGAACCCTGACCACGCGAAGACCGGAAAACCGAAACAGAAAACGGCAGAGCAAAGGCATCTACCTATATTATAAAGCCGATCATTCGACGAACCGGACTTTCTCCCGGTTCCGGGGTTTTGCCGCAGGCATCTCGGCCGGATAGCCGAAGGCGATGGCGTACAACAGCCGGTGCGTATCGGGCAATTGCAGGCGGCGCAGCAACTCCGCTCCTTCCGGAGCGTTCAGGAAGCGGCACAGCCCGCCGAGACAGCACGACCCCACTCCCACGGACTGAGCCGCGAGGATCATGTTACCGCCCAGCAGGCCGCAATCCACCTGCGAGAGGTCGTAAGTCGTGTCGCAGGCGATGAAGACCAGGGCCGGAGCGCCGTAAGCGGCCGGATGCTGCGCTTTCGGATTCCGGGAGACCTGCCGCACGTAACATCCGTACTGTCGGTCCAGCGCGGCCAGCAACGCGCTGTCGGTCACCACACGCACCTCCCACGACTCGCGTCCCTGCCCGTTGGGGGCTTGCAGGCCGCAGTCGAGAATCCGCAGCAGCGTATCCCGGCCGACGGGTTGCGGTTCGTAACGACGGATGCTGCGGCGGGCGCGGATCGTCTCCTCGACCGGATTGCCCGCGGCAAGAGTCGCGGCATCCGCCGCACGATCTCCGAAAGAGGTCTGCGAACGACAGCCGCAGAGAGCGAGACCGCAGAGGATCCCGAACAAAAGGTGTTTCATCATCGTAAGTTTTTTACAAAGACACGAAGGGATGGAAGACAACGAAGGCCGCCCGAAATGGACGGCCTTCGTCGTTTCGCTTGTGAAACGCTTATTTCGAAGCCTCCACGGAAACCTTGCGGAACTCTTTCATCAGCTTCGACAGCTCGAGAGCCGACTTGCGGGCGCGCGTGCCGGCAGCCTTGTTGCCCTTCTCCACCTGCGCAGCGGCGTTGGCTGCGAACACTTCGAACTCGGCGTTGATCTTTTCTACTAATTCTTTCATGACTGTAAAAAAATTTTGGGTTTGTTATCGGAACAAAGATATAAAAATTATCTAAAAGCCATCGTCCGGAGGCCCGAAAAACCGCTTTTTTTCCGGAAAAATCCCGATTCGGAGGCCGTCGGTATATTTTTTGATTCCTTCGGAGCGTAAAAACATGCCATTATGCACCGATTTTTTCTTCCGGCCTGCCTCCTGGCCGCATTGTCCGGCGGGTGCGGGAAACCCGCCCCGCGGCAGGTTCCGCCACTGAGAGTCGAGGCCGTCCGCGCCCAGGAGGAGCCGATCCCCAACCGCATGAGCTTCATCGGTTACCTGTCGAGCAACTTCGACGCCGTGATCCAGCCCCGCGTGAACGGGTTCCTCGCCTCGCGCCACTTCGCCAACGGGATGCCCGTCCGCCGCGGGCAACTGCTCTTCACGATCGACCCCTCGCAACTCTCGACCTCGATGCTCGCGGCCCGCGCGGAGCTGGAGTCCGCCCGGGCCCGGGCGCTCGAAGCGCGCAACAATTACGACCGCGCCGTGCCGCTGGCCCGCATCAACGCCATCAGCCAGTCGCAGTTCGACCAGTACACGGCCCAGTTCCGGGCTGCCGAAGCCGCCGTGCAGTCGGCCGAACAGGCGCTGCGCAACGCCCGTATGAACGTGAGCTACACCGAGCTGCGCTCGCCCATCGACGGAACCATCTCCAACACCTCGGCGCATGTGGGCGACTACGTGGGCCCCGGCACGCAGTTCACCGTGCTGACCACCGTATCGAACACCGATACGATGACCGTGGACGTGGCGATCCCCATGTCGCAATACCTGCGGCTGGCCAGCGGCCGCACGTCACTCTACGACAACGAGGGGCTGCTCTCGGACATCCGTCTGACACTGGCCGACGGCACGCAGTATCCCGGCGAAGGGTTTTACAGCTACACGCGCAAGGACATTCCGAACGCCACGGGCACGCTGGTCCTCGTCGTGGCGTTTCCCAATCCCGACGGAACGCTCAAGCCGGGGCAGTTCGCCCGCGTCGCGGCCAATGTCGGCCCCGTGCGGCCGCACGTCGTCGTCCCGCAGCGCTGCGTGATCCAGTCGCAAGGGCAGGCCTCCGTGTGGGTCGTGGGGCCGGACAGCACGGTGCACTACCGCCACATCGAACCGGGCGGGACATACGGCGACATGTGGTGCATCGACCGGGGATTGCAGGCAGGCGAGGCCGTCGTCGCGAACGGCGTGCAGAAGATGCGCGACGGCGCGAAAGTCATCCCCGAAATCCGATAGCGCCATGGAAAGATTCTTCATCACGCGGCCGATCTTCGCCCTGTCGCTGGCAATCGTCATCGTCATCGCGGGATTCATCTCGCTCCGCGGACTGCCTGTCGAGCAGTACCCCGACATCACGCCCCCGGTGGTCGAGGTCACGGCGACCTACGACGGCGCCGACGCCGAAACGGTGAACGACGCCGTGGCCACCCCCGTGGCGCAGGCCGTCATGGGCGTAAACGACATGCTCTACATGCAGGCCACATCGGCCAACGACGGCTCCATGTCGTTGCAAGTGACCTTCGAGATCGGCTCCGATCCCGACATGGACGCTATCCTCACCCAGAACAACGTCGCTACGGCCACGGCCGAGTTGCCCGCGGCGGTAACCAGACAGGGTGTCACCACACGCAAGACCATGACCGGCTTCCTGATGGTTTACTCGCTGCACAGCGACGGCCGTTACGACGACGAATACCTCGCCAACTACGCCTACATCAACCTGCAGAACGAACTGCTCAAGCTCGACGGCGTGGGCAAGGTCAATATCATGGGTGCGGGCGAATACGCCATGCGCATCTGGCTGCGGCCCGACGTGCTGAAATACTACGGCATCTCGGTCGAAGAGGTGACCGAGGCCGTCGAACGGCAGGCGGGCATCTACCCTGCCGGGCAGTTCGGAGCCGAACCGGCCCCCGAAGGAACGACCTACACCTACACGGTGACGCTGCCGCCGCAGATCTCCACGGCCGAGGAGTTCGGCAGGATACTCGTGCGGACCACCTCCTCGGGGCAGCAGATCCGGCTGCGCGACTTGGCCGAAGTATCGCTCGGCAGCCGGAGCTACGGCGTCAGCTCGCGGTTCGAGGGCAGCCCCACGGCGCTCATCGTCATCTACCAGCAGCCGGGCAGCAACGCCGTGGCCGTGGGCGGCAAGGTCAAGGCCGCGATGGAACGCCTCTCGCAGCGGTTTCCGGACGGCGTCGAGGCCGCCACGATCGTCGACAGCACCACGAGCATCGACGCCGGCGTGAAGGACATCTTCCGCACGCTCGTCATCGCCCTCGTGCTCGTCATCGCCATCATCTACCTCTTCATCCAGGACTGGCGTGCCACGATCATCCCGCTGGTGGCCATTCCCGTATCGCTCATCGGAGCCTTCGCGCTCTTCCCGCTGCTGGGATTCACGATCAACATCATCTCGCTGCTGGGACTGGTGCTCGCCATCGGACTGGTGGTGGACGACGCGATCGTCGTGGTCGAGGCCGTGCAGGTGAATATCGCCGCCGGCATGAAACCCCGCGAAGCGACGGCCGAAGCGATGCGCAACGTCGCTTCGCCGATCATAGCCACGACCGTCGTGCTGCTGGCCGTCTTCATTCCCGTCTCCTTCTCGGGCGGCATCACGGGGCGGCTGTTCCAGCAGTTTTCGGTGACGATCGCCGTATCGGTGGTCATCTCCTCGTTCAACGCCCTGACGCTCTCCCCGGCGCTCTGCGCCCTGCTGCTGCGACACCGGGAGCCGCCCCGGCGCGGATTTTTCGCCGCCTTCAACCGCTGGTTCGACCGGCGGACAGCGCGCTACACCGCCTTCGCCCCCACGCTCGCGCGGCACGTCGCCCGCACCGGGCTGTTCGTCGCCGCGATGCTCGCAATCGTCTTCCTCGTATGGCGCAAACTCCCGGCGGGATTCCTGCCCGAAGAAGACCAGGGATACCTGATGGTGACGGTCTCCACGCCCGAAGCCTCGTCGCTGCAAATAACGCGCGAAGCGATGGCCGAAGCCGATGAGCTGATCCGCAGGCTTCCCGAAGTCTCCTCGACCTCGTTCGCCGCGGGATTCGACATGCTCGCAGGCATCGCCTCGACCTCGAGCGGCATCATCTTCGTCAAGCTCGCGGACTACGCCGACCGCAAACTCTCGGCCGCCCGAATCGCGCAGCAGCTCACCGGAACGCTCTACGTCGCCGTCCCGGGCGCCGAGTGCTACGCCTTCATCCCGCCGGCCATCCCGGGACTGGGCGTCACGTCGGGCATCTCGCTCGAGGTGCAGGACCTCGAAGGGCGCGGCACGGCCTACCTGCTCGAGCACACCGAACGGTTGTTGGATTCGCTGCGCGCCCTGCCTTCCGTCGCCTCGGCGACCACCTCCTTCGACGCGGACGTGCCCCAACGGCGGCTGCGCATCGACCGGGAACAGGCGCTGGCTGCGGAGGTGGACCTCGGCACGCTCTACGGCGAGCTGACCACGCTGCTCGGCGGCACGTACATCAACAACTTCACGCGCTTCGGAAAGCTCTACCAGACCTACATGCAGGCCGCGCCCGACTACCGGCGCGACGAACGTTCGCTGGACAACTACTACGTCGCTTCGGCTTCGGGCGAAAGCGTCCCCGTGGCCTCTCTCGCCGAGGTGATCGACACGGTGGGCACGGCCTACGTCTCGCAGTTCAACCTCTACCGATCGGTCTCGCTCACCGTCTCGCCCGCCGCCGGCGCCTCCACGGGCGCAGTCATGCAGCAGATCGAACGGACCGCGGAGACCGTGCTGCCCGACGACATCGGCACGGCGTGGAGCGGCGTCTCGTACCAGGAAGCCAACGCCTCGAAACGGGGCGGAACGGTCTATCTGCTGGCGGTGGTCTTCGTTTTTCTCGCCCTGGCGGCGCTCTACGAATCGTGGGGGCTGCCGCTGGCGATCCTGATGAGCGTGCCGGCCGCCGTGCTGGGCGCGGTGTGCTTCATCGGAGGGGCGCACCTGCTCGACCCGCTCTTCATCAACGACATCTACATGCAGATTTCGCTGGTCATGCTCATCGGACTGGCGGCCAAGAACGCGATTCTGGTTGTCGAGTACGCCGACCGGCTCTTCCGCGAGAAGGGGCTGTCGCTGTTGGAAGCCGCCGTCGAAGCGGCCCGCATCCGTCTGAGGCCGATCATCATGACCGCCTTCTCGTTCATTCTGGGCGTCCTGCCGCTGGTCTTCGCCAGCGGCGTTTACTCCACCGCGCGCAACATCATGGGCGTCGCGCTCGTGGGCGGGATGCTTTTCGCCACGCTGCTGGGCATCTTCATCTATCCCGCGCTCTACTACCTCGTGGGACACATCGGAGGCTTCGAACGCCGCCGCACTCGATCTAAACAGGAGGAACAGGCATGAAACTGAAAATCGCAATGGCCGCGGCCCTGCTTGCGGGCGCCTGCTCGCCGCGGCTCTATCCGCCCGAAACCGCCGTCCCGGACCGTTACGTTTACTCCGAAGGCTTCTCGCAGGACACGACGGGCATCGGCAGCCGCTGGTGGGAAATGTTCGGCGATCCGACGCTCGACACCCTCGTCGCCCGCGCGCTGGAACGCAACCGCGATCTGGCGGCGGCCGCCGCGCGCGTCGAGCGGATGCGGCAGCTCTACCGGATCGACAAGGCCAGCCGGCTGCCCGTTTTCTCCGCTTCGGTCTATGCCAACCGCGAGACGAACGATTATTACGAGAAGCCGTTCAGCAACGACCCCGAAATGGGAGCCAAGGCTTCCGTGAGCTGGGAGCTGGACCTGTGGGGCAACCTGCGCTGGGCCAAACGCCGGGGCGGGGCCGAATACCTCGCGTCGGTGGAGGATTGGCGCGCGATGCGCATGACGCTCGTGGCGGAGGTCGCCACGGCCTATTTCGAACTGATGGCGCTCGACAACGAACTGGCGATCGTGCGGCGGACGCTCGAGACGCGGCGCGAGGACGTGCATCAGGCCAAACTGCGGTTCGAAGGGGGCCTCACGGCCGAGACGGTCTATCAGCAGGCGCAGGTGGAGTACGCCACCACGGCGGCGCGCATTCCCGATCTCGAACGGCGGATCCGGATGATGGAGAACAGCATCTCGCTGCTCGCGGGCGGCTATCCCGGAGGGGAGGTGCGGCGGAGCGGGCTGGCGCTGAACATCACCATGCCCGACAGCCTGCCCGTCGGGTTGCCTTCGGGGCTGTTGCAGCGGCGCCCCGACGTGCGTTCTTCGGAGCAGCAGCTCCGGGCCGCGATGGCCGAGGCGGGCATGGCCTATGCCGACCGTTTCCCGCGGCTGACCTTCACGCTGACGGGCGGCGTGGAGAACAGCGAGCTGACGGGCTTTTTCCGTTCGCCCTTCTCTTATGTGGCGGGGGCGATCGCAGCCCCGGTCTTCGGGTTCGGCCGTAAGCAGGCCAAGTACCGTGCTGCGCTGGCGGCCTACGACGAGGCGCGTCTGGCCTACGAGAAGAAGGTGCTGGAGGTTTTCAAGGAGACCGACGACGCCATCGTGACCTACCGGAACGTCCGGCGGACGGCCGAGCTGAACGTCACGCTCCGCGATGCCGCCAGCAAATACGTCAAACTGGCGAATATCCAATACCGCGGCGGCAATATCAACTACATCGACGTGCTGGACGCCCAGCGGCGTTACCTCGATGCGCAGATCGGGCTGAGCAATGCCGTCCGCGACGAGCACCTGGCCCTCGTGCAGCTTTACAAGGCGTTGGGCGGCGGCTGGACGATGCCCGACGGCGGGCGGAAGTGAGCGCGGGCGTGCGCCGGCGAATTTTCCGCCGCGGATCTGCGGGTCCGTGGCGGATTTTTTCGTATTTTAGCGTCGTCAATTCCAACTGAAACGTTATGAACATCCGCTTTTTCAGCCTGCTCGCGTTGGCGGGGTGCACGGTATTCGGCGTCTCCTGCGCCGGGTCCGGAACGCCGGAACGGAGCGGCAACCCCATTTTCGAGGGATGGTATGCCGATCCCGAAGCCGTCGTTTACGACGGAACCTGCTGGGTCTATCCCACGAGCAGCCTTCCCTACGACGAGCAGCTCTCCTTCGACTGCTTCTCCTCCGACGACCTGGTGCACTGGACGAAGCACACCGGCATCCTGAAGCAGGCCGACGTGGCGTGGGCGCGGCGGGCCATGTGGGCGCCGGCCGCCATCCGCAAGGACGGCCGCTACTACTTCTTCTTCGCGGCCAACGACGTGCACGAAGGCGAGGTCGGCGGTATCGGCGTGGCGGTGAGCGACCGTCCCGAGGGACCCTACCGCGATCTGCTCGGCAAGCCGCTGATCAATGAGATCGTGAACGGCGCGCAGCCCATCGACCAGTTCGTTTACGAACACGGGGGCGAATACTACATGTATTACGGCGGCTGGGGCCACTGCAACGTGGTGCGGCTGAAGGAGGACTTCACGGGAATCCGTCCTTTCGACGACGGGGAGCTCTACAAGGAGATCACCCCCGAACGCTATACCGAGGGGCCGTTCCTGTTCGAACGCAAGGGAAAATACTATTTCATGTGGTCCGAGGGAGCCTGGACGGGCCCCGACTATTCGGTGGCCTACGCCGTGTCGGATTCGCCGCTCGGGCCGTTCGAACGCATCGGAACGATCATGCGGCAGGACCCCGCCGTGGCTACGGGAGCCGGACATCACTCCGTGATCCGCATCCCGGGCACGGACGACTACTATATCGTCTATCACCGTCATCCGCTGGGCGACGGCGAGGGGGCTCACCGGCAGGTGTGCATCGAACGGATGACGTTCGACGCCGAGGGCCGGATCGAACCGGTCCGACTGACCTTCGAAGGAGTGGAGGTCCGCGATTTGTCCCGCAATCTGTAAAGAAGTCCGGCCGGAGGCCGGAACTGCCGGTACAAGAGGCAGTCCGACGAGTTCGGCCTTACGTGTTCACCCCTGTCGGAGATTGCTCCGACAGGGGTGATTTTTGCTTGCGGAGGAGACTTTGTCGGGCGTCCCCTTTTTTCGGCGCGCTTTTCGTCGCATGTCCCTTTTTTCGGGTTCCCTCCCGGTTCCTTCGTCCGGCTTCGGGGCCTTTCCGGTTTTCTGCGTCCGGCTTTTGGCTTCTTTCCCGGTTTTCGGTTTTTCCGTTTTTTTGCTCCGGCCCTTTCCGGAATATGAATCCTGTCCGCCGCGGGACGGATTTCCATTCCTTCTTCTTCGGGCACTCCCTAAATGCAAGAAAGAGAGCCTTTTGGACTCTCTCTCTCCTGTGACGCCGACAGGACTCAAACCTGTAACCTTCTGATCCGTAGTCAGATGCTCTATTCAATTAAGCTACGGCGCCGAATTGCGAGTGCAAATATACGGCGGAAATCTGAAACTCGCAAATAATTTCGGGAAAAAATTGCCGAATTTCTGTCTCCGTGGTGCAATGCGTTGATTGCTATTGCATTGCGGTGCGGATTATTTGATCTCCCGGTCGGGGTGTTTTTTCAGAAACTGTTCCCAGCTTTGCGATCCGCCCTTCGAGGCGGCCTTTTTGCCTCCGCCGAGGCCCTTGACGCGGTCGTTTCCCAGCAGGGCGTTCATCGGGCCGGAGGTCGTGAAGTAGTGGCACAGGGCCACGGCCATTCCGTCCGTGGCGTCGAGCCGCTTGGGAGGGCGGTCGATGGCGAGCGTGCGGCAGACGATGGAGGCCACCTGCTCCTTGGCGGCCGATCCGCGTCCCGTGATGCTCTGCTTGATGCGCATCGGGGCATATTCCGAAACGGGCAGGCCGCGGCTCAGCGCCGCTGCCATGGCCACGCCCTGCGCCCGTCCCAGCTTGAGCATCGACTGCACGTTCTCGCCGAAGAACGGCGACTCCAGCGCCACTTCGCGCGGGGCGTACTCGTCGACCAGCGCTCCCACGCGCTCGAAAATGTAACGCAGTTTGGCGTAGGGGTCGGGGAGCTTGTGCAGGTCGATGTCGCCCAGCACCACCGAGCGCACCGTGCGCCCCTCGATCTCCAGCACGCCGTAACCCATGTAGTTCGTGCCGG
>OGQQ01002191.1_pt1 | contig 13159 bp, 7 predicted proteins | sample 1553281 | NCBI WGS metagenome assembly OGQQ01 (sample SAMEA2579937, study PRJEB22360) | human gut metagenome | biome: human gut; feature: human-associated habitat; material: faeces | place: Denmark | collected 2008/2010 | reverse complement strand
ACAGCGACCTGGGCTGCTATATTCCTGACAACGGCTGCCTGGAAAAATGGGCAAAACAAGGCGTATTTCTTCTGAACACAGTACTGACTGTCCGCGCCCACCAGGCGTTTTCACACAGAGGAATCGGCTGGGAACAGTTTACCGATGCGGTTATCCAGACCCTGAATGATCAGGACCGCCCGATCGTATATCTTCTCTGGGGAAGACCTGCCCAGATGAAAAAAGCAATGCTGAACAATCCGAAGCAGCTGGTACTCACAGCTGCACATCCAAGCCCGCTGTCTGCGTCAAGAGGATTTTTCGGATGCAGGCATTTCAGCCAGACCAATGAATTTCTGGAGAAAAACGGGCTTGCCCCCATTGACTGGCAGATTGAAAATATCAAAAAGGAACAATAAGAAATGGGGAAAAAGAACGATAACACACTTGTAAAAAATGCTTCATTCCTGATGATCGCGGCATTGATCTCCAAGATCATCGGAATGCTCTATAAAAGTCCGCTTTCCAATACTCTTGGAAATAACAGTATGGGTCTTTTCAATTATGCCCAGAATGTTTACTTTATCCTGCTGATGATCGCTTCTTTCAGCATTCCGCAGGCAGTATCCAAGATTATGGCAGAAAAGCTGGCTTTTAAACGTTACAGAGACGCCCAGAAGGTATTTCACTGTGCGCTGTTATATGTAATCATAATGGGAGGCGTAGTAGCACTTTTTTGTCTTTTCGGCTCGTCCATTCTGGTGCCGGAATCCATGTCCGGAGCCAGACTTGCACTGAAAATGCTGGCACCAACCATTTTCCTGTCAGGAATTCTTGGTACCTTCCGAGGTTATTTTCAGGCATATCGAAACATGCTCCCTACCTCATTGTCCCAGATTGTGGAACAGTGTTTTGTAGCGGTTTTTGCAATCTTGATGTCTACTGTCATGCTGAATAAATTCAGTAATGCGGAAGAATCTGTACGAAATGCCTGGGGGGCTGCCGGAGCTACTATGGGAACCGGTGCCGGAGTTGCATCAGCGTTACTTTTCATGCTTTTTGTATATTGGGTAAACCGAAAGAATATCAAAAAGAGACTGGCAAGGGATACCCATTCCCGTGATGAGGCCACCGGCGAGGTTATGAAGAATATCGTTCTCATCGTAATGCCGATCATCCTCAGCTCTTTTATTTACAATGTAAACGGCTTTATTAACAGTTATATGTATTCCGGCATTCAGGGCTTTAAGGGAATTGACCATGATACCATTACAAGTCTCTACGCGGAATATGGCTATTATATGACCCTGATCAATATTCCCCTTACGCTTGCAAGTACAGCACCCACATCCATGATTCCGGAGGTTTCTGCCCAGTATGCCAAGAGGAATATGGACAGTGCCAGAGATAAGATCGACCGCGCAACCTGGATCAGTATGTTTATTTCCATTCCGTGTGCAGTTGGGCTTGCAGTTCTTGCCGGCCCGATCACAAGACTTTTGTTTCCGCGAACAGAGGGAGCAGCAGCTCAGCTGATGATGCTTGGTGTCATTACCATCATTCTCAATGGAAATTCCAATATTTCCAATGGTGTGCTGCAGGGAATCGGAAAGCCCAATATCCCCATGATCAATGCGGCAATTGCCCTGGTGGTGGATGTGATCGCCATGGCAATTCTGCTGTTTGCAACTGACCTTGGCGTATATGCCATTGTAGTGGCTATGATTATTTATGCGGTTGTTATGTGTCTGCTGAACGAGCGGGCGATGAAACAGTATATGCAGTACAAAAATCCATGGAGAAGTGCTTATCTGAATCCACTTCTGGCATCTGTGCCTATGGCTGTAGTGGCAGGCTTTTCCTATTATGGAATTTATAAGCTGATCCATTCCAATTTCATCAGCCTTGGAATCGCAGTGGTTCTTGGAATGGTTGCCTATTTTATTGTATATCTGGCAGTGAGCAAGCCATCTGATGAGCAGTTTGCCATGATGCCAGGCGGAGCCTACCTGAAGAAAATTGCAGGGAAACTGCCGTTTTAGAATATGGTTTTTAAATATGCTATTAAAATTATAATATATTGACTTTTAGATATGCATAGGTTATAATGCCATTCGGCAAGAAAGAAGCGATATGTTCAATGTATGCAGCACGAAAGCCCTCAGAGCGGCAACTCTGAGGGCTTTCTTCTTGTATTTTTTCGGAATACGAACCGAGGCTAGTTGTTATTTTTCGCCTCTTCTGTCTTCAAATTCTTCTGTGCAGTAGAAAGCATTAATTTAATTCGGTTCAGCTGGTTTACCTCGCTTGCACCCGGGTCGTAGTCGATGGCTGCAATATTAGCCTTCGGATACTGACGGCGGATTTCTTTGATAACACCTTTGCCAACAATGTGGTTCGGCAGGCAGCCGAATGGCTGGATACAAACAATATTCGGAACATCATCATGGATCAGCTCCATCATTTCACCGGTCAGGAACCATCCCTCACCAGTCTGGTTACCCTCGGAAACAATGGGGCGTGCCATCTTCGCCAGATCGCGAATATCGGCGGTTGGATGGAAATGACGGCTTTCCGCAAGTGCCTCATTTGCAGTCTTACGAACCCAGTCGATTGCCTTAATACCTATATTTCCAAAGAATGCCTTGGATTTCTTAAATCCAAGATTGTCGACCTTGAAATTCTGATTGTAGAAGCAGTAGGACATAAAGTCGATCAGATCCGGCACCACAGGCTCAGCTCCTTCCGCTTCCAGAAGCTCTGCAAGGTGATTGTTTGCAGCCGGAAGGAATTTAACCAGGATCTCACCTACAATACCAACACGAGGCTTCTTCTCATCACTGATCGGGATGGTATCAAAATCGTGAACCATTTCCCGGCACATTTTCTTAAACTGGCTGTGGCTTAATGAGCTGCCGGTAAGAAATGCAATCACACGTTTTTCCCAGATCTTGTGCTTACGGTTTACAATGCCTTTCTCCAGTTCATATGGGCGCATGCGGTAAATACATTTCATAAGAATATCACCAAACACAGCGGCATACACAACAGCCTTCACCAGCGGAAGAGTAAGCTTAAATCCAGGGTTGCTCTCCAGACCGCTAAGGTTAAGGGAGATAACCGGAACCTGTTCCATTCCCGCTTTCTTAAGGGCACGGCGGATAAAAGCAATATAGTTGGATGCACGGCATCCACCGCCTGTCTGGGACATGATAACTGCAGTCTTGTTCAGGTCGTATTTGCCTGATAAAAGAGCGTCCATAATCTGTCCCACAACGATCAGGGAAGGATAGCAGGCATCATTATTTACATATTTCAGACCTACATCAACAGCGTGCTTATTGTCATTTGGAAGCACCTCCAGATGATAGCCGTTTGCATTAAAAGCAGCTTCCAATAAGGAGAAGTGCACCGGTGACATCTGCGGGCAGAGGATGGTGTAATCCTTGCGCATCTCCTTAGTAAACGAAACCTTCTCGATAGAAGATGGTTTAATGGTGCGCTCCCTTTTCTGAGCATCCTTTGCACGGAGGGCTGCAAGAAGGGATCTGACACGGATCCTTGCGGCACCAAGGTTGTTAACCTCATCAATTTTTAGGCAGGTGTAAATCTTGCCGCTGCCATCCAGAATTTCGTAAACCTCATCAGTGGTGACTGCGTCAAGTCCGCAGCCAAAGGAGTTCAGCTGGATCAGATCCAGATCATCACGGGTTTTCACAAAGTTTGCTGCTGCATACAGTCTGGAGTGGTACATCCACTGGTCATTGACACGGATCGGGCGATCACCAGGTATCAGATGGGAAACAGAATCCTCCGTGAGAACTGCCACTCCATAGCTGTTGATCAGATCCGGGATACCATGATGAATCTCAGGGTCAATATGGTAAGGACGGCCTGCCAGAACGATACCCCGGCGGCCTGTCTCCTTCAGGTACTGAAGTGTCTCCTCACCTTTTTTCTCAATGTCCTTATGTACGGCAGCCATTTCCTCCCATGCCTTGTGAGCGGCTTCCTTCACCTCAGATTCTGGGATATCCGGGAAAATCTCAGTCAGTCTCTTTGTAACGATCTCTTCAGAGGTCAGGGCCAGGAACGGATTCATAAAGGTAATGGACGGATCGTGAAGCTCGTCCACATTGTTCTTAATATTCTCTGCATAAGAGGTAACGATAGGGCAGTTGTAATGGTTGACTGCATCCGGGAATTCATTTCGCTCGTAAGGGATACACGGATAGAAAATGAATTTCACACCATTTTTGATCAGCCAGGTCACATGTCCGTGGGCAAGCTTGGCTGGATAGCACTCGGATTCGCTTGGAATGGATTCAATGCCCAGCTCATAAATCTTTCTAGTAGAGGTAGGAGAAAGCACTACCTGATATTTCAGCTCAGTAAAGAAGGTATACCAGAAAGGATAATTCTCAAACATATTTAAAACTCGCGGAATACCAACTTTTCCCCGGGTAGCCTTATCCGGAGAAAGAGGCGGATAGGAGAAAAGCCGTTTGTACTTGTATTCATAAAGGTTGGGGATATGATCCTTATTCTTCTCCTTACCAATACCGCGCTCACAGCGGTTACCGCTTACGAACTGACGCCCGCCAGTGAATTTGTTGATGGTAAGACGGCAGTTATTGGTACATCCGTGGCAGTTGGCCATGGAGGTGGTATATTTCAGCTCGTTGATCTTTCCAATGGAAAGCATGGTAGTCTCACGGCCTTCTGCATGGTAGCGCTCCTTGGCAATGAGGGCAGCACCGAAAGCGCCCATAATACCGGCAATGTCAGGACGAATAGCTTCACAGCCTGCAATGCGCTCAAAGCTTCGAAGAACACCGTCGTTGTAGAAGGTTCCACCCTGTACCACAATATGACGTCCCAGCTCTTTGGCATCGGAAACCTTGATAACCTTGTAAAGCGCATTCTTGATAACAGAGTATGCAAGACCTGCGGAAATATCAGCTACGGATGCACCTTCCTTCTGGGCCTGCTTTACCTTGGAGTTCATAAATACGGTACATCTTGTTCCAAGGTCAATGGGGTGCTCCGCAAAAAGAGCGGCCTTAGCAAAGTCCTGTACGGAGTAGTTCAGAGACTTGGCGAAAGTTTCGATAAAGGAACCGCATCCGGAGGAACATGCCTCGTTCAGCTGTACGCTGTCTACGGTCTGATTACGGATCTTGATGCATTTCATATCCTGTCCGCCGATATCGACGATACAGTCAACCTCCGGGTCGAAGAAAGCTGCTGCATAGTAATGGGAAACGGTCTCAACTTCCCCCTCATCCAGCAGAAGAGCGGCCTTCATCAGAGCCTCGCCGTAGCCTGTGGAACAGGAAAATGCAATGTGTGCATCCTCCGGAAGAATGCTGTAGATCTCCTGGATAGAACGGATGGCTGTCTTAAGCGGGCTTCCGTTATTATTGCTGTAGAAGGAGTAAAGCAGGGTTCCGTCCTCACCTACAAGAGCAGTCTTGGTGGTGGTGGAACCTGCATCAATACCTAGATAGCAGTTGCCGTGATACTGGGAAAGGCCCCCCTTCTTTACCTGATAGGCCCTCTGACGCTTGTTAAATGCCTCATAGTCTTCCTCCGTGGCAAACAGAGGCTCCATACGTTCCACCTCGAAATCCAGTTTGATGGAGTTCTTCAGGCGGTTTGTCATATCTGTAAGGGAAACGGTTACCTCATCTTTCGCATTCATAGCAGAACCCATAGCTGCGAAAAGATGGGAATTCTCAGGTGTGATAGCGTGCTCGTCATCCAGCTTCAGGGTACGGATAAACGCCTCCCTAAGTTCCGAGAGAAAGTGCAGAGGACCTCCTAAAAATGCCACATGTCCCCGGATGGGTTTGCCGCAGGCAAGCCCGCTGATGGTCTGGTTGACTACAGCCTGGAAGATGGAAGCGGCAAGGTCCTCCTTGGAAGCCCCATCGTTGATAAGGGGCTGGATATCTGATTTCGCGAACACGCCACAGCGCGCAGCGATGGAGTAAAGCGCCTTGTACTGTTTGGCGTATTCATTTAAGCCGGAGGCGTCTGTCTGCAGAAGGGAAGCCATCTGGTCGATGAAAGAGCCGGTACCGCCGGCACAGACGCCGTTCATGCGCTGCTCCACGTTTCCGCCTTCAAAGTAAATGATTTTCGCATCCTCGCCGCCCAACTCGATAGCGACATCCGTCTGGGGCGCGTAATCCTGCAGGGCAGTGGAGACGGCGATGACCTCCTGTACAAACGGCACATTCAGATGCTTGGCAAGGGTCAGACCGCCGGAACCCGTGATGACAGGGGACACCTGGATGGGTCCTAATTTATAGAGGGCTCTGCCGAGCAAGTCGGAGAGGGTCTCCTGGATATTCGCAAAATGCCGCTCGTAGTCGGAGAAGAGTACCTCGTTCTCCGCATTTAAGACCGCAATCTTTACGGTGGTGGAACCGATGTCGATTCCTAAAGTATGTAATTCCTTTAAACTCATAGATATAACCTCGTTTTCGTCTTACTATATGTGTCCTCTCTTTATCTGAGCCTGCATGACCGCTAAAGAAAGGACAGCGTCAGTGTGCAAAGCCTGAGGCATGCTGCCCCTTTGTACAATGACGCTGCCTTCTCCTGAAAGGCAGAAATGCCCCGTCAGGAGAAAGGGTTACTTCCTATTAAATGTGTTTTTTGATTTTACAACAATTTACATTATACGACAGGATGGAGAAAAAGACAATTGTAATTATTATGCGGCTTTGCAAAATAATTCCGGGGGAATCTGGGAAATTTATATAAAGATAATGTTAAAAAGAGACAAAGGGGGGTAACTTGCGTTTGACAAACAAGGGGTATGACGGTACAATTACTCATGTATGTATAAAGTGCTTTGTTTTTTTGTAAGGCTGTCCTTTGTCTTCTGTAAACTGGGAGGAGCTTTATGGAGGCAGAGCTAAAAATGATAAAATAAGGAGTAGGAATCTTTGAACTGGCTGAACAAATTAGAGAGAAAATTCGGACGTTTTGCGATTCCCAATCTGACGATGTATCTGCTCGCCGGATATGTCATCGGTTTTGCAATCGTATATCTGAGACAGGATTTGATTGGATGGCTGACACTGGAGCCTGCGCTGATTTTGAGAGGGCAGGTGTGGAGGCTTATCTCCTGGGTGCTCATCCCGCCCACGACCAGCCTTATTTCCCTGGCATTTTTGGTGCTTTTGTATTACTCGCTGGGGTCGGTGCTGGAGCGTTCCTGGGGGACGTTTCGGTATAATGTCTATATCTTTTCCGGAATTTTGTTTACCGTGATTGCGGCGTTTATTTTGTACGGTATCATTTATGCCGTCTTTGGTGTGTCTGTGTCGTTGTCCAGTGTGGGACTTATCAGCACCAACTATATCACCATGTCCATCTTCCTGGCTTTTGCGGCGATGTTCCCCGATATGGAAGTGATGCTGTATTTTATTCTGCCGATTAAGATGAAATGGATGGCGCTGGTGTACGCGGCGATGGCTCTGTATTACTTTATCACCGGCGGGCTGGCGACAAAGGTGGCAATTGGAGCTTCCCTTTTGAACTTCATCATCTTTTTCTTATCCAGCAGAAATACAAGACATTTCTCACCGAAGGAGCGGGCGAGAAAGGCAAAATTTAAAGAGCAGACGCGCCCTCACATGACTTACGCCAACGGAGCGAGACACCGCTGCGCAGTCTGCGGGCGGACAGAACTTACCGACCCGTCGCTGGAATTTCGGTTCTGCTCCAAGTGCAACGGAAATTTCGAGTACTGCCAGGACCATCTCTTTACTCACGAACATGTGAAATAGACAGGAAGACAGCGCGGCGAAGGATACAGAAGATACACATGGCGCGCTGCAAAGAGAAGATTTTACAGGGAAATCATTTCAATAAAAAAGGAGAGTTATAAGCATGAAGAAAACAAAAGTAGTTTGTACGATGGGACCCAACACCAACGACAGAGATTTGATGAGAAAGCTCATCCAGAATGGCATGGATGTGGCGCGTTTTAATTTCTCTCACGGGGACCACGCAGAACATAAAGGCCGTATGGATATGTTAAAGCAGCTTCGGGAGGAAGAACATGCCAATACCGCTATCCTTCTGGACACCAAAGGACCGGAAATCCGCACAGGTGTGTTGAAGGGCGGCAAGAAAATCATGCTGGAGGCTGGGGAATCCTTCACTCTGACGACAGAGGAAATCGAAGGAGATAAGGACAAGGTCTCCATCTCCTATGCAGGACTTGTGGAGGATGTGGATACAGGGAAGACTATCCTCATCGATGACGGGCTCATCGGTCTGAAGGTTGTTAGCACCACAGAGAAAGAAATCCACTGTACGGTTGTAAACGGCGGAGAACTTGGGGAGAGAAAGGGCGTCAATGTACCCAATGTCCCGGTGCGTCTGCCGGCAATCACCCAGAAGGACAAAGAAGACTTGAAGTTCGGCGTGGAGCAGGGCATTGATTTCATCGCTGCCTCCTTTGTGCGAAACGCGGAGTGTGTGCTGGAAATCCGCGCCTACTTAAAGGAACTGGGAGCCCCCTATATTCCGATTATCGCTAAGATTGAAAACGCGGAGGGCATCCAGAATATTGACGAGATTATCCGCGCGGCGGACGGACTGATGGTGGCGCGAGGCGACTTGGGTGTGGAAATCCCGGCGGAGGAAGTGCCTTATCTCCAGAAAATGATGATTCAGAAATGTAATAAGAACTTCAAGACCGTTATCACAGCCACACAGATGCTGGATTCCATGATGCGCAATCCCAGACCTACGAGAGCGGAGGTGACGGATGTTGCCAATGCCGTGTACGATGGGACGGACGCGGTGATGCTCTCCGGGGAGACAGCGCAGGGAAAATATCCCCTGGAGGCACTGCAGATGATGGTGCATATCATCGAAAACACAGAGCAGCACTTAGACTATGACACGATGCTGGAGAAAGCGGGAGAGCATTTGAAGGCAGGCGTTTCCAGCGCCATCGGGTATTCCTCCGTGCTGGCGGCGGCAAACTTAAACGCCAAATGCATCATCACTCCTTCGGTATCCGGCGCAACCACCAGAGTGGTATCAAACCTGCGTCCGAAGCAGGAAATCCTGGGAGTGACTCCCAACGAGCGGACACTGCGCAGGATGTCCATTTACTGGGGCGTGCGTCCCATTAAGTCCATGGAATTTGACACCACGGAAGACATCTGTGAAGGTGCCATTGAGCTCGCCCTTGTAAAACAGTATGTGGAGCCGGGGGACATTGTCGTGCTCACAGCGGGAATTCCCTCCCCGAATGTGAAAAAGGAGAGAAGCGGTGTGAGCAATATGATGCGCATCGCTACTGTGGAATAGAGGCGCGGAAGCAGAGTACGGACCCGGCAGCCGCAACACCTGTCTGTATTCGGGAAATGAGAACTTTGTGCAGTTATTTAAAAACGCGCTGGCAAATGAGATTGAGTTGATTACCATACACGGAGGGAAATTAAGATGACAAAAGAACCATTTGTGACAAAAGAACAGTTGGAAGAGATGACAAAAGAATACCCGACTCCCTTTCATCTCTACGATGAAAAAGGGATACGAAGAAATGTGGAGGCGTTAAAGGAGGCATTTTCCTGGAATCCCGGATACCGGGAATATTTCGCGGTGAAAGCGACTCCCAATCCTTTTTTGATTGATATTTTAAAGGAATACGGCTGCGGCTGCGACTGCTCCTCCTACACCGAGCTTATGTTATCCGATGCGCTGGATATCCGCGGGGAGCATATCATGTTCTCCTCCAACGATACACCGGCGGAGGACTTTCAGCTTGCGGACAAGCTGGGGGCAATCATCAATCTGGATGATATCACTCATATCGGTTTTCTGGAGAAAGCAATCGGGCATATCCCTAAGACCATAAGCTGCCGCTATAATCCCGGCGGACTCTTTAAAATCAGCAACGATATTATGGACAATCCCGGCGATGCGAAGTACGGCATGACTACAGAGCAGCTGGAGGAGGCATATAAAATATTGAAGGAAAAAGGCGCCAAAGAGTTTGGTCTGCACGCCTTCCTCGCCAGCAACACGGTGACAAACGAGTACTATCCGATGCTCGCCAAAGTCTTGTTTGAGCAGGCGGTGAAGCTGAAGGAGAAGACAGGGGTGCACATCAAATTCATCAACCTCTCCGGCGGCATAGGGATTCCCTACAAACCGGACCAGGAGCCCAATGACATCCGCGCCATCGGAGACGGCGTGCGCCGCGTCTATGAGGAAGTGCTGGTTCCGGCGGGGATGGGCGATGTGGCAATCTACACCGAACTGGGACGTTTTATGATGGGACCTTACGGCTGCCTGGTGACGAGAGCCATCCATGAGAAGCACACCCACAAGGAGTACATCGGCGTGGACGCCTGCGCGGTCAATTTGATGCGACCGGCGATGTACGGGGCATACCACCACATCACCGTGATGGGAAAAGAAAATCTTCCTCATGACCATCAGTATGATATCACAGGCTCACTGTGTGAGAATAACGATAAGTTTGCCATCGACCGGATGCTTCCGAAAATCGACATCGGGGACCTTTTGGTCATCCACGACACAGGGGCGCACGGCTTTTCCATGGGCTACAATTATAATGGAAAACTGAAATCCGCCGAGGTACTCTTAAAAGAAGACGGGACCACACAGCTTATCCGGCGGGCGGAGACACCGAAAGATTATTTTGCTACCTTTGACTGCTTTGACATCGGGAAGAAACTGCTTTAGAGCGGAGGGAAATGGTTACATCTTCGTGACCGTGTATGCTCTTGCAGAGAGAATGGTATAAGTGCATAATAGCCGAAAGAAAGGGCTGCCGCAGAACATATTGGTTTCGCGGCAGCCCGAAATTGTGTTATGGCAAAAGAAAAGCCCTTGAAAATCCTGTATGTGCAGCATTTTCAAGGGTTACTCCAATGCGGATGGTGGGACTTGAACCCACACGTAGTCACCTACGCAAGATTTTGAGTCTTGTGCGTCTGCCATTCCGCCACATCCGCATGTCCGGCTTCCACCAGAAGCCGAAATTTATTATAGCACAGGAAAAGTGACATTGCAAGAATTATTTTTAACCGTATGAATAGTAACGTTCAGCCCGGTTACTGTATGGCTGAACTATAAATCTGCAAGTTCTGAAAAATCGTGTATGGTCCTGGGCGCATCGCTTACTTCCCCAAATCCGTAGGAAGCGTAGATGAAGGGAACCCCGGCTTTTTTGCAGGCGTTGTAATCACCCTGTGTATCCCCGACGTAGACGACATCTTTTATCTGATTTTTTTCCATCAGCTGAAGGAGAGTCTCGTCCTTGTCCGTCAGTGTCTGTCCGTAACACAGGGTGTCCTGAAAGAGGGGACGAAGCCCGGTGGAGTCGAGCATGGCGTCGATGTATCCGAGCTGGCAGTTGCTGACAATGAAAAGCGGATACTTTGCGGATAAGAGCTCCAACGTCTCCCTCACATGGTCGTAGAGCCTGCCGGGTTTGGTGAGAAGAAGTTCATTCTCGTACTCGTAACAGTGCTTTAACAGAGGGGCTTTTTCTTCCTCTGACATGGAAGGAAAGAGGGCGTTTCCAATCTCCTCCATGGTTTTCCCGAATAAGTTTTTTAATTCCGCACCTGTGATGGTGAGATTTAAATCGGTGTGGCGGCGAATCATCGCTGTCCATGATTCCGCGACGGTATCGGTTGAATCCCAGAGGGTGCCGTCCACGTCAAATATGATTCCATCCATAGATAAATACCTCGCTTTGCTAGAGTATTGCCCCGGCATAAGACCGGCGCTTGTGGATTTATAATAACATAAAAATAGCCTTTTAAAAAGCAGGATTTTAGTGTATACTTGTTTTCGTAGTTATGGGGTTACTGTTCACTCGCAAGCTTGATAGCGCGGATGAAACGGCAACATTTCGTATGAAAAAAGACAATGGAGACGGATGAATCTATGAGAGAAAAAATCGTACTGATAGATGGACACAGTATTTTGAACCGGGCGTTTTACGGGTTGCCGGATTTGACGAACGCGGAAGGTCTGCACACCAATGCAATCTACGGGTTTTTGAGTATCCTCTTTAAAATATTGGATGAGGAGAGCCCCCAGTATCTGACGGTGACCTTTGACGTGCACGCTCCTACCTTTCGCCATGAGATGTACGCGGAGTATAAAGGGACGAGAAAGCCCATGGCGGAGGAACTGCGCCAGCAGGTGCCTGTGATAAAAGAGGTGCTTAAGGCGATGGATATTGAGATTATCGAGAAAGCCGGGCTGGAGGCGGATGATTTGCTGGGAACCATTTCCGCCCGGTGCGAGAAAGAGGGACTGGATGTCTCCATCATTTCCGGGGACCGGGATACGCTGCAGCTTGCCACAGAGCATGTGAAGATTCGGATACCGAAGACAAAGCAGGGCAGGACTGAGGTGGAAGACTACTATGCCGCGGATGTGGCTGAAAAATACGGAGTGACGCCCAAGGAGTTCATCGATGTGAAGGCGCTCATGGGTGATGCTTCCGATAATATTCCCGGCGTACCCGGAATCGGGGAAAAGACAGCCACAAAAATTATACAGGAATATGGAACGATTGAAAATGCATATGAACATGCAGAAGAGATAAAACCTCCCCGGGCCAGCAAAAATCTGCAGGAATACTGGGAACAGGCAAAAATGAGCAAGACGCTTGCTGCAATAGACACTCATGCAGACATCTGTTTTGATCTGGAAAAAGCGAGATATGGAAATCCCTACACAAAGGAGGCTCATGAATTATTTCAGCGTCTTCAGTTTAAAAATATGCTGAGCCGCTTTGATGTTGAAACGGAAGGAAATGTCATCGAAGAATGCTTCCGGGAGGTGTCAGACAGGGAAGAAATACAGCGGATATTTGCAGAGGCAAGGCAGGCAGATCGGGCAGCTGCTGCATTTTCGAAGGAACCGGGAAATGTTCCGCCTTTGTTTGCCCATCCCTCCGGATTCGGCAGGATTTCCCTGGCCTTCGGACCAGAGCGGATTTATACGATTCCCTGCACAATGGAGACGGATATGGAGTTTCTTTTTTCAGAGCTTTCGGAGCTCGCAGGAACTGTTCCGTGCTTCGCAGTGTGCGGACTGAAAGAATACCTTTCATATCTGCCGGGGGCACAGCCGGAGAACAGTTTTGATGTGA
>OGQQ01002187.1_pt1 | contig 13204 bp, 9 predicted proteins | sample 1553281 | NCBI WGS metagenome assembly OGQQ01 (sample SAMEA2579937, study PRJEB22360) | human gut metagenome | biome: human gut; feature: human-associated habitat; material: faeces | place: Denmark | collected 2008/2010 | reverse complement strand
ATCTGCTTCAACATAGGTCTCAATCTGTCTCGGAATAAATTTAAAACAGCTTCTATGTATTCGATATTTTCCGATGATTCTTTTATGGCGTTTTGAAGGGTGAATAGAGGGAACCTTGATGTGCGTGGCTTGTTTGTTGTACTGTTGTAAGTGAAAATAGATCTCGGAATCGGGAGAAAATTTTGGAATAGTGATTAGGTGATTGGTGAAATTGCGGGATAGGTATTACTTTTGGAATCATAAAACAGTGGATTTGTGTTATGGCGAAAGAACTTTTCAATCGGTATGTATGGCTGATCGATACGTTGCAGCGTTACGGAAGGCTTACCCGCAGGGAGATAGACGGGTTGTGGCAACGGAGCGAATATTCGGACGGCAAGCCGATGGCTCGACGGACGTTTATGAATTATCGTCAGGCCATACAGGAGATGTTTGACGTGAATATCGAGTGTGATGCTTCTACGTATGAATATTACATCGAGGACCCGGATGCTTTGCAGGGAAACGGTGCACGTGTGTGGGCATTGAACACGCTTGCGGTGAGTAACATGCTGAACGAGAGTCAGGAGTTGCGGAATCGAATCGTTTTGGAGAATATACCTTCGGGGCAGAAATTTTTGAGAATCGTCTTCGAGGCGATGAAGGAGAACCGGGTGCTTATTTTGTCGTATCGTTCATTCCGACGTGTAACAAGTTCGCATACATTGGCGGCTCCCTATTTCGTGAAGTTATTTCGTCAGCGTTGGTATGTCATCGCTAAGGATTTTACGGATCGGAAAATCAAGACTTATGCTTTGGACCGGGTTGCTTCTCTCGAATTGAGCAGTCGTACATTCGTCTATCCCGACAGTTTTTCTCCCATCGATTATTTCCGGGATTGTTTCGGGATTACGCACGACGATATGCCGGCGCAGGAGGTGGTGCTGCGTGTCCCTGCTTTGCAAGCTAATTATTTGAGGACACTTCCTTTGCACGAAAGTCAAGAGGAACTTGACCGGAACGAACATGGCTCTACGTTTCATTACCGTTTGAAAATCACTCCCGATTTCGAACAGGAGGTGTATGCTTTGGGGTATTGGCAAGTTGAGGTTTTGTCTCCGCAGACTTTACGCGATGCGGTGGCTGAGCGGTTGTCCCGAAGTTTGGCGTGTTACGGAACGGCGGGGTTATCTTGCCATGAACACAGGAAGTAGAAGGTATTTATTTTTTCCTTTCATCGCCGAAAAGAAAGAACCCGGAAATGCAGCCGCTTTTTTGTAGCTTTATTACCCGATAAAGGAGGGGAGAATCTTGTTCTTTTCTTTATATTTTAACCCCCTTGCTCTACGTGCACTCCCCCTATCTCATCTGCGATGAGCAGAGGGAGAGGATTAAAAACGACACTTCGATCGGCCTTTTGTGCTTTCTTTTTGTTTTGTGAGTACTTTCTATTCCTTTACAGAAACATAGGGAGAGAGTGATGTTTTTATATGCTTCCTCTGCTATGGATATTTTTTAACCCCTCCGTCCTGCAGACACCTCCCCTATATTTTGCTATGCAAAACACAGAGGAGGAGGGTAATACTTTCCTGTGTGTTGTATTTGTTCTTCTCCCCTGCCATGCCCCGCAGTATTACGGGGAGTTACGTTAGTAATATAGGGGAGACACCGAAGATGCGGTAGTTTCTTCGGAGAGGAGTTGGGGATATGACAATCCTATCTGATTTCCTATCGGGCTGGTATTTTTATAAAAATTAGCCTCTTTTTCCTTATTATTCCACACAAATTGAGTATTGGACGGCCATAAAATCCCTATAATTAGGTATTTCGAAAGCTCGCCGAAAGTCGTTACTTTACATCGTGAAAAATTAAAGAATAAAACGATGAAAAAAATTGGAATATTTTATGGTTCTTCCACAGGTACTACCGAGAGTGTAGCCCATACAATCGCACAAAAGTTGGGTGTCGCCTCGAACGACGTACACGATGCTTCCAAACTGACCGGAGAAATGGTAAAGGAATATGACGTATTGGTATTGGGTACATCGACTTGGGGCTGCGGAGAGTTGCAAGACGATTGGTACGACGCTGTGAAGGTGTTGAAAAAGGCTGGCCTGAGTTCGAAAGAGGTCGCACTCTTCGGGTGCGGGGACTCGGAGTCGTACTGCGATACGTTCTGTGACGGAATAGGCGTACTGTATGAGGAGCTGAAAGGGACGGGCTGTAAGTTTATCGGTAATCACGTACCGACGGGCGATTACAACTTTTCCTCTTCTACGGCAGTTGTAGACGGTGAATTCGCGGGGCTTCCCCTCGACGAAATGAATGAATCGGACAAGACCGAAGGTCGCATCGATAACTGGGTAAAAAGTTTGAAAGATTAACCTTTTACAACCGGCATCCCATGATTACGTGCAATGCCTATCCGGCCGAATTGAAAGTGTTTCTGAACCACGTGTATGAATACAAGAAGGGTGTTCGCAACATGGTTCTTTATACGACGAACAAAAAATATGAAGAGTTTGCCGTCAGTCGATTGAACAGCCAAAACATAGATTATTGCATTCAACCGATCGGCTGTAATAAAATCAATCTGTTTTTCGGCCGCAGGGAGTGTATCGAAGTGATTCAATCCATGACTTCCCGACCTTTGAACGAACTGACACCAGAGGAGGATTTCATATTGGGAGCCATGCTGGGTTACGATATTTGCGGACAATGTCTCCGCTATTGCAAGCGCAAAGCCAAATGAAATAATTATAAAATCCCCCAAAAGCCAGATCTAATTCGCGGGGAAAGAAAAATCCAAAACATTGGAGTTTGTTTTTAGTTAGTAAAGAAACACCGCCCCGTGAGGAGCGGTGTTCTCTGTTTTTATCGAATAGGTATCTGTATCTTCCTAAAAAGGGATTCAGAGCTCAGGAGGACATCAGAGGAAATTTTCTTTTTATACACCTCCAACCCCTCTCCGAAGAAACTACCGTATCTTCGGTGTCTCCCCTATATTACTAACGTAACTCCCCGTAATACTACGGGGCACGGCAGGGGAGAAGGTTGTACTGCTTTATCTCGTTGTATAAAAACTCGTCTGATTGTAGAAATAAGAAATGTGTCCCCTTCCTCCTCCCCTGTGTTTTGCTATGCAAAATATAGGGGAGGTGTCCGTCGAACGGAGGGGTTAGAAAATACCGGCAGTGGAGGTGGCAGAAGTCAGGACTCCTCTCCCTCTGCTCATCACAGATGAGATAGGGGGAGTGCCCGTAGGGCGAGAGGGTTAAAGAAATACCCGCAGTAGAAACAGAGACAGGCATTAACCTCTTCCCCTTTCGAGGTTTCTCCGAAAGAAAAGTACAATAGCTATTCCCCGGGAAAATGCTCTTTGTCGGATTGGTTGGAAACTTTTTGAGCTCCTGTTTCTGCTATCTTTGTATTTGTGTTATCTTTGCAGCCGTAAACTGCTCGGTTCTGTCCGGGCTCAATATGTGAAGCATGAAAGATTTTTTTTCCATACTCCGGCGATTTGTGCCCCCCTATAAATATTACCTTGCCCTCAACATCTTTTTCAATATTTTGGCGTCGGTCTTGACCCTTTTCTCGTTTGCCCTTATCATTCCTATATTGGAAATATTGTTTAAGCTCAAACAGGCTTCTTATACTTTTATGGAATGGGGGGCGGGTTCCATTAAAGATGTGGTGATAAATAATTTCTATTATTACATTACAACCATAATCGATGAAAAAGGAGCCGGTTTCGCCCTGTTGATATTGGGAGTCTTTTTAATGGTGATGACCTTTTTCAAGACGGCCGCTACCTATTTGAGCTCCTATTTCATGATACCGCTTCGGTCGGGAATCGTGCGCGACATTCGCAATTATGTGTATGAAAAAGTAGTAAGTCTGCCTATCGGTTTTTTCACCAGTGAGAAGAAAGGCGATGTCATGGCCCGTATGTCGGGAGATGTAGGAGAGATAGAAAATTCGATAATGGCATCGCTCGATATGATGTTCAAGAATCCCATTATGATTATTGTCTGTTTGGCGACCATGTTCGCCATTAGTTGGCAACTTACTCTTTTTGTCTTGATTCTGCTTCCTACGGCAGGATACATTATGGGACAAGTTGGTAAGAAACTGAAACGTCGTTCTCTCGAAGGGCAGAATCAATGGGGATTGTTGATGTCTATCATAGAGGAGACTTTGGGCGGGTTGCGCATTGTCAAGGCCTTCAATGCCGAGGATAAAATGATAAAATGGTTTCACGACGATAACAATCGTTTTTATCGCATATCCAATCGAATCAACCGCCGGCAGTCGTTGGCGCATCCCATGAGCGAATTTTTAGGCACGTGTACCATTTGTATCGTCCTTTGGTATGGCGGCTCGCTCATCTTGTCGGGAACGAGCAGTATCGATGCCGCTTCGTTCATTTACTATCTGGTTATTTTTTACAGCATTATCAATCCGGCGAAAGATTTGTCCAAAGCCGCTTACTCCATACAGAAAGGGTTAGCCTCTATGGTGAGGGTCGATCTCATTCTGTCGGCGGTGAATCCCATACAAGACCCGAAGAATCCGGTAGAATTGAAGGAAATGAAAGAGGGGATAGAATATCGGGGAGTCTCTTTCCGGTATAGTACCGAAAATGTCGTGAAGCACGTCGACCTTTCCATTAAAAAGGGACAGACGGTCGCTCTCGTAGGGCAGTCCGGTTCCGGAAAATCTACGATGGCCGACCTTTTACCACGCTTTTACGACGTGAATGAAGGGGGAATTTACATCGACGGAATCAATATCAAAGATTTCAGAGTGCACGATTTGCGGGGATTGATGGGAAATGTCAATCAAGAAGCCATTCTCTTTAACGATTCTTTCTACAACAATATAACCTTCGGGGTGGAAAACGCGACGATAGAGCAAGTCATCGAAGCGGCGAAAATCGCCAATGCGCACGATTTCATCATGGCGACCGAACAAGGATACGATACCTGCATTGGCGACCGGGGAAGCCGTCTTTCGGGCGGGCAGCGACAACGTGTGAGCATAGCCCGTGCTATTCTGAAAAATCCTCCTATTCTTATTCTCGACGAGGCGACCTCGGCTCTCGATACCGAGTCGGAACGGTTGGTACAGGAGGCTTTGGAGAACCTTATGCGTAATCGCACTACGCTGGTAATAGCTCACCGTCTTTCCACGATAAAAGATGCCGATTTAATTTGCGTCATGCACGAAGGCGAAATTGTGGAACGGGGTCGTCATGACGAATTGATAAAACTCGACCGCTATTATAAACGCTTGGTCGATATGCAGAAATTCTGAGACGTTCCGGAAAAGATATGCCGAAGAGCCTCCTCTCGGTAACCTCTTCGGCATCACTCATTTCGAGATTTTTTTGTATGTCCCTTCCGGTAAAGCCGTTTTATCCATAATATTCTGTTGTGGAGTGTCTTGTCGTTTTGTAATACAGGGCAAGTAGAAATTGTGCGTGGGTTGATATGGAACTCGTATGGCTTGTCGTTGATAAAATAAATTCCACAGAAAACTTTTTTTGATTTTTATTCAAAATCTTTATTAAGATTGGCTTTTGAAAAATAATAGCAATATTTATATATTATTATAATGATAAAACTTTCGTTTTCTTTCTTGTATATTAATATTATTTTATATAACTTGCCTCCGCTTATAAAAATAAGATTGGTCGGGCTTTATTCCATAATTTGATATAGGCCGATAAAGTTGTTAGAAATTCGAATATAAAATATTGATATTCAAATTGATGTTGTCTAAAACGCTGGTTGAGAATCGAATAGTTTGTTGAGCTATATTTTTACAAATATTATACATAAACTAAATTTAAATTATGATGAAAAATTTCTACAAAAAGCTATCGTTTGTAATGGTCATGGGCATCTCTTTTTCAAGTTATGCCGCATGGAACGGTGATGCAACTGCTTGGACACAGGGCGATGGTTCGGAACAAAATCCGTTCTTGATAGAGAACGAGGCACAACTGTCGCATTTGCAGCAAACGGTGACAGCCGGTGAGACCTATCAGGGAAAATTCTTCCGCCTGACCGCCGATTTAGACATGGGTGGCAAGCAAATGCCTTCGATTGGTCACTATAATGACTATACGACACAAGAGAATCCCGAGTTGGTCAGAGAGTCGAAAGTGTTCCGTGGCACTTTCGATGGCGATTTCCATACCATCGATAATCTCACAATCGTAAATAATAATGCCGATGTCAATCTCGGTGGGGTGGGACTTTTTGCAGTCTCTTATCCCGAAACCCACATCTGTAATCTCACTCTCGGGCAGGGTGTTACCGTTGAAGGTAGTGAATTCGACAATGTAGGCGGTTTTATCGGTTATAGTTCGGGTGGCAAGGTGGAAAATTGCCGCTTCATGGGTTTGGTGAACGGGGGCAGTATGAACGCTGGGGGTATCGTGGGTGTTGCCGAGGCGACTGTGACAATCTCTGGTTGTGTAAATACCGGTAGGTTGGTAGGGCATTCGTTTGCTGGTGGTATTGCTGGGACTGTCAGTATATCGAAAGTTCAAAACTGTTATTCTTCGGCTACAATTTCGTGCCCATCGGCCTATTGGGTGGCTGGTATTGTTGGTTGGGCCGAGCAATCCACAGTCTACAACTGTTATGCTATCGGTTCCATCGAGGCGGAAGTCGGTTCGTCTTTCTTGCCCGGTAAAAGCCCCATTTGTGCAGAATTGGAAAAATCTTCGGCTTCCGATTGTTACTATGTCGAAGCGCTCACCGGCTGTAAGCCTTTGAGCGAGCAGACCGGTGTGACCGCTGTTACGGAGGAAGAAATGAAAGCTGCCGATATGATTGCTAAACTTAATGCCAATCTGTCTGCTAATGCGTGGGGGGTAGGGGCCGACGGCTTCCCGGCTCTTCTGTGGGAAATCGACGGAACGGGCAGTATCGAGTCTGTCGGTGCGACAGCTGGAATTGAGATTGTTAAAGAGGGCGACCGCTTGGTGATTGTATCGGCAACAGGTGAAAAAGCTCGCCTTAGTGTTTACGATATTACCGGTAAAGTGATCGTGACGGCTGTTGTCACCGATGGCGATTGCATTACGGTGCACGATAAAGGAGTATGTATAGCCTCGCTTGTTACAGACGATGGCAATCGTACGACCCATAAATTTTTGTTCTAAAAAGTAACGAGAAAGTGAAGGGGAATCGCATGCTGTCGGTTCCCCTCGTTTTCTTTGCATTATAATATCATCGACTTATGATAATGCGAAAAAAAATTACATGTATGGTTGCGGCTGCGTTGGCCTTTATGGCTTCGGCGCAGCCGTTTCAATCGGTATATTATCCTTCGAAGCTCACCGCTTCCACGATTACTCGTGTTCATCAGAGAGCATCGGCCTTGCGGTCTGCCGATGAGAATATACATGCCATAGTGAGACTTTGCGACGAGGCCGACCTCGATAGGCTTGCTGCGGATTATGGAGTGGCGTTCAATGTGGTGACGGGTAACCTAGCCACAGCGGTAATCCCGATGAGATCGTTGGTGGCTTTTGCGGAAGATGCTGACGTCGAGAATGTTGATGCCGGAAATACGGTGAGAGCTATGACCGACCTCGCGCGTGAGTATTCGCAAGTGGATGCTCTTCACGGAGGTCTTCCCGATTTCCCCCGCAGTTTCACGGGAAAGGGCGTGCTGATAGGAGTGATTGATACGGGTTTTGATTTCATGCACCCTGCATTTCGCGATGCCGAGGGCAATAGTCGCATTATTCATGTATGGGATCAGAGCGGTAGGAACGGAAATACTCCTTCTATGGGATACGGTGTGGTATTCGATACCCCGGAACTGATTCGCTCTGCGGCTCATGATGTTTCGAGAGACACTCATGGTACTCATGTGGCTGCGATTGCAGCCTCCTCGGCCGATGTGTATAAAGGTATGGCGCCGGAGTCCGACATTGTGATAGTGGCGACCGACAAGAGCGAATCCGGAATTATAGATGCCCTTGCCTATCTGCTCGATTATGCCGAGAAAGAGAAGAAACCGATGGCTATAAATCTTAGTATGGGTACGGTCATAGGCTTCAAAGATGGGACTGATCCTATCGCGTCGATGATTGACGAGCTGCTCGACAAAAGCGGCAAAAAATGCCTTATGGCGATTGCGGCTGGTAACGAGGGGCATCGTAACTCCACGATTGTGACCGAGGCCACGGGGCAGGGTGAGGTGATTAACACATCGTTTACTCCGCCATCGCACATGCGCGAAAATATCTTTATCGGGTGTTCGACCACATCTGCATTTCAAGTGACCCTCTCGTTGGTAGGTAGCGATGGAGTCGCTTTTGAAACTTCGATTAGCTCTGATGTTTCCGAATCGGTAAGTCACGAGAATATAACCGGCGAAAAAGACTATTCGCTCGTCACGCTTTCCCCTATGAAAGATGCCGATGGTTTGCAGCGCGGTGTGAGCATCAACCTCTATGCCCCGTTGAAAGACGGGCAAAAATGGAAACTCTCAGTGACGGGCGCTGCCGGAAAATACATTGCATGTTGCGATTACGGGGAACTTGATAATGGCTCCAACGCGAGCACGATGGCGGCGACCGCTTGTGGGCAAATTCCCATATCGGTGGGTGCTTATGTGTCGCGAGACAAGTTTACCAATTTACAAGGTACGGAACGAAGTTCCGATTGGACTGTGGGCGAGAGGTATCCCCTTTCCGGTATGGGTTCCGCATTTGATGGACGCGATAAGCCCGATGTCCTTGCACCGGGTGCACACATAATTTCGGCGATCAATAATTATGCGGCATCTTACAATGTAAATCGCGAAGACTTGGCTTATACCGAGGTCGATGCCCTGATTCCCGGGCGTACCAATTATTGGGGGGCAATGTGCGGGACATCGATGGCGACGCCGGTAGTCACCGGCATTATGGCATTGTGGTTGCAAGCCAATCCTCGGCTCGACTTCGATCTCGTGCGAAAGCTCATCGGCTCCCCCGGATCTCACATCGATGCCAAAACCGGTATGGAGTCGCTGTTGGCAGGGGTAGAGCTACCGAAAAGCAAAAACACCGTGCCCTATATTTACAATCCCTTCACACGCAGTATCGCTATTATCGGTGAAGGAGTCGTTTGTGTAGAGGTGTTTGCTGTCGACGGTACTGTTTTAAAGAGGAAAAATCGGCCCGTGGAGCCTGTTCATATCCCCGAAGGAGCTATGCGCATTGTGCGTATAACCACTTCGACAGGTTCGCATATCTTGAAAATATGATGCTGCACGGTGTTGCTCTCTGTCGAGAAGTCCGCTTGCGAGGATATATCGCATGATTATGGGAGAAAATATTCGTTGGAGAGGCGAGAAAAGGATATTCTTGCAATGGGGTGAAATTCAATTTTGAAAAGATAACCTTTCGGTTAGGATTTGGGGGGCAGTCTCAAAGTCAATAGAAAGAGCCGTATTAAACTCCGTTTTCTTCCTTTTCGACCATACCGATCGCCCGTTTAGTCATGTCATTTAATTACACGTGCGTTAATGTAAATATATATCATAGAACCGATTCTTGTGAATCTCGAAGATTTTTTATACGTTTGTCACATGAAAGGTTTCATGAGAAAAATAGTAGTTTTCCTATTTGCCACTATATTCGGGCTTACTTCTGCCATCTTTTTGTCCGCAGGAGGCGAAAATGAGCTTGTGAAACCGCAAGACCCCTCTTATCCTTATAGTCTTATCGATGTTCGGGCACAATCCCTGCCTATACAGAATTTTACGGCGATTATTCCGGTAGAAAGAGGGCTATGCGTGAATGTTTCACGCTTTCCGTCTTCTCCGATAACCGAGGAAGCGAGTGGAAACGCTGCATTTTTGTATGAGCAGCAATTATGTTGTCAGTTAGTAGATCTTCGGGAGAAGATCGTCGGTGATTGTTATGATAAATATAAGGCACAGTTGTGCTACGACGGACATTATCTCTATTCCCTTTGTAAAATGTTGATTTAGCGGAATAACGGTGGGTAGCTGTTGTTCACGGGGAGTCGAGTGCCTCACCCGGTTTTCTTGTCGCATGTATGAGTGTGGCGAGAAAGAGCCTGCATATACATATAATAGGAATAGTCTGGTATCCCGATGATACGATTCTCTGGCTGTATGGAGTTGCTATATTTGTATTCCTGTCTTGCTGTAATGCGATAGAAAAGAGATAGCTTGCAGATTCAGAGGCTTGAAATCCGGCAGAGATATCGTCTTTTCGGTTTGATTCCATATACTATCTGTACTATCTGAGGTTCGGCGCTTAGGAACTATTTTGCGATTTGTCGATTTAAGCAATCAAAATAGTTTCATGGAATTTTAACGACCAATTTTTATTACGATTCAATTAGTTTTATCATCAAATGGAAAATATAGAAAAGGAAACTGCTTCTTCTAAATTTATGGAAAATCCTTATATTGAAATGAAAAAGAAAATTTCTGTAAATGGTATTGTTGCACTGGTAATTGCTATACTCGCTTTTGTAGGTTCATCTGCTGTTTCCGATACACAGTCCTCCCTCAAACTTTTTTTGATTATGTTGGGAGCGGGACTCCTTATATATGGATTGATAAGAGTTGCAGTGGGGAATAGGATAGCTGTTTGTCGGGCTACTGGAAAAGTGTTGAAAAAATATGAACTACTTTTCGAAAGCGCCGAAGTTTCACGGTTAAAACAAATGGTAGAGTCGGGCAATTTTCAATCTATCGATACGTTACAGCGGGCGGTAGGCCACAAGGCTGGGGCAAAATTGACTTTATTCATCGATGCGGATCATAATTTTGCGACAGCACAAGTTTCTGAATTTATACCGTTTGACTACGAGCCGGTTATGTCTCCGATGAGTTATGAGGGCGAGGTCGTAAAGACAATCGCAACGTTAGTGCCTTCTGGAACATAACGGATTTTTTACTACTTATACTACTACTTTGTTATTAGAAATGATCGTAAGATAGACTCTTTGTTTCAAGTTATTTAGAATAATAACCAAGAGACATGCTACTGAATTAATGTATTTTTTAGGCTCCCTCTGTTCGGCTTTCATAATTTTCGAATAGAGGGAGTTTTTTATGATTCGGTTGAGTAAGTCCGGTTTTGGGTCAGTAGAAAATCCGTGGGGTAGACCTGAATTTTAGCGATGAAACCTTTGTCGATAACTATATTCCAGTCTTTTCGGAGAGTTTGATTTACAGTTCTGTTACTGTTATCGGGTGCTCCCCCTATTTTATCTATGATGAGCAGGGGAGGAGGGTAATACCTTTCTGTGTATCGTGTTTGTTCTTCTTCCCTATATTACACGGAAAGACCCCGTAATGCTGCGGGGCACGGCATGGGAAAGATTTTAATGACTTTCTGTCACATTGTTTTAGCGAATGAGATGGATTGTATTTAACCTTCTCCCCTGTGTTTTGCGACGCAAAATATAGGGGAGACACAGAGGAGCGAAAGCGACGAAGAGAGGGGTTAAAAAAAAGACAGCGTATAGGATTTTTTATTGTAGAATCTAATCCATCGCCCTGCGGGTGCTCTGGCTATTTGCTCCGAAAAATTATTCTGGGAAAGAAATTTGCGATAGAATGTCGTTAATTATTGTCGAATTGGTTTCCTTTACGTATCTTTGCGCAAGAAGCAAAATAGACAGCATTCGGTATGGCCGGATAAATTGGTCACTGTCCATCTTTGCGTTATCTTTGCATAGTGTAACAATATAAAAAATAATTCTCATGAATCAAGTATCCGATCGTTTGGCAGCTCTTGCTCCTTCGCAAACGCTTGCGATGTCACAAAAAAGTAGTGAACTGAAAGCACAAGGAGTAGATGTGATTAATCTGAGTGTGGGAGAACCCGATTTTAATACACCCCAGCATATTAAAGATGCCGCGAAAAAAGCGATAGACGATAATTTTTCGCACTATTCGCCGGTTCCGGGATATATGGATTTGCGGCAAGCCATTTGTGCGAAGCTCAAAAACGAAAACGGACTCGATTTTACTCCTGAACAGATTGTCGTTTCGAATGGAGCCAAACAATCCATTTGTAACACGATTCTTGCCCTTGTCAATCCGGGAGACGAAGTAATCCTCCCCGCCCCGTATTGGGTAAGTTATGTAGAGATGGTTAAACTCGCCGAAGGAAAGAATGTGATTATCGAGACGGGCATCGAACAGGATTTCAAGATGACGCCTGCCCAACTCGAAGCCGCTATCACGCCCAAGACCAAGCTGCTCATTCTCTGTTCTCCCTCCAACCCTACCGGCAGCGTCTATTCTCGTGAAGAGTTGGAAGCGTTGGCCTCCGTTTTGGAACGCCACCCGCAGGTATTCGTCATTTCCGATGAAATATACGAACACATCAATTATGTGGGAGCCCATCAAAGTTTGGCGCAATTCCCTTCTATTCGAGAGCGGATAGTCATTATCAACGGGGTTTCCAAAGGCTATGCGATGACCGGTTGGCGTATCGGGTTCATCGCTGCTCCGTTGTGGATTGCCAAAGCTTGCAATAAATTGCAAGGACAATACACATCGGGAGCATCATCTATCGCACAGAAAGCCGCAGCTGCCGCTTTTGCCGGAGAGCAAGGTTGCGTAGAAACCATGAGACAAGCATTTCAACACCGTCGTGATTTGGTCGTACGTTTGGCAAAAGAAATACCCGGATTAAAAGTAAACGATCCGCAGGGAGCATTCTATCTCTTCCCCGAGGTCAGCCACTATTTGGGGAAGTCCGACGGCGAACGTAAGATAAACACCTCTTCCGATTTGGCGATGTATATCCTCGAAGTAGGTCATGTCGCAACGGTGGCGGGCGATGCTTTCGGGGCTCCCGATTATCTTCGTCTGTCTTATGCTACTTCCGAGGAGAATATCACCGAAGCCATGCGCCGTATGAAAGAAGTCCTCGCCCGTTTGAAGTAAGACCCGCCGAATCCGGTTCAGTAGAAAAACAAAAGGGTTAGCGATGAATTTCTTGTCGATAACCACATTCCAGTCTTTCCGGAGAGTTTGTTTACAGTTCTGTTACTGTTGTCGGGGGCTTCCTTCGCCCTTCGGGCACTCCCCCTATACCGCTGTGTGATACCCCGCAATGCTGCGGGACACGGTAGGGGAGAAGAACAAACATAATACACAGGAAAGTATTAACCTCCTCCTCTGTGTTTTGCATAGCAAAATATAGGGGAGGTGTCCGCAG
>OGQQ01002185.1_pt1 | contig 13214 bp, 8 predicted proteins | sample 1553281 | NCBI WGS metagenome assembly OGQQ01 (sample SAMEA2579937, study PRJEB22360) | human gut metagenome | biome: human gut; feature: human-associated habitat; material: faeces | place: Denmark | collected 2008/2010 | reverse complement strand
CCCGCATCACCGCGCTGGCAGGGCAGTCCGGCGACAAGCTGGTGCCCGCTGACCTCACCCTGAAAAAGCGCGCCGGGGCAGAAAACTGCTACGACTTTTCCGCCGCCCTGCTGACCGCCACGGACAGCACCGCCGCCGCGCAGGTGTCCGGCACCATCACCATGGTGAAGGAGGAGGGCCGCTGGAAGGCCTCTGCCATCACGCTGAACCTGTAATATAATGTTTTTCTGCCCCTGTGCCCTGCGGCATGGGGGCATTTTTTGCTTATAATGTATATCTTTTTGCGCGCGCGTATGTTATACTTAGATGTTGTATCACACTATTATCAGGAAAAGGTATTATCATATCATGAATGAAAACGATATCTGGCTCATTGCAGGGCTGGGCAACCCCGAAGCAAAGTACGATGGCACCCGCCACAACGCCGGTTTTGCCGCGCTGGACGCGCTGGCCGACAAGTGGAACATCTCTGTGGGCAAAACCAAGTTCCAAGGCCTGTGGGGACAGGGCGAGGTGGACGGCCACAAGGTGGTGCTGCTGAAGCCTCTGACCTACATGAACCTTTCCGGCGATTCCATCGCCCCCATGGCGGGCTTTTTCAAGATCCCTGCCGACCATGTGCTGGTGCTGTGCGATGACATTACGCAGGCACCCGGCAAGCTGCGCATCCGCCCCTCCGGCTCTGCGGGCGGGCACAACGGCCTGAAGAGCATCATTGCCCGGCTGGGCGGGGAAAATTTCCCCCGCATCCGCATCGGCATCGGCGCAAAGCCCCACCCGGACTACGACCTTGCCGCATGGGTGCTGGGCAAGTTCCCGCCGGAGGACGCCAAGGCCATCTCTGACCGCTACCCCGACCTTGAAGCCGCTGCAAAGCTTATCATGGACGGTAAGCTAAGTCTGGCGCAGAGCAAGTATAACGGGTAAACGCCGCGCATTTTCAATGCTCATCCCAGTAGGAAAGGAGGTTTTTCCATGTACGAAGCCTTACTCAAGGCCACACCGGAATATCAGAAGGTCGCCGCAAGTTTTGGCTCGGCAGGGCCGGCGGCGCTGTTCGGTCTGCCGCCCGCAGGCCGGGCGCTGCTGTATGCCGCCCTGCAAAAAGACCTTGGCCGAGTGCTCTGCATCGTGACCCCCGGCGAAGCCGAGGCCACCCACTTTGCGGACGACCTCAAGGCGCTGGGGCTTACCGCAGCGGTGTTCCCCCCGCGCGACTTTATGCTGCGCCCGGTGGAGGGTGCAGGCCGCGAGTACGAGTACCGCCGCCTTTCGGTGCTGGGCGCACTGGCGGGCGGGCGGCTGAATGCCGTCTGCGTCCCGGTGGAGGCGCTTTTGCAGTACACCGTCCCCCGCGACGAGTTTTTGAAGAACACCCTCACCCTCAAGCCCGGCATGGTCTACAACCGGGAGGCGCTGGTGGAGCGGCTCTTCTCCGCCGGATACGTCCGCCGCAGTCAGGTGGACGGCCCCGGCCAGTTCAGCGTCCGCGGCGACATCGTGGACATTTACGCCCCTGATATGCGCCAGCCCGCCCGTATCGAATACTGGGACGACGAGATCGATTCGCTGGCCTCCTTCGACCTGCTGACCCAGCGGCGGGACGGCGCACTGGAAAAAATTTACCTCTCCCCCGCCCGCGAGGTGCTGTTCGGTAGCACGGCCGACACCGCCGAGGCCCTGCGCGCGGCTCAGAAGAAAGCCCGCGGCAAGCACCGCGCCGCACTGGAAAAGGCCATGGAAGCCGACCTGTCCCAGCTGGACTCCGGCCTGATGCCCGAAGCCATGGACAAATACTATGGTCTCCGCTACCCCGCCCCGGCCACCCTGCTGGACCATCTCGACAGCCCCATCTTCGTGCTGGACGAAGTGGGCGGCATCCGGGACGCTCAGAAGGCCACCGAGTTCCGCCGCAGCGAAGAGCTGACCGGTCTGCTGGAAGAGGGCGTCCTCTGCCCCGGTCTGGATGTGCTGTATCAGACCATGGACGACCTCGTCATCGCCGCCCAGAAGCAGAGCACCCTGCTGTGCGAAAACTTCCTGCGCGGCATGAACGAGTTCCAGTTGAAAGCCCTCATCAACGCCGAGGCCTTTGCCGCCCCCAACTGGGGCGGTGACATGGCATCCCTCCGGGAGGACCTCGACCCCCTCATCGCGCAGGAGTATGCGGTCACCCTCTTCGCCGGCACGCCCAAGGGCGCAGCGGCCCTGACCCGCGACCTTGCGGACAAGGGCTACGCCGTCAGCATGAGCCGGGACGTCCGCCCCGCCAAGGGGCTGGTGCAGGTGCTGCCCGGCCACCTGACCGCCGGGTGCACTTTCCCCTTCGCCCGCATGGCGGTCATCTCCTCCCGGCGGCACGGGCTGGACGAAGCCTCCGCCGAAGCGAAGAAGCGGAAAAAGAATAAAAACGCCCTGTCCAGCCTGTCGGACATCAAGCCCGGCGACTATGTGGTGCACCAGAGCCACGGCATCGGCATGTATGCGGGCATCCAGCGTCTTGAGGTGCAGGGTGCCATCAAGGATTACCTGAAGATCCAGTATTCCGGCTCGGACGTGCTGTATGTTCCCGTCACCCAGTTGGATCTGCTCAGCCGCTACACCGCCCCCGGCGACGAGGAAAAAGTGAAGCTGGCAAAACTGGGCGGAACCGAGTGGCAGCGCACCCGCGCCAAGGTCAAAAAGGCCACCGAGGAGATGGCGCAGGAACTCATTGAGCTGTACGCCCGCCGCCGACAGGCCACAGGCTACGCCTTCCCGCCCGACGGCGACTGGCAGAGCGACTTTGAGGCCCGGTTCGAGTACGACGAGACCGACGACCAGCTCAACGCCACCTCCGAGATCAAAAAGGATATGGAGCGCGGCTATCCCATGGACCGTCTGCTCTGCGGCGACGTGGGCGTGGGTAAGACCGAAGTGGCCCTGCGGGCCGCGTTCAAGTGCGTCATGGGCGGCAAGCAGTGCGCCATCCTTGCGCCCACCACCCTGCTGGCGTGGCAGCACTACAACACCATCCTTTCCCGGATGGAAGCTTTCCCCGTCAAGGTCGGGATGCTCTCCCGCTTCCGCACCGCCAAGCAGCAGAAAGAGACCCTGCGGGGCTTGCAGGCGGGCAGCGTGGACATCGTGGTGGGTACCCACCGGCTGCTGTCGAAGGACGTCCGCTTCCACGACCTCGGCCTTGTCATCATCGACGAAGAGCAGCGCTTCGGCGTCAAGCACAAGGAAAAGCTGAAGGAAAACTTCATCGGCGTGGATATGCTGACCCTCTCGGCCACCCCCATCCCCCGCACCCTGAACATGGCCATGAGCGGCATCCGGGACCTGTCCACCATCGAGCAGCCGCCCATCGAGCGGCAGCCCGTGGAGACGTTCGTTTTGGAGTACAACGACGTCATCCTCGCCGAAGCCATGAAGAAGGAGCTGGCCCGGGGCGGTCAGGTCTACTACCTGCACAACCGGGTGGACAACATTGAATCCTGCGCCGCCCACGTCAGCCAGATGGTACCCGGTGCCCGCATCGGCATCGCCCACGGCAAAATGACCGAGGAGGAGCTGAACCCCGTCTGGCAGCACCTGCTGAACGGCGAGATCGACATCCTCGTCTGCACCACCCTCATCGAAACGGGCATTGACGTGCGCAACTGCAACACCCTTATCATCGAGGACGCCGACCGGATGGGTCTGGCTCAGCTCTATCAGATCCGGGGCCGGGTAGGCCGTTCGGGCCGGAAAGCCTACGCCTACTTCACCTTCCGGCGGGACAAGACCCTTTCCGACATTGCCCAGAAGCGGCTTTCCGCCATCCGGGAGTTCACGGCCTTCGGCTCCGGTTTCCGCATCGCCATGCGCGACCTTCAAATTCGCGGCGCGGGCAGTCTGCTGGGCCACAGCCAGCACGGCCACATGGAGGCCGTGGGCTATGACCTCTATGTCAAGATGCTGGGGCAGGCCATCGCGCGGGCCAAAGGCGAGCCCATCCAGCGGGACAAGAGCGAATGCCTTGTGGATCTGCGGGTGGACGCCTACATCCCCGAAAAATATATTGCCGACGGCCCCGGCCGGATCGAGGCCTACAAGCGGATTGCCGCCATCCAGACCCCCGAAGATGCTGCCGACGTGCTGGACGAGCTGATCGACCGCTACGGCGACCCGCCCCCCTCGGTCAGCGACCTTGTCAACGTCTCCCTTGTCCGCGTTCAGGCCACCGCCGTGGGCGTGTACGAGGTCACCCAGAAAAAGGACACCCTCGTGCTTCAGGTGGAAACGCTGGACGTGCCCATGATCCGAGGGCTGCTCGTGGCCTTCAATGGCCGCGTCACCGCCGGGGCGGGCAGCAAGCCCTACCTCTCCGTCACTCTCCAGAAGGATGAAAAGCCGCTGGAATTGCTGCAAAGCATCCTGAAGGCAATGGGAGAGATCTTAAAAGATAAATAACTCCTTCCGTCATCGCATTCGCGATGCCACCTCCCTCCCAGAGGGGACTGTCGAGCGAACGCGAGACTGAGGGAGTTACAAAAAATAGGAGTATATTTATGAAGAAAAAACTTCCCGCACTTCTCTGTGCACTGGCCCTCATCCTCAGCCTTGCGGGCTGCGTCATCTCCACCCCGGACACGGTGGGCACCATCGGCGATATGGAGATCACCTCCGGCCTGTATCTGCTGGCCCAGTACAACGCCTACCAGTCCGCCGCGAACCTCGCCTCCTCCGATCAGGACGCCGCCAACGTCAAGAGCTTTTTGAAGGAGACCATCACCACCGATCCCGACAGCGGCGAGACCGCTACCGTCAGCGACTATATCGCCGACCAGACCCAGAAGAATCTGGAACTGTACGCCGCCGTGGAGTCCCGCTTCGACGAACTGGGCGGCCAGCTCACCGAGGCCGAGGAGTCTCAGGCCGACAGCTACGCTTCGCAGCTGATGGACCAGTACGCCGACACCTACAAGGCCAACGGCATCGGTCTGGAGACCCTCAAGCGCTTCGAGCGCATCCTGCTCAAGAGCAATGACCTGCTGGAGCTCGTGTACGGCCAGAACGGCGAGACCCCCGTCTCCGACGCCGACCTGACCAGCCACCTCGAAACCAGCATGTACGAGCTGGCTTACTACGCCATCCCCCTCTACAACACCAGCACCTACGCCTTCGCCGACGATGACCAGAAAGCCGAGATGCTCTCGCTGGCACAGGCCGCCGTGGACAGCTACAATGCCACTGCCCCGGACGATGCCGCCGCCCAGTTCGCCGCCTTCAACGCCGCCGCGTCCAACGCGCTGAGCGGCATCTACGCCGTGCTGGATTCCACCGTCCCCGATGACAGCACCACCTCCCTGCAGACCGAACTGCTGGGCAACAGCACCCTCGACTCGACCTTCACCGCCGAGGGCTCTGCCGACGCCATCCGTGCCCTGCACTGCGGCGATGCCGTGGCCGTGCAGTATTCGTCCCTCTCCCTCATCATGGCGGTCCGCCTCGACCCGCTGGACGGCTCTTCGCTGGACGCCGTCCGCTCGCAGGTGCTGAGTGACCTGAAGAGCGACGAGCTGGCCGACGCCCTCGCCGACTACGGCGCTTCCATGGAGCATCACCTTGATGCTCCCGCGATGAACAAACTCCCCGCTTCCAAGATCGAACCGGCAAGTTCGTCCAATCGCTAAGATCACCCCAATATCTTCTACAACCCCCTCGGAACACCTTTTCGTTCCGAGGGGGCTTTTTTTCGCAAAAATCGCAGCGTCCTTATTTTTTCTCTTCATGACTTGACACCTCCCCGTTAATATTGTATACTAAATCGCAAGAATTTGACATTTTTATACAATTTCAACGGGTAGGACGTAGGACATTCATGAAACAAAATCATCATTATACATTTGAAACAAAAGTCGTTCTGTATAGCGGTCTTCTCACATTCGCTCTCCTCTGCATTCTGTTTGCAGTCGGCGGCCTTGCCCCCTTTGGCTCAAAATCATTGGCCGTTATGGATGCAGACATTCAGTATTTGGACTTCTTCTCCTATTTCAAGGATGTCCTTTCCGGGAAAAACACGATCGGCTATACGTTTGGAAAAACTTTGGGCGGCTCCAACATTGCTGTTTTCAGCTATTACCTAAGTTCTCCCTTTAATCTTCTGCTGTTCTTTTTCAGCAACCAGCAACTGCACACTTTTTTCGATCTTGTGGTTGCGTTGAAGCTCACACTTGCTTCTGTGGCTTTTGCCTATTTCAGTGTACACCGTTTCAACCGTTCTTCCCATGAAAATCTATGCCTCTATGTCCTGATCTCCACTGCATACGGCCTGTGCCAGTACAATTTTGCTCAGGCCAGTAATATTATGTGGCTCGACGGCGTTTATATGCTGCCTTTTATCCTGCTTCAGGTCTATTATATCGTCCGCGGCAAAAAGTCTTGGACGCTTTCCTTTTTAGTCGGAACCGCTATTCTTTTCAACTGGTATTCTGCCGGAATCGACTGCCTCTTCAGCGGCTTCTGGTTTTTGTTTGAGTGTGGATTGTTGTTCATCGAAAAGCATCCCCAGTTCAAACAGCTTGTAAGACTCGCTCTGCGCTATGTTGCCGCCATGATTCTGGGCGTTCTGCTCAGCGCCGCTTTATTCTTCCCGACGATCGGCGCCCTTCGGAAGAGCACGCGCGGCTCCCTGCACTTGGGGCGTTTAGAATTCCTTGGTAATTTTTCAACTGCATTTCAGAGCTACACTTACGGTTCGGTCAGTAAACTGGGCAGTGTTGCCTTATTCTGTGGAAGTCTTGTCATCATCCTTGTTATCTTCATTTTCCTTAACAAAAGCATCTCCATTCCCAAACGCATTTGGCTGGGCGCATTGTTTGCCGGTTCTCTCTTAATTTTTTACTGGAAGCCCTTTTATCGAGCATTTTCGCTCTTTCAATGGGTCAGCAGTTACGACTACCGTTATTCCTATGTGACGATCTTTGCACTGCTGTTCTTAGCCTTGCACGGGAGCCGCGCCATTACGAAAGCCATGCTTCCCCGCATCGCTCTCATAGCAGTCCTCTATTCGCTATGTCTGGTCACATTATTCCATCTGCATCCGGTCAACACACGCGCAAATGTTTATGGAACCGCTCTTTTTATTCTGCTGACGTCCGGACTTTATATTCTGCTCAAACTCGCTTCTGTGCAGGGGGCTGCCATTCCTCGCCGAATCTTCGCGGCCGCTCTTGTTCTTGCATTTTCACTGGATCTCTCCATCAATGCAAAGCTTCTCATTCCCATCTATTCCTCTGACAATGTCGCGTCTTACCAGTCCTACCGAACCAATCAGGAAGCCTTGATTTCCTCTATTAAAAACTGCGATCCATCGTTCTACCGTATTTCACAAACCACAACGCGCAGTTTCGGCGGCAGTCACCTGACCGCTTATTATAACGAAGCTCTCGCATACAATTACGCTTCTATCAGCGGTTATACTTCTTCTCCTGACGATAATCAACGAGCATTTCTTGACCGCCTCGGCTACCCAATGTGCGGCGAGAACATGTGCATTACGAACACCTCAATTCTGGGTGCAGATTCTCTTCTTGGCGTCAAATACATCCTTTCTCCCTACCCCATTCAAGGTTTGGAAGAAATCAGCACCGCCTCTGACAACGGAAAAGCGATTTATCAAAATCCCTACGCGCTTCCGATGGCGTTTGTCTATCATTCTGAGCAGGGTTCCCTTTCTGACTCTTCTCAAAACCCGTTTGAATTTCAAAATGCGCTGTATAAGCAGTTGTTTGATCTGCCGGACGATGTTTATACTCCCTTGGCCTTCACATACGACATTGACGGCAATTCTTTGAACATCCACCTGTCCGTCCCTTCCGGCTCGAATTATACCGTTTATGGAAATCTCCCGTGGAATTCCGAGGTAAATGCGTCTATTTCCGCAGACGGGCAGTTCATCACGCAGTATGCGTGCTGGCTTTCTCCTTCCGTTTTCTATATTCCGACCTCCGGAGAATCATCCATCTGTGAAATTACTGTTTCTGCCGGGTCACTCGACTTCAACTTGGATAATATGCAGTTCTATGCACTGGACCAGAATGTTCTGGCCCAATGTGCCGCACTTGCCAATTCGCAGAAGGTCGAAGCCCTCTCCATTGAGAACGGCTCCATTCAGGCAGACCTTACTGCACGTTCGGGCGACAAGCTCTTCCTCTCTGTTCCGGCAGATGACGACTGGGATATTCTTCTGAATGGTGCTCCTGCCGAAGTTGATCTAATTGGAGATTGTCTTTACAGCATTTCTCTCTCCGAAGGGGCAAACAAGTTGTCTATGGCTTACCATATTCGATATTTAAAACCGGGCATCGCGATTTCTTTGCTGACTCTTATTCTGCTTTGTGCGATTGAGTTCATGAAGAAAAAGCAATTTTTCCTCAAGGCAGAGGAGGACGTCACAAATGAAGATTTCAATTATCGTACCCTGCTATAACGAAGAAGCGGCGCTTCCAATCTTTTACAAAGAGATTAAAAAAGTGCTAATGGGTCTTACCAGCACTTATGAACTCATCTTTGTAAATGATGGCTCCAAAGACCACACCTTGCCCCTCCTTCGCCAGTTAGCAGAAGAAGATAAAAATGTAACCTATTATTCCTTCTCCCGCAATTTTGGAAAAGAAGCCGCAATGTATGCCGGATTTTGCAATGCACATGGTGACTATGTTGCTGTGATGGATGCGGATATGCAAGACCCTCCCGGCCTTCTTCCGAAAATGATCGAGATTCTCGAAAGTGGCGATTACGACAGCGTCGCAACACGCCGCGTAAGTCGGCAGGGTGAGCCCCCTATCCGCTCATGGTTTGCCAGAAAATTTTATAAGATCATCAATAAAATTTCCGATTCCGATATTGTGGACGGCGCACGAGATTTTCGACTGATGAAATCTGACATGGTAAAAGCAATTGTTTCCATGAGCGAGCGGAACCGCTTTTCAAAAGGTATCTTTGGCTGGATTGGTTTTAGAACTTATTGGCTTCCCTATGAAAATGTAGAGCGCGTTGCCGGTGAAACCAAGTGGAGCTTCTGGAAGCTTTTCAAATATGCGATCGAGGGTATCATTGACTTTTCCGAGGTTCCGCTCAATATCTCTTCGTGGTTTGGAATTGTAATGACTTTTGTATCTGCCGTTATGTTGATTTTCTTAGTCGTCCGAAAGCTTTGTTTTGGCGATCCTGTTGCCGGATGGGCATCTATTGTTTGCACTCTGCTGTTGATTGGTGGTATCCAGCTCTTTAGCCTCGGAATTATAGGACAATATCTCGCACGAACGTATACTGAAGTCAAGCATCGTCCACATTATATCATTTCAGAATCCAATCATCCTGATTTTGATTCGGTCAAATAACAACGCCAAGGCCCCCGGAAGCAGTAACCTTCCGGGGGCCTTGGCGTTCTATACTATCATCGGGTCAGTCTCTCAAACTCCGCTTCCAGCGCCTCATTTGCGGCGCGGACGGCGGCGGGGTCGGGCTTGAGGGCCGCGCGGTCGTAGGTGAACAGGCCGTTCACCTCGTCCTCCACATCGCTCACTTGGGTGTACACCAGGGCCGAAAGCCCCTTTTTCAGCTGGGGGAGCACCGTTCCCAATTGCAGCTTTTTCCAGCGGGCGGTCAGCTCGGCCCGGCTCTTTGCCGTGCCGTAGCCATACGCCCTGCGGGGCGGCTCATGGCCGGGCATGGGCCAGGCAATGCCGCCGTATTCGCTCAGGGCCACCACCCGGCTCCGGGGCCTGACCCGGAGCGGGTAGAAATAGTTGTGCAGGGAATCCACATCTCCCCCGCCCTGATCGTACCAGCCGCTGGCCTCATCCACAAGGCGGGTATCGTCCAGCCTGCGGACGGCCTCCACGGCCCCGGCGGCATCGAACTGCCCCCACCCCTCATTGAAGGGCACCCAGCAGCCCACGCAGGGGTGGCACTGCAGGGCCTTTACCGTGGCTTCCAGCTCCCGGGCATATTCTTCCCTGCCCGCTTCCGTTTCGCGGCCCAGCAGGCCCCAAAGGGGCCTTGCATCGGGCAGGCGGCGGAGCAGCGGCTGGAACACATTGGTCAGGTAGGTCACGAACCAGAGCTTGTAGGGCTCGCCGCCGTTCACCATGTCCTGCCAGACGATGAGGCCCAGCTTATCGCAATGGTAGTACCAGCGCTGGGGTTCGATCTTCGCGTGCTTGCGCAGGAGGTTGAAGCCCAGCTCCTTCACGGTCTGCAATTCGTGGACCACCGCCGCGTCGGAGGGCGGAGTGTAGAGGCCTTCCGGCCAGTAGCCTTGGTCCAGCAAGCCGTTCAGCAGAATAGGCTCCCCGTTCAGACAGAAGCGCAGGATGCCCTTCTTGTCCGGCTCACAGCTCCATTTCCGCAGCGCGAAATAGCTGTGCACCGTGTCGAAGCTCTCTTCGCCGCCCTGCGTCGTGCCCACGGTCAGGTCGTAGAGGAAGGGGCTGGCCGGGCTCCACGGGAAGAAGTGCTCCTCCGGGATGGTCAGGGTCACCTCGCCGTCTTGGCCGGCCTCGTCGCTGCCCCAGTCCTCGGCGATGGTCACGCCGCCCGCCCGCACCACGGCCCAGAGGTTCGCCGCGCCGCCGGGCTGGGCCGTGTGGGCCTTGACCGTCACGGTGCGGGCATCGTAGTCCGGGGTGACGGTCAGGGTCTCGATGTAGTTGTCCGGCACCCGCTCCAGCCAGACGGTCTGCCAGATGCCGCTCTGGGCCGGGTAGAACATCCCGCCGGGCTTGAGCGTCTGCTTGCCCCGCGCTTGGTGCCCGGTGCCGGTGGGGTCCTGCACAGCCACCCACAGGCGGTTGTGGTCGGCGTTCAGCGCGTCGGTGATGTCGAACGTAAAGGGCCAGTAGCCGCCCCGGTGGCCGCCCACCAGATGCCCGTTGACCTGCACCGCGCAGGCGTGATCCACAGCCCCGAAGTGGAGCAGCACCCGGCCGCCCTCCCCCGCGGGCGGGGCAAAGCTGCGGTGGTAGTGGAGCCACTCGCCGGGCCGGAGCGTCCGCCCCACGCCGGAGGCTTTCGTCTCCGGGGAGTAGGGCACCAAGATGTCGCCGTCCCACTGGGGCGGGAGCTTGGCCGATTTTGTGATGGCGTACTGCCACATACCGTTCAGGCTCTCGAAGCTGTCCCGCCGCAGCGCGGGGCGGGGGTATTCCGGCAGCGGGTGCTGGGGTCTCGATGATTTCGGCGCTTGGGGCATTGGGGATCACCGCCTTTTGCAGTTTGTTGTATTTGACCCCATTTTAGCACAGAAGCGCGGCCTTGTATAGAAGCTTTCCGCATATCGCGGGCCCGCCCCGCATAGACTGCTTCCAGAACCAAACAAGGGTGGGAGGCATGGGCATGTTTGTGGTCACACTGAACAAAGCAAGTTTGAAGAAATTCGGCATCGGGGCCATGTGCTGTGCGCTGGTGGCATTCAGCGCCCTGCTGGGGCGGTACATCAGCACCCGCACAGTCAGCGTTTCGGCCAGCGTGAACAAGATCGAGAGCGCACAGGATATCCAGACGTGGTTCACGGGCTACGGGCTGGATGTGGACGGCGCGTCCATCACGGCGGATAAGGTCAAGATCCCCCGCAAGTGGGACGACAGCTTCTCGGCCTTCAACGGCGTGGTGCAGCAGAGCGGGCTCGACCTTGCCCGCTACAAAGGAAAAACCGTCGAAAAGTGGACGGCTCTTATCCCCGCCGCCAGCAAGGGCGATCTGAGCCAGTATGGCGTGCTGCTGGTCTACCGGAAAAAAGCCATCGGGGCGTATTTATTGGAGAAGCCCTCCGGCACCGTCACCGGCATCAAAGACGCCCAGAGCGCAGCGCTCAGTGAGGAGACCCCCGCCGAGGAAGTCTCCGGCGAGGATTACAGCGGCGATTGGGGCGAGCGGCATGACGAGGAACTGGGCGCTTCCGACCAAGCGCAGCAGACCTCCGGCGAGGACTACAGCGGCGACTGGGGCGAGCGCCACGACGAAGAGCTTTCCGCCGCCGATCAGGCCCAGCAGACCTCCGGTGAAGATTACAGCTACACCGATCTTCCCCTCGACGCAGAGGGGTATCCCGTCGAATAAACTCTGTTGAAAATTTTCCACAAAAAATTCTGTTGAACTATACCAAAAAAACTGTATAAAAATCAGCGAAATGAAATGGTGAAAAATGAACGATCCGGGTTTATAATAGGGGTAGGATATCCCGCAGCAAGATCGGCTGCGTCCGGCGCGGCCAACGGCCCCGGATTTTTAAGATGATGATAAGGGATACCGGTAAGGAGAAATGAGCATGAAGGAATTCCAGTACACCGTCAAAGATGCCTGTGGCATCCACGCACGCCCCGCCGGGCTTCTGGTCAAGGTCGTCAAGGGCTTTTCCAGCACCGCGACCCTTGAGAAGAACGGCAAGACCTGCGACCTGCGCAAGCTGATGGCCCTGATGGGCATGGGCGTCAAGCAGGGCGAGACCGTCACCATCAAGGTCGAGGGTGAGGACGAGGACGCCGCAGCAGAAGCGATCCAGAAGTTCCTGAGCGAGAACGTCTGAGCACCAGCGAACCAAAGCCCTTGCGGGAACTCCCTGCGGGGGCTTTTTCGCACAATGGAACATTTTGATGAGAAGGAGAAATGAACGATGCAGGTAGGCACCGGCAAAAGCATCCTGAATGGGATCGCGATCGGCAAACTGAAACTTTACAAGAAAAAAGATACGGTGATCTCCACGGCAGACGCGGCCGACCCCGCTGCCGAGGAGGCCCGCTTTGAAGCGGCCCGCGCCAAGGCCATCGACCAGCAGACCGCCCTGTACGAAAAGGCACTGGCCGAGGCGGGCGAGGACATCGCCGAGGTGTTCAACATCCACGCCATGATGCTGGACGACGACGACTTCGTGGACACCATCAAGGAGATCATCAACGGCCAGCACAAGTGCGCGGAGTACGCCGTCAAGACTGCGGGCGACAATCAGGCCGCCGTCTTCGCGGCCATGGATGACCCCTATCTTCAGGCCCGCAGCGCAGACGTCATCGACATTGCACAGGCCATGCTGGACATTTTGCAGGGGGTGGACAACGCCTCTTTGCAGGGCACCGAGCCCAGCATCCTTGTGGCCGAAGACCTCGCCCCCTCCGAGACGGTCCGGATGGATAAGAGTCTGCTGCTGGGCTTCATCACCCGCGAGGGCAGCTCCAACAGCCACACCGCCA
>OGQQ01002182.1_pt1 | contig 13228 bp, 9 predicted proteins | sample 1553281 | NCBI WGS metagenome assembly OGQQ01 (sample SAMEA2579937, study PRJEB22360) | human gut metagenome | biome: human gut; feature: human-associated habitat; material: faeces | place: Denmark | collected 2008/2010 | reverse complement strand
AACCCGTGTTACCGCCGTGAAAGGGCGATGTCTTAACCGCTTGACCACGGGGCCAAAATAACTGTTCCGGCTGTCTCTTAGACAACTATTATCTTATCAGCAAGTGTTATCTTACCATAATATCATAGGTTTCGCAAGAGGATTTTTTAATTTTTCTCCCGCTTTTTGTCTGCTTTTTCCCATAAAACTCATTTTCTCCATACTTTGGGTTCTTTTTTCTTTCTTTACCCCGGCTTCCCTCATATATCTTTTTTGAATCCCGCACGATTTTCAAAAGGAAGGCGCCTCCTATCACAAGCGTAATGCGCGAAAGCGCCCTCCCTTTTCTGAATCCAAAGCACTGGTATCCTACAGTACTTACAAAGCACCTATTTGACTCTCAGCCTTCTTTCTGTGTGCCCTGTTTCCCTCCTATGAATCTTCCCAGTGTCTCGCATAATATGTTGAAATCTATAGGTTTAGAGATATGCGCATTCATCCCGGCTTCCGCGGTCGCCGCGATATCCTCTGCGAAAGCATTGGCGGTGACGGCAAGTATGGGAACGCTCTCTGCGTCAGCGCGCCCGGAAGCCCTGATAAGCTTCGCCGCCTCGCATCCGTTCATCTCAGGCATCTGCATATCCATGAGCACTGCGTCAAAGCTGTATTCCTCTGACGCGCAGAATATATCCACAGCTTCTTTTCCATTCCACGCCTGTGTAATCTGCACTCCGTGCATAGTCAGGACTTCTGTTGCCAGCTCCATATTTATCTCATTGTCCTCGGCAAGCAGAATTTTCTTTCCTTCTAAGGAAAAGGCTGCATACGGCTCTTTTTCCTCATATGTCTGTATATCTGGCTCTTCTTTCTCATCCACTGTTCCAAAGGGAAGTACAAGTGTAAAAGTAGTTCCCTCTCCCAGACGGCTCTCCACACTGATATGTCCCTCCATCTGGTCCACAAGACTTTTTACGATAGACATTCCCAGACCGGTCCCGACAATCTTTCGGGCAGTGAACCTTGTCTCTCTTGCATATGGCTCGAAGAGTTTTCCCAAAAATTCCTCGGACATGCCTAAGCCGGTGTCTGACACAACAATCTTATACTTTGCATGTTCCTGATTCTCCACCTGTGTAAGTTCAAGGCTGACGGTATCGCCCTCCTCTGTGAACTTAAAGGCGTTGGAGAGCAGATTATTCAACAGCTGTGTGACGCGGAAGGGGTCTCCGCTCACTCTGCGCTGTGATACATGGTATGCGGTATGAAACTTCTTCTTTTCGGTCTCCGCCTTATATCTGAAACTGTCCGCACAGTCTGAAATACACGTCTGAAGGTCGAACTGTTGACGCTCTATTTGTATCTCCCCCTGTTCCATGCGGGACATGTCAAGGATATCGTTGATTAATTCTAAAAGATGTCTGCCTGAAAACTTAATCTTCCGGATATATTCTCCTGTCTTCTCCGGATTGGTCAGTGAATGTTCGGCTAACTCTGACAATCCGATGATGGCATTGAGAGGTGTCCTCATATCGTGGGACATGTTGCTGAAAAATGCCTGCTTTGTCTTTTCGCTCTGCCGCGATGCCGCCAGTGCATCTTCAAGGAGGGAACGCTCCTGAAGCTGCTGCTGTTTTTCAGCAGTCACCTCTCTGAAGCAGAGCACAACCTCCTCAGGCGCCAGTGATTCATCGAAGAGGACATTTACATTCACCCAGCGGTACTCATCCCCGAATTTTCTCAGAAAATCCCCGCCAAAGTCTCGCACACGCTTATTGACAAGCCTTCTGATATTCTGCAGAGAAAAGCTTTCCCTGAAATCATCCCTTGCCTCCTCCTCAATGACTTCCGCCATTGTATCCATCAGCCTCTCATACTTTCCCTGCTGGGAAATACGCTGGCGCACATAATCGGAGCCTTTAATCATATCATACAGACCCTGCCCGAAATCAATCCTGTATATCGCATAGTAGGAATTGCCGAGCACGCGCACAGTCTCGTCTGTGCGTCCCATCTTTTTTTGAAAGACAATATCCCTGTATGTGATAAGCCCCAGAAGGAACAGAAGTATTGCAAAGATAATGATAACGCCTGTAAAGACCCGCTCCACATTCTGCAGGATGCTTGCGTACGGAATGGCCACTACGGAATACCAGCCGTTTGGCATCGCCTCATAGTAAACTCCGTATCTTTTGCCGTCAGCCCCTTCGATGCTGGAATCGTAGGTGTCGTGCTCTCCTTTCTTGATACCGTCAAAAAGGGTATTGAAATCCTCTGCCTTAAACACATATTCCCCGGATTCTGTCGTTTCCAGAATAATCTCCCCCGTGCTGTCGAAGAGGAAATAGGAACCGCCCTCCGGCAGGACAATGGATTCAAAGTCTGATTTTAAATTTTCCGGAAATATGTCAAAGGCAAGGACAGCGTTCCCCGATACACTTCTCTGAGAAATGGTGATGATTGGACGATTCTGGATTGCATCCATGTAAATATCTGAAAATGCCGGCTCCCCATCGTTCTCCATCGCCTTCTGGTACCATTGTGTACTCGCGTAGTCGTACTCGTCGTCGCCTTCCCATGGATTGGCAGCCACAATCGCGCCATCTACTACCGCGTAGGGGTCTATGATATCCTCTCCCACTACGCGAATCACTCTGGAAAAATAAATCTTCAGCCGCTCCGCTCTCTCTTCCTCACTTATATTCTCCCTTACCTCTGTCCAGTCCGCACCAAATGAAAGAAGTGTCTCATAGACAGACAGTTTGCCCTGCATTTCCGACGCGCAGCTTCCCGCCAGGGAAGTTCCCATATCCTGCGAATTTCTGAGAAGTACATTTTTCAATATGGCGTAACTCGACAAACCTACCACGACCAGTACAATGAATGTTAAGAGGTTAAAACGCAGGGCACGCATGATATTTTTTCTCTTTATCTGCCTTCTCTGTTTCTTCATTCAAATACCTCCTGTTCCCTGAACACTTTAGTATCCGTTCCGCCCGGCGGACAGAGTTCGTTCCGCCTCCTGTTCGGGCAGCGGATAATAAAACATAAACCCCTGCACCACATCACAGGACAGCTTTCTGAGCACTCTTAGGACTTCCTCATCCTCCACGCCCTCGGCAAGACATTTTACAGACATTTTATGCCATGCACGAATCAATGCTTTTACAATCTTTCGTCCCTTCTCGCCTGTGATGCTGTTTGTCATGCTTCGGTCCAGCTTTACGATATCGATGGGGTAATTCAGCAAATCCCTGAGAGATGTAAACCCTTCACCAAAATCATCCAGAGCAAGCCGGATGCCATACTCTTTCATCCGCTCCGCGTTCTTCTTAATCTGCGCGGTATCTCCGGGGTCCGGACTCTCTGTCAGCTCAAAAGTGAGAAGGTTTTTGTTAAACTCATATTTTTCAATAATGGCAGTGCACTTCTCCACAAAATCCTCCGCCGTAAAACTGGTTCTTGAGAAATTGCAGGAGAGGAAAAAACCGTCTCCTTCTTTGCCGAAATTCCGCTCCAGAAACGCGCACGCGCGCTCCAGCATAAGATAATCCAATCTGCTGATGTATCCTGTCTTTTCCAGAATATGTATAAACGCGCCCGGAGTCAGCAGCCCCTTTGTGGGGTGCTGCCATCTTGTCAGTGCCTCTCCGCCGCACACTTCCCCGCTCTGTGCCTCCACATAGAACTGCACATACATCTGGAACTCTCCGTTTGTCAAAGCCCTCTCTATATCGCCCTCTATTGCCTTTTCCTCACGGAAACGCACGAGCATTTTATCGGAACAGATGAGGAAGTCCACATTCTCGCGGCAGGCAAGATGCGCAGTCTGCCTTGCGTTTTCGATGATAAGGTCCAGATTCCTGTCCGTCTGTTTCAGAGCGTACACCCCGGCCCACGCTTGAATGTCATATGGCTTTTCAAACTGTCTTGAATAGTCTCTTATCTTATTTACCGCTGTGTCAAGCCACTCGTTGTGCCCGCTGTCCTTCCCCGTCAGTTTGAGCAGCACGATGCCTTCCTGTGAGACGCGGGCAAGGATGTCCAGCTCCCCTGTGAACTCCTGAAGGACGGCTCCTGCATACCGAAGCGCTGCCTCGGCTTCTTCCCGCCCTGCCAGTCTCGCCAGCCGTTCTGTATCCACATAGAAATAATACGCGGAATACACGACCCTGTTGTGGTCATTGATAAACTGACTGTAATATTTTTCAAGATACTCCCTGTTTCCCAGACCTGTCACACTGTCATAACCCAGTCTGGATTTTGTCTGACGTGCCTGCCTGCGGAAACGAAGGAGCAATATCCCCAGGATGCACGCTGCCAAAACCAGCACAGCAACTGCGGCAATCACGCTTTTTGCCACAGGTCTGGTGTCGCGCTCCTCATTTGCCACTGTCACAAGAAGCCCCATCTTTTCGCTGTCTGAGATACCCTCCAAATATTTTGTCAGTTCCTCTTTGAAATGCTCCGGCGCAGCCTCCGTAAATGTGATGCCGTACGAGATGTTCTCTCCGCCCTGCTCTGTCAGAAAGATGTTGACCGTTTCCCCTTCTGGTCGGAAATCTCCTCCCACACCGGAGACAACATCTGTCTGTATATTTTTAAAATGCTGTTCCCTATGGTCTTTCCCATCCGCCTCATAATATACGATTTCATACCCGTTCTTTTCCGCGAAATCTGCAAGTATCTCCGGTATCGCGCCCTCAAAGGTATCGTCCGCGCTGTCATAGTACTCTATCGGATAAAGTTCCGGATTCCCGGACACATAGATTGTCTCTGCCGCCAAAGCCTCTGCCCTCTTTCTCTTTGCTAATCAAAGTTAATTTTCTTTCTCTCGATGCGTCCCCAGTGATTCTTCTTTCTGCGGTATCCAATCAGCGCGGTCACTCGCACCCACGCCAGCGCAAACCGCAGACATGACACTTCAAAGAAACACAGTCCTACCGCTTTCAGCATATCCGAAGCGGACAGCTTTAAGTCCGCCGTATGTACCCGCGAGAAAAACGCTGTCAGCGAAAGCACCGCCGAATATACCGCGTATATGAGGAAGAACAATATCATAAACGGTACATTAATCAAATCCACATAAAACGCGAACAGTACTGTCAGCACCCCAAATATCTCTATATACGGCGATAAAAGTTCGTACAGCAGGAAATATAGATAGGATACAACCCCCACCAGCCCATACTTGGGATTGAGAAATATCCTCTTAAACTCCATCATACTCTGAAACAGCCCGATATGCCAGCGCCTGCGCTGTTTTACAAGGTCCCGGAAACGCTCCGGCACCTGCGTCCAGCATACCGCATCCGCCGCGTAGCGTATCCGGTATGGAATATTGTTCTCCCTGCAGTACACATGAAGCTTTACGACAAGCTCCATGTCCTCTCCCATGCTCCCCGCATCATAGCCGCCCACATCGATTACCATGCTCTTTTTAAACAGTCCGAAGGCCCCTGAAATGATGATGCTCCCGTTGAACTTGTCAAACAGGATGCGGGACGCCAAAAACGAGCGGTCATATTCGAGTACCTGCATACACGCCAGCAGTTTCTTAGGCAGCCCGTACCGCACAAGATATCCGTCCTTTATTTTCGCTCCGTTGCAGGGGCGGACCGTTCCTCCCACAGCGATGACATGGTCATCCTCAAGGACAGGGCGCACAACCTTTTCCAGAGAATCATACTGCAAAACAGAGTCCGCGTCCATACAGATAAAGTAGGGAAAACGCGCAGCGTTGATACCCATATTGAGGGCATCCGCCTTCCCTCCGTTTTTCTTCTTTATGAGTGTAATAGGCACCTTAAATGCCCTCGTCTCAAATACCGCCTCCTCCGGCTGGCATTTGAGCTGCCTCTGGATGGGTCTGGCAATCTGCCTCATAGAGAACGCCTGCACCATCACATCGGAAGTCCCGTCCGTAGAGCCGTCATCCACCACCACAATCTCATACAGATTATACTTTAATGACAGAAGGGACTGCACCGTCGCTTCAATGGTCACGCTCTCATTGTGCGCGGGCACCACAATCGTCACCGGGACATAATAATCTTTTATCAGTTCATTCTTCAATTTTTCCCGTCGTCTGGCATCCCAGAGTTCAGAACTTCCCACTGTCACAGACAGCATAAGAAAGCTGGCATAACCGACCAGATAAAGGACGAAGAAGATTCCAACATATTGGAAAAACACCTGATATATATCTTTCATTTGTTGTTCCCCTCTTTCTGAAGCTCTCGTTCTTCCATAAGCTTCCGCTCCTCAAGGCGGTATTCCATCATCTCTCTGGCATACCGGTCATTCCCCATCATCACGTCGATGAGATGTGCATAGGAAAGCCCTTTTGCTTCCAGGCTTACCGCCGCGTTGTAGCGGACATACCAGACCGAGCTGGACAGGGCGCTTTTCAGGGCGGATATGACATCTTCCCCGCTGTAGTCTTTCAGGGCTCCTGCTGCCACCGCCGCGTACTCCCAGCGAAGCACCTCTTTATCCACCGCAAAGCCGATGAGCACGCCGCGCGCCCTCTCCCACGGATACCGCCCGAAGTATCTCACCGCAGCCAGGCGCAGCTCCCGGTCCTCATCCTCATCTGTCATAATACGGAACATGAACTCTTTCCAGCCGTCTGACTTTAAGCGGATATAGTTCAAAACTGCCAGTTTAGTCTTATCTGTAAACTCCTCAAAACGCCCGATAAGCTTTTCTATCAGTTTCCCGTGGTCTCCCGAAAAACTCAGCAGCCCCTCCGTCAGCACTTTCTCGTGAAGAAAGGCATCCATCTTGTCCTGTATTGCCACAGCTTTCACCACATATTCTTCATTTCCGATGGCATAGAGGGCATCCAGCGCATTGATGCGGCAGTACATATTTTCCTGCGCCGCATATTGCAAAAGCATCTCCAAAATAACGCTGTCATATTCTGAATCCCGCCTGTATTTCTGGAGAAACACCGCGAAATAGGCGGTCTGCATACTGTCCTTCTTGAGATATTCCCCAGCAAGCGCGGGCAAAAGCGGCTGCAGTCCCTTAATAAAACGCTCCGCCGCATCTTCCTGCCCCTCATCGACGAGCAAAGTGAGCGCCTCGGAAAACAAAAGCAGATGCTCTGACCTGCCCGTATCCAACCCCTGTGCCCTTAAAAATGCTGAAGCTTCCGGTGTTTGCTCCGCGGCCCCTGGTCTTTTACACTCCCCAGCCTCCACAGTCTGCATGTTTCCCGGACTGTAATTTTTCAGCAGTGCCTCTTTTATATGCTCTGCTTTTATGGTCGTTTCCGGCTCTTTTTTCCTCAGTATGATATTGTAGACAATGTTGAACACAATCATACTCAAGCATACTGCGCCGTATCCATATATCAGAACTTCACTTCCCGACATCTGTGCTGCCGCCTCCTGTCATATCATCCGCCTCTTCTGTCCACAGCTTTTGTAAGACATAGTAGGACCTTTTCAGTCTCTCGTGATAAGTCACCTTTTCTCCCCATCCTTCGAGCTCAACTGCCTCCATGGGGATGCGTCCTTTCTCTTTGCCGCCCTCCCCGATACCTAAATAGATTTCATCAATGGACAGATTCTCCACGCCGTAACATTCATAGTAATCATCGTGCACCTGCATCTCCGAGGGGTTGGAGAAATTCAGGAGCTGCCACGGCAGGCGTACCTCCACATAATCCCCCGCAAATATAAAGTCCGCCAGAGAATCAAACTCCTTATCTTCCGGATTCGCGTTCCCGTAACGCAGCTTTCCTGTCTCGTATGTATCAGACGCCGCGGCAAAATCCTCCGTTGTAAACACGGTGGCTGTCTGGAGGACAAGGCGTATGGGGACAAACGTTGGCGAGTCCGCATCCACCGGGTTCAAATACGCATCGACAGCATTTATCTCGTGGCAGTACATTGCCCGCAGCACGTCATATCGCTCCTGCACGAGCACTCTGCTGTCCGTTTCTCCATCTATCACCATGAGGAAATCCGCCGCGCGCTCAAAGGACACTTCCGGTTCCTGACAATAGGTACTCCCGGTTTTCGGCGTGATGTCCAGGGGAACGTAGAGGGTATCTTCCTCCTCATCAAAATCTTCTTTATATAAAAGAAGGTAGACAAATTTCTCATCGTATTTCACAGAGAGTGACATGTCTTCTGTCTCCATGACCACATCTTCCTCATCCCACTCCGAGATATCGCCGTCCACATAGCAGACGCTCTCCTCCTCGCCGGGGTCAAAGGTCAGAAGCCCAAAAAACTGCTCGCTCGTCTGGTAATCGCTCCAATAAACCGAGTTATCCAAATCCACTGCGTGCATGGTATTCCATGTGCGTTTATACCACTCATCCTGCCATGAGAATACAAAACCGCCCGCGCAACCTGCGTCCTGAATGTCCTGCCAGCACTCAACCAGACCTTCCGCCTGTTCCTCCTCCGTCATAAATCCCTGATTGCGGTTTGAGGACAAATCGTCCTGGGACATTCCTCTGGATGTGGGGATGCCAAATTCTGAGATGACGACCGGCATCGTATGATATTCATTGAGCACTCTCAGATAAGTATAATACGTGTTGCGGTCTCCGTCCGGGTCCAGATAGTCGTCCCGCACATAGTCTACAATGTAGGGCGCGTTCTTCTCTGCATTCCGCTCCTCTATCCTGTCTATCGTCTCACGGCGGATGTAAATCTCTTCCTTCTCACTCTGGACGACTGCCTCTATCTCTTCCTCTGTCATGGACTCCAGCCGCCCTGACTTCTCAAGCTGTGCCAGAATATAGTCCCCCAGCTCCCGGTCTGTCATTCCCTCGGCAAGGAGGGCATCCGCGTGCTCGATATATTCCAGGTATCCCGGATGATACGGATAGACATGGTAGGAGACGAACTGCCCGGACAGCAGGGTGTCCCTGGTTTTGATATGCTCCACATCCACCTGGGCACATTTCTGGAAATACTGGGTCAAAAGCCCCGGATATACAAACGGGTCTGTATCCGGCCAGTTGGAAAAGGCGATAAGCTTCTGCTCTTTGTACCTGCCGCTCTCATACTCCAAAAGCTTGTCGCCCACCTCACAGAGCATTGCCTCAAAAGGTGTCGCCTCCGGTGAAGTATAGAGATATTTCCCCTCATAATCGCTGCGCTCCGGGTATTTTTCATTCGTGTACGCTACCGTGGTATCTTCCCACTCGACACCTAAGATATATCCGATGACCCACTGGGAAATGTCCTTTCTGTAGCTTCCCGAACCCAGACCATAGCCGAGAGAGACCGTCCTGTTCCCATGGAGGACATCGATGATTGTACGGCAGTCATCTATAAATGTCTCCCGGAAATCCTCATCGTACGCATCCCTGTGGGAATACTGGATATAATCATTGACCCACACACCGTGGATGAGATAGAGCGGTTCCTCTCTGTCCTCATTGTACTCGTAAAACGCATTGTAGAAGTCATCCCCCAGAAGTGTATATACCCGGATGGTATTGGCTCCCATCTCCTGAATCTGCTCAAACCACCGCAGATAGGTCTCCTCATCTATGGCATAGTCCGTTGACCACTCCCCAGGCATGCCGCTCCCCAAGTCTACCCCACGCATCTCAAAGGGCACTTTTTCGCCGTCCTCTATCCTATATATTTCTTTCCCTTCTACCGTCATGAGCGATTCCACAGGCGCGTTCGGATGTATGTCAATATAAATTCCCAAACGGTAATATGCCGTATGCCAGATAAAAACTGCCAGTATGACTGTGGCTGCCGCAATGATAAATTTTTTCATACACCCTCCTTTCCTGCAATCGCCTTTTTCCATTCATTTGGTGATGGAATCGTATTTTGTGATTGAACTGTATTCTGTAATTGCATCCTGTTTTAGTGATTATACCGCTTATTTTTAGAGGCATGGCTGTACTGGCTGATGACGTCGATATTCTCATCCATCCACCCGCCCCTGATTTCTATATATTCTTTTAACTGCGTGACCGCTTCCTCGTGGCTCTCGATATTCCTGCTCTCCGGTCTCAAAAGCTCCAGTTCAAACGTATATCCCCACACAGAGAAATTGCGGTCTATGGCGTCTCCCAGATAGGCAAGCGTCTCGTCGATGTAATTCTCTAAATACTCGTCGCTTAAATATGTTTTCCGCAGTTCCCCGTAGCGTTCGATGATGCGCTCCGTAAAATTCTCATCCTTCATCAGCATGTAGAACCACACTTCATCCTGCATGTGGAAGGTGTACGGACTTGTCTCGCTCGCCTGATAATTGTCGCACGCAGAGTTAAAATCCCAGATGACCGTCTTATAGCGTCCCCCGATGTCTTTATATAAGTAAGTGGAATATCTCCCGGCATCCGTATTCGAGGTAAACTCATTCAATATCCAATAATCCACAAACGAGCCTGTATCTATGTAATGCCAATACCCATAGTCATCCGTATCATAATCAAAAGAATAAATTGCCTTCTCGAAGTCAGAAAACTCCTGCTCAATTGCCCGCTGCATCCCCGGTGTGAGCGCCCCGCTCTTTGGGTAGCGTATCTCCATCTGATTATTGTTTCTGAAGGTGTAAGCCGTAAAATTATCGAGATTTCTGAGCTGGTCCTCGGAGTACCTGTCCAGCCTCAGCAGGTATCCTGTCTCCGTCGTATTGTCCACCGGCTCGGAAATGTCCAGACGGCAGTCCGTCCCATTCGTGATGGTCTCCGTCATCAGATACAGCCCGATATAGTTCCCGTTCAGTATCACTTCACAGAAGCGGACATTGGGAGCATAGTCCATAATCTCCCCCGCGATGTTATACCACATGTAGTTTCTGATGAGACTTTTGTCCAGATAAGGACCATGGAGCGCCCACTCATAATGGGCGTCCATCCCCATAATCTCTTCATCCTGATACTTGCCGTCCTCATCCGTAAAACGCAGGAGATAATTCTTCTTGTCAAAACGCCTGGAGGAATTTCCTCTGATACGGATAAGTGCGGAAGACTCTACATCCGGCTCATCATCCGGATGATGCCGCTTGTCGGGATTGTCCATGACGCTCACAGATACCGAGAGCATCTCCGAGCCGTCTGATGTCGTAGTATAGTGTTCTTCCTCTCCGGCGTCTGCCGCTTCTGTTTCCGCCTCCATCTCCTCTGTCCCTTCTGCATCTTCTGTTTCCTCTGCCAGGGCATCCTTCTGCGGACTTGAGCCTACAATGGCGCCGGGGATTTCCTCTCCGCCCGTCTCGATGACCACCAGCGGGAGATGGGTGCAAAGCTGCGTGTTATCGCAGTCACATTCCTGTGGAATCTCCTGGAGATGCTGGTGTACCCGCACCTTCGGATTGTCCGTACTCACCTGTGAAAATCCGAACATCACGCCAACCATACAGATGACTGCTATAATTCCGGTTATTTTATACCTCACTTAATCAGCTCCCAATCTCGTCATTTTGCATCACAAGGTTACAATACTCAATATTGCCAATCTCATAGACTGCTGATGTGATACTCTTATCCTTTAACTTCGTCTTATCCAGTGTCTTTTTACTCAATTCATAGATAAACTCCACACTCGACTCCGTCGTATTTTTTACCCGCATCCGCGCTTTGCCCTTGAAATACTGGAAGATAAGAGCCTCCACCTTCTCGTCATTCACGCGCGCCGTGCGGATGATGAGGAGCATACGGTTGTCATTCTTAATCCTGCCAAACAGAAGCAATACAACAAAAATGAGCGCGCTTCCGCATGCCGCCACCACGTAGTCGCCTGCGCCGCAGCAGATGCCGACTGTGATACACCAGAATATGTAGACCGCGTCACGGGAATCTTTGACCGCTGTACGGAAACGGACAATGGACAGCGCGCCCACCATACCAAGGGACAGCGCGATGTGATTTCCTATGACAATCATGACCGTCGTGGTGACAAGCGTCAGCACAACAAGAGAGATGTTGAACTTGCTGCTGTATATGCTCCCGTCATGGGAAATTCTGTACGACAGGAAAATAAAAGCTGCAATCACTGCCGCCGCGCACAGTCTTATGATGATTGCCTCCGCGGACAAATCGCCGCTCGCCTCAATCGCGTCTAAAATTAATTTTTTCATACTTTTTCTCCTTTTTCGTTTTCTTATGGTCATCTGCGTTTCAGACAGTTTCAGACCATCCTACGGGTTCTGAATCTGCAGCTTCAGCCCCTTCTTTAAATTTCAAATCCGCAGCTGATTCCTCTGGCAAGACAATATTTACTCACAGACAGTTCCGAACGGTTTGCTGCATTAACAAGGCTCTTGATATAGCTGAGCAGAAAACCGTTGTACTTCACTTCCAGAACTGCGTTAAAGGAATCAAGTACCGGATACATGTTCAAATCCTCCGCGAATATGTCGTACCTCGCTTCCGTCGCCCTGATTTGCGAATCAAAGGTGATTCTGATGGAATTTTCTTTTGCTATGTATGCCTTTCTTAAATACTCCACCACTGTTTTCGGGCGGTATCCCTTCATGCACATAATGCCATAGCACTCTGCCGCGAACGGCTCCGGATATTTCAGGAGCACTCCGTATTCACCCTGTATGAGCCTCTTTGCATCCTCCCTTGACATTTTCAGCGACCTCTTTCTCTGGAACATGCCTTCCTTTTGCTTTATTTCCAGCTTTGCTGTCTTCGCTGTCGGATGATATATCCTGAGCCGTATCTTTTTCCTTAGAAGAAGGCCATCCTCTTTATCGTAGAAATCATCATCATATGGAGTGTCAAAATACAGGGAACGGATACTGTATCCATTCGCCCCGTTATGTTCATCTTCCATAAGAACCTGACTCAATTTCCCCGACAAGCTTTTTACATTCTGGGGGGTCATCAGATATTTCTTCTCCTGACGCAATACTTCGTTCACTTTTGTCACCTCTGCTTTCCGTACAAAGAAAAAGCTGCAAATATCTCCGGAAAAACTTCCAAATAATATTTGCAGCCTGACTATCTTAGCAAAAAAACGTATCATTGTCATTTGACATTCTGCCTTAGACTCATAGCTTTGCGCCCCCGCCTTTCAACGGGTTTGCCTTTATATATTTACATTTTTACCCCCTAAAGGATATACCGTAATGCATTTCCTTCGGGATGGCGGGCTTCGCCCGGCAATGTATACCAGTCCATTCTAATATTTGCCATTCGTTTTGTCAATTCCCCAGCTGCAAATTTACTCTCTCTGTAAAAATTTTACTTCTTTGTATGCTTTCCTGTACCCCCTGCACGGGCGCTGTATGGCTTATCTGAGGCGTT
>OGQQ01002167.1_pt1 | contig 13321 bp, 10 predicted proteins | sample 1553281 | NCBI WGS metagenome assembly OGQQ01 (sample SAMEA2579937, study PRJEB22360) | human gut metagenome | biome: human gut; feature: human-associated habitat; material: faeces | place: Denmark | collected 2008/2010 | reverse complement strand
TCTATAAAAATGGCGGCCGCATCGATGTGGGTATTGATGCGCTGGAATGGGCGGCCAAAGTAGAAAAGCTGGGGGCGGGAGAGATTCTTCTGACCAGTATGGACTGTGACGGAACGAAGGCAGGATATGATCTGGAGCTTACCAAAGCTGTTGCCGAGACCGTAAACATACCGGTGATTGCTTCCGGCGGCGCGGGAAGTCTTTCGCATTTCTACGATGCGCTGACGGAAGGAAAAGCGGATGCGGCGCTGGCAGCTTCACTGTTCCATTATAAGGAGCTGGAAATCCGGGAAGTGAAGGAATACCTGCAGGATAAAGGCGTTCCGGTACGTCTGTAAGGGGGAAATATGAGTGCGATAAATAATGACTGGCTGGATGTATTAAAAGAAGAGTTTAAAAAGCCATATTATAGAAAATTATTTGAGACAGTAAATCAGGAGTACCGGACGAGGCAGATCTTTCCGCCGGCGGATGATATCTTCAACGCCTTTCATCTGACGCCGCTTCATAAGGTAAAAGCTGTAATCCTGGGACAGGATCCGTATCACAATGTAGGACAGGCTCACGGTTTGTGCTTTTCGGTACAGAAAGGAGTGGAGATCCCGCCATCGCTTGTGAATATTTATCAGGAACTGCATGATGACCTGGGATGTCAGATCCCGGAACATGGATGCCTGACAAAATGGGCCGAGCAGGGGGTGCTGATGCTCAATACAGTTCTTACCGTGCGTGCACACCAGGCAAATTCTCACCGGGATATCGGGTGGGAAGAGTTTACCGATGCGGCGATCCGGGCGCTGAATACCCAGGACCGGCCTATCGTGTTCATCCTGTGGGGAAGTCCGGCGCAGAGGAAGGCCCGGATGCTGAATAACCCGAACCACTTGATTCTAAAAGCGCCGCATCCAAGCCCGCTCTCGGCTTACCGGGGATTTTTCGGAAGCAGGCCTTTCAGCCAGACCAATGCTTTCCTGGAAGCCCATGGAGTGGAGCCGATAGACTGGCAGATTGTATAAAAGAAATTACGAAAGTGTTAATTTTCGTTTCATTTTGTGCCAAACGGTTGCAATCATATGCGCTGTTTGGCATAATTATTAAATGAGCAACTGCTCATGTGAAAGGGTGAGACCGATGAGGAAGCAGGAAATAGAGTGCTGTGATGTGACGTATATCCATGAAGCTGCTGTTCAGACTGCCAGGGAGAAAATGCCGTGCGAGCAGACATTGAAGGACCTGGCTGATTTTTATAAGGTTTTTGCAGACCCGACAAGGGTCAAGCTTTTATGTGTACTGTTAGAAACGGAAATGTGTGTCTGTGACCTGGCGGAGGTCCTTAAGATGACACAGTCTGCCATTTCCCATCAGCTTCGTATGCTGAAGCAGATGAAGCTGGTCAAAAACCGAAGAGAAGGGAAAACGGTTTTTTATTCACTGGCGGATGACCATATCCAGACGATCATCAGTCAGGGAATGGAACACATTTCCGAATAAACTGTGAATAGTTATGAAAAAGGGATCAAAGTATGACGAGGGAATTGAAAATTAGAATCATGATATATGGGACGGGGGTGCTGGTCTACCTGTGTGCGATTTTGGTGACCATGCGCTTTACTTTGCCGGATATGGCCAGATTTGTCTGGTTTCTTGCGGCTTACCTGCTGATCGGATTGGATGTTTTTCGTAAACTGGGAGAGAATCTGATGCAGAAGAAGTTCCTGACAGAATATACCCTGATTATCCTTGCGACGGTGGGGGCTTTCGGCGTCAGCAGATATACCGAGGGTGTTCTGGTCATGATTTTATTTGAACTGGGAATGATTTTTGAGGCATATTCTACAGACAATGCGAAGCGGTCCATTGAAAGAATGATCAACATCAGGCCGGAATATGCGACAAGAAAAGTCCGGGGAAAAGAGTTTAAGGTGGATCCGTCTGCATTGAAGATCGGGCATACCATCGTGATCCGCCCGGGTGAAAGGATTCCAGTTGACGCGGTAGTGACTTCCGGCACTACCAGCATTGATACAAAGGCACTGACCGGGGAGTCTATTCCCGAGAATGTGTGGCCGGGGGAGAAAATCTACAGCGGATGCATTAACCTGAGCGCCGCAATCGAGGCAAAGGTAACGGCATTGTACGTGGACTCTACGGTGTCCAGGATCATGGAGATGGTGGAGGATGCCCAGAACCAGAAGGCAGAGAGTGAAACATTTGTCACCCGGTTTTCCAGGGCTTATGTGCCGATCATGCTGATCTGTTCGCTGGCAGTGATGATCTATCCGCCGTTGACCTTTTCATATGGAAACTGGGACACCTGGATCTACCGGGGACTGATCTTCCTGATCATTGCATGTCCGACAGGACTTGTGATGTCGGTGCCAATTGCGTTTCTGGGAGGAATCGCGTCGGCGGCACGGCACGGTATTGTGGTAAAAGGCGGTAATTATCTGGAGGATCTGGCAAAGGCAGACACGTTTATTTTTGATAAGACGGGAACACTGACGGAAGGTGTGTTCCGTGTAACAGAAGTAAAGGCGGTAGGGATGAGCGAGCAGGAGCTTTTGCGGATTGCCGCCCATGTGGAATGTCATTCCAATCATCCGATCGCACAGTCATTAAAGGAAGCCTATCAGGGAGAAATAAAGGAGACAAAAGTTTATCGGATGCGGGAGATCCCGGGGTTTGGCGTGAACGCTACTTTTGAAGGACAAAGAATTTACATAGGCAATAAGCGGCTGATGGAACGTCAGAAGGTAGAGTGTGATGAGGTCAGGCAAAATGGCACACCGGTGTATGTCGCTGTCGGGGACCGTTATGCCGGGTATATTCTGATTGCGGATACTGTAAAGGAGGAGGCAAAGAGCACGCTTCAGTATCTGCGTGACAGATGCCGGGCCGTGCTGGTCATGCTGACCGGAGATACGGAGAGTGCCGGCAGAGAGGTTGCAAAAGAGCTGCAGATGGATTATGCTTATACCAATCTGATGCCGGAGGATAAGCTGGAGCAGCTGGAGGATTTTATGGGGCTGCAGGATGGCGGAGAGCGCCTGGTATGCGTGGGAGATGGAATCAATGATGCACCGGTGCTGGCAAGAGCCGATGTGGGGATCGCAATGGGAGCCCTTGGTTCTGCGGCGGCTATCGAGGCGGCGGATATCGTTCTGATGGATGATGAGCTGCCGAGGATTGTAGATGCCATTAAGATTGCCCGGGAAACGCTCCGTGTGGTCAGCCAGAATATTACATTTGCCATGGTGGTGAAGGTATTGATCCTGATTCTTGCGGCGGTTGGATATTTTGGCATGTGGGAAGCGATTGCGGCAGAAGTGGGAGTTATGTTTGTAGTGATACTGAATGCCGTGTGGGTAGTGAGATACCAGGTGTAAAAGCAGGACAGGAATCAGATAGATTTGAAATTTAGAGGATGTTGTAAAAATGAAGATTAAAGCTGTAATTGCTGCTGTTGTGCTGGCAGCCCTTTCTCTGACCGGATGCTCCGCTCCCTCGGAAAAGGGACTGGAGTATCTGCAGGAAGAAGAATATGATAAGGCAATTGAGGAATTTCAGAAGGCGGTAGACAAGGACGATAATCCGGGAGATGCCTACCGGGGGATAGGGATTGCGAAATGGGAGCAGGAGGACTATGAAGGTGCGCTGGAGGCATTTAAGAGCGCACTGGAAAATGGTGCCGAAAAGACGGGCACTCTTTACAATTTCATCGGATGCTGTGCGCTTCGGGTAGGAGACGCATCCTCGGCCCTGAATTATTTTAATCTGGGTATCAGTCAGGAGGATAACAGCGAGGAGCTTTTGCAGGAGATGAGGTTTAACGTGGTGTCTGCCTATGAGCAGATGGAAGACTGGGAGAGCGCCATGTCTAAGCTTCAGGAATATCTGCAGGAATATCCGGATGATGAAAAGGCGCAGAAAGAGATGACATTCCTGGAGACAAGATTATGATAGAGTTGGGAAAAGAGACAGAACGGGTGATCCTGGTGGGTGTCAGCCTGACGGAACAGGAAGACACCAGAAAATCCCTGGATGAGCTTAAGGAGCTGGCGTCTACCGCCGGCGCCGAGACGGTGGGGACAGTGATCCAGAGCCGGGATCAGGTACACCCGGGGACTTACGTGGGAAAAGGAAAGATAGATGAGATCAAAGACCTGTTGTGGGAGCTGAACGCAACAGGTATTATTTGTGATGACGAACTTTCGCCGGTCCAGATGAAAAATCTGCAGGATGAGCTGGATACGAAAGTGATGGACAGGACCCTGGTAATTCTGGACATTTTTGCCGGCAGGGCCTCTACCAGCGAAGGGAAGATTCAGGTGGAGCTGGCTCAGTTAAAATACAGGCAGTCCCGTCTGACCGGATTTGGAACCGCCATGTCCCGTCTGGGAGGCGGAATCGGCACCAGAGGGCCTGGAGAGAAGAAGCTGGAGATGGACCGGCGGCTGATCAAGAGCAGGATCGCTCAGCTGAACCGGGAGTTGAAGGATGTGAAAAGGCACCGGGAGGTGACCAGGGAGCAGAGAAGCCGGAACCATATTCCGGTGGCGGCCATTGTTGGCTATACCAATGCGGGGAAATCCACGCTTTTGAATACGCTGACAGGGGCGGATATTTTGGCGGAGGATCAGTTGTTTGCCACGCTGGATCCCACGACGAGAGAGCGAAAGCTGCCAAGCGGTCAGGAGATTTTGCTGACAGATACGGTGGGATTTATCAATAAACTGCCGCATCATCTGATTGATGCCTTTCGCAGTACGCTGGAGGAGGCAAAGTTTGCGGATCTGATCCTGCATGTGGTGGATGCGGCAAATGAGCAGATGGACCAGCAGATGTATACGGTCTATGAGACGCTTAATAATCTGGGTGTGACAGATAAGCCGGTGATCACGGTATTCAATAAACAGGACCGGCCGGGGTTTGACGGGATGGCCCGGGATTTTCGTGCGGATGCTGTAGTGAGGATCTCGGCAAAGACAGGCGAGGGTATCCAGGAACTGCTAGAGACCATCGAAGCGGTGCTGCGTCAGCAGAAAATTTTTGTAGAAAATCTATATTCCTATCGGGAGGCTGCAAAGATCCAGCTGATCCGGAAGTTTGGAGAACTGAAGTCCGAAGAATACCGGGAGGACGGGATCTATGTGCAGGCCTATGTTCCAGTGGAGATTTATGAAAATGTCAAGGTCTCCCGGGGAGATTCCTGAAATTGCTTTTTGTATGCCCGGGAGAAAGTAGAGTAGTCCCGAAAACCGCAGTCAAAGCATGCCTGGGTTCCCGGAACACCTGATAAAATCAGTTCTTTTGCAAGCAGGAGCCGCTTCTGGGTGATATACTGCCCCAGAGTATAGCCGGTTTCCTGCTTGAATAGTCTCATCATATAATATTTGCTGATATAGAATTTTCCCGAAAGCCTGTCAATAGAAAGATCTTCCGAAAGGTTTTCGTTGATAAAGGCAAGGATATCCTGGATCTTGGAATTATAATCCCGGGTATCGATAAATTCCAGCCGGTTTTTTCTTGCCGCCCGGTTCAGATGGATCATAAATTCCAGAAACAGCACCTGGCGGTAAAGCTCCGCGGCATAGCCGTTGTCAGAGAATGACTGCTCCAGCCGTGTGATGGCGCGAAACAGAGAGCTTTTCTCCAGCGAAGGAATACGAAGGACATTGGAATGCTCAAGTTCAGCCTTGTGAAAGCAGTAGCTTAAGTCATAGGAATCCGTGTGGTAGGCGTCCATAAAATTCGGTGAGATATAGACGATGATCCGTTCGTACACCTTCGAATTATCTACCGAGAGCCGGTGGATATCGCCATGCCGGACCAGCACGATGTCATAGGGCTTCAGATCATAAGACTTGCCCTCGATCATATAGCTGACCGAGCCCTTGATAAAAATCGTAATCTTATCAAAATCATGATAGTGGTAGGCGACCTCCTGAGTTTCTCGGTCTGTCAGATGAAACAGCCGGAACTCACTGTTGAGGTAGCCTTTTTTTGTATATATTTCCATAAAAATCTCCATTGGGGACAGGGGGTAATGTAATTGGGGACACCCGCCAAGGTAATTGGGGACGTAAACCATTGCGATTGGGGTACGTCCCCAATCGCAATGGTCTACGTCCCCAATTTACCACGGAAAGGCAGGATTTGCAATATATACAGCATGATTTGTCTTGTATTGGGAAATAATGCCTGTTATGATAAGAAAAGAAGGTTTGAAATCGGATTTTTCGGAGGTTATGTTTATGAAGGTTGTTTTACAGAGGTATCATGGGCTTGGGAATGATTATGTGGTGTTTGACCCGAACAAGAATGAACTGGAGCTGACGCCGGAGAATGTGCGGTTGATCTGTGACCGCAATGAGGGCCTTGGATCGGACGGTGTGCTGGAAGGCCCGGTCATTCGGGAGGACGGCATGTTTGTCAAGGTCTGGAACCCGGACGGCAGCGAGTCGGAGACCAGCGGAAATGGTGTGAGGATTTTTGCCAAGTATCTGAAGGATGCAAGCTATGTGCAGAAAAAGCATTTTACGCTGTATACAGGAAACGGCCCGGTAGAGGTGGCTTTCCTCAATGAGGACGGCAGCCGTCTGAAGGTGTCTATGGGGAAACTTTCCTTCTGGAGCGATGATATCCCGGTGACAGGCGAGCGCAGGGAAGTGATTAATGAAGATATGGTGTTTGGGCGGACGCTTTATCCGGTGACCTGTGTTTCCATCGGTAATCCGCACTGTGTGATCCCCATGCGTGAGATTTCCAAACCGCTGGTATGTAAGATCGGTGACTATGCGGAGATCGCCCGGTATTTCCCGAACCGGATCAATACCCAGATCATGAAGGTGATTGACAAGGAGCATGTGGCTATCGAGATCTACGAGCGTGGAGCCGGATACACCCTGGCTTCCGGTACCGGCGCCTGTGCGGCAGCGGGAGTAGCCTACAAGCTTGGGATGACCAACAGCAAAGTGATCGTACACATGCCGGGAGGAGACCTGCAGGTGGAGATCGAGGATGACTGGAATGTCTACATGACCGGAGATGTGTTCTATGTAGCCAAGCTGACGCTGAGCAATGAATTTACCGAGAAATTGCGGAACGCATAAAAAGAAAGAATAATACGGCAGGAGGAAGGAAAATGCTGCGGACTGTAAAAAGACAGATCCGGCAGCATTTTTCTTTTCCGGCAGCAGCCGGTTCCTTTGTGAAATCCTTTTGCCGAAAGTGTGGTTCCCTTTTCCTGAAAGTGCGTTGAGAGAAAAATCATATCGTGATAGAATGAAACAAGAGTTTAGCTGACAGCTGGGAGGAATTATGTCATTACAATTTATTTTCGGACCTTCGGGTTCAGGTAAATCCTATGAATTATATCAAAGTGTGATCAAGGAATCCATGGAGCATCCCAAGCAGAAATTCCTGGTGCTGGTGCCGGAGCAGTTCACCATGCAGACCCAGAAGGATCTGGTGGCGATGCATCCGCGCCATGGGATCATGAATATCGATGTATTGAGCTTCGGAAGACTTGCCTATCGGGTGTTCGAGGAGACCGGCGGCGGAAATCTTCCAGTGCTGGATGATGAAGGGAAAAATCTGGTGCTTAGAAAGATCGCCGGAGACTACGAAGATCAGCTCAGCGTTCTGCGTGGAAATATGAAGAAGCTGGGCTATATCAGTGAAGTAAAGTCTGTTATTTCTGAATTTACCCAGTATGATATCGGAGAGGAAGAGATTGACCAGGTGATGGAGGCCGCGGGGGAGAACTCCAGGCTCTACTTTAAGCTTCAGGATCTTAAGATTCTGTACCGCGGGTTCCGGGAATATCTGGAAAGTCGCTATATCACTAAGGAAGAGCTTCTGGACGTCCTAAGCCGGGAGGTGGAGAGGTCGGAAATGCTGAAAAACAGCACTGTGGTGCTGGACGGCTTTACCGGTTTCACCCCGGTGCAGAACCGGCTTTTGCTGGAGCTTCTGAAGTATTGCCGGAAGCTTTGTGTTACGGTGACTATGGATGAGCGGGAGGATCCCTTCACCTACCGTCACCCCTATCAGCTTTTTGCGCTTAGCAAACACATGGTTACCGGGCTTACAGAACTGGCCAGGCAGGCAAAGACAGAAATCCTGATGCCGGTGTATCTGTACGGACAGCCGGTACGCCGTTTTCTTGAGAATCCATCGCTGGCTTTCCTGGAGAGGAATCTGTTCCGTTATCGGAAAAATGCCGGAGAAGCAGAAAACATCTGCCCCGGAGAAGATCAGGCGGTGGGTATCCATGTGGCAAGAAACCCAAGGGCGGAAGCCATGGCAGTGGCGGGGCAGATCCGGTCGCTGGTGCGGAAGGAAGGCTACCGATACCGGGAGATCGGTGTGATCGTAAGCGATATGAGCGCTTACGGTGACTATCTGAAACAGGCCTTTGAGGTTTATGAGATTCCGGTGTTTATGGACCAGAAAAAGAGTATTCTTCTGAATCCGTTTGTGGAATACATTCGCAGCCTTTTAAGTATGGCAGAGCAGAACTTTACAGCGGAAAGCGTCTTCCGGTTCCTTCGTACCAATCTGTCCGGCTTTACCATGGAGGAGACAGATGCGCTGGAAAATTATGTGATCGGGCTGGGGATCAAAGGGTACAAACGCTGGCAGGAGCGGTGGATCCGAAGGCTTAAGGACACTACGGAAGAAGATCTGGAAGTATTCAACCACTGCCGTGTAAGGCTGGTTGAAAAGGTGGACGGACTGTTATATGTATTAAAGCAGCGAAAGAAAACGGTACGGGATATTACCATGGCCCTTTATGAATTCCTGGTGCAGGAGGAACTTCAGAAAAAATTGAAGGTGCAGGAAGAACTCTTCCAGGAAAGAGGAGAGCAGGCGCTGGCAAGAGAATATGCACAGATTTACCGGATCGTGATCGAACTCTTTGACAAATTTGTTGAGCTTTTGGGAGAGGAGCCAGTGAGCCTTAAGGAGTATGAGAAGCTTCTGGACGCCGGACTTGAAGAGGCAAAAGTGGGCGTGATCCCGCCGAGCCCGGATCAGGTGGTGGCCGGAGATATGGAGAGGACCAGGCTCAAAGATATCAAGGCTCTCTTTTTCGTGGGCGCCAATGATGTATATCTGCCCGGGAACCTTCTGCGTACCGGGCTGTTGTCCGAGCGTGACAGAGACCGTTTCTCAAGGGAAAAGCTCTCCCTGTCCCCGGGCGGTAAAGAGAAGGCCTATGAACAGAAATTTTATCTCTATATGAACCTGACCAAGCCGTCTAAGAGGCTGGAGATTTTCTACAGCAGGGTATCGTCGGATGGAAAAAGCCTGAGGCCTTCTTATCTCATTCAGGAGATCCGCAGACTCTATCCGGACCTTGTGCTCCAGGATGAGGAAGCCAAAGGATTTGGAGAGCGTGAGTGGACAGAAGGGCTGGGACTGGAAGCATGGATCCACGGACTTGGCAGTCTGGGGAGAGGTGTGGACAGCGCCTGGATGGAACTTCACCGGAAGAGCCGTGTCGATCCTGCCTGGAAGGAGAAAACGGACAGGCTTCTGGACGCCGGGTTTTACCGGAGACCGTCAGACCCTCTGACGGAAGAGACGGCCCGGCGGCTGTACGGGGAAAAGTTTGAGGACAGCATTACCAGGATCGAGCGGTTTTCCTCCTGTGCGTTTGCCCATTTCCTTACTTATGGCCTCAGGCTTAAGGAACGTCAGGAATATGATTTCCAGGCAGTGGATCTGGGGAATATCTGCCATGGCGCGCTGGAACGCTTTTCGGAAAAGCTGGAAAAAGAGGAAAAGGACTGGACCACCCTTTCAGAAGACGAACGAAAAGCATATATTGATGAAAGTGTGGAAGAAGCCGTGACCGATTATGGAAACAGCGTGCTCTACAGCAGCGCCCGCAATGAATACATGATCGTGAGGATCAAAAGGATGCTGGAGCGTACGGTCTGGGCGCTGACCAGACAGCTTAAAGCCGGGGACTTCCGCCCGTCGGCCTATGAGATGCGCTTCCGGGGCGGAAAGATCGACCGGATCGATACCTGTGTAGATGGAGACAAGGTTTATGTCAAGGTTGTGGATTACAAGACCGGAAAAAAAGCCTTTGATGTGACAGCGCTCTACCACGGCCTGCAGCTTCAGCTGATGGTATATCTGGATGCGGCGGTAGGGCTGGAGGAAAAGCGTCACCCCGGTCAGGAAGTGATTCCTGCAGGCGTCTTTTACTACCGGATCGAGGATCCGCTGGTGGATAAGCGACAGAAAACAGAAGACTCCGGGGAAGAAATCCAGGAAGATATCTTAAAAGAGCTGAAGCCGGACGGGGTGATCAACTGTAAAGACGAGGTGCTGGCCCATCTGGACCGCCGGATGGAAGGGGAATCTCTGGTGGTTCCGGTGAAATATAACAAAAACGGAAGCCTTTCCAAAACATCGAAGGCCGTGTCTGAGGAAGAATTTGCTGTCATGATGCAGCATGCGGTAGGGAAGGTGCAAAGTGTCCATGAACAGATCCTGAAAGGAGAGGTAGAGCCAAGACCCTACCGGAACGGGCAGGAGACGGGCTGTGATTACTGCGGATACCGGAATATCTGCGGATTTGATACCCGGTTAAATGGGTATGAGTATCGCAAGATCCGGAAAATGAGCCTGGAGGAAGCCATTGCAGCAATGAAAGGAGTAGGAAAAACATGGGAGTAGCCTGGACGGAAGAACAGCAGAAAGTGATAGATCTCCGGAACCGCAATATCCTGGTTTCTGCGGCGGCAGGATCCGGAAAGACCGCGGTGCTGGTAGAACGTATCATCACCATGCTGACGAAAGATGAGCCCCCGGTTTCTGTGGATGAGCTTTTGATCGTTACATTTACGGAGGCGGCAGCGGCGGAAATGAAGGAACGAATCCGGGACGCCATCGAAAAGAAATTAAAAGAACAGCCGGAAAACGAGCACTTGAGCCAGCAGGCTACCCTGATCCACAATGCCCAGATCACCACGATCCACAGCTTCTGTCTGTCGGTGATCCGGGATCATTTTCACGCAACCACTCTGGATCCCGGATTCCGCGTGGGAGAAGAGGGAGAATTAAAGCTTTTGCAGCAGGATGTGCTGAAAGAGGTCCTGGAAGAAAAATATCAGGAGGGAGAAGAGGATTTTCTTGACTTCGTCTCTGCCTACGGAGGGACAAAAAATGACCGGAAGCTGGAGGAGTGGATCCTGAAGATCTATGAATTTTCCAGGAGTTATCCGGACTCCTCCGGATGGCTATCAGACTGCGTCCGGGCCTACCAGATGGAAAATGCAGACGCTTTCGAAGGAAGCTCGCTGGCGGAGCGCATCAAGACCCGCACCAGGCAGTATCTGGAAGATGGGAAACGGGAGCTTCAGGGAGCTCTTTCGGTGTGTCTGGAACCAGACGGGCCGCAGGCATATGAAGAGAACATCCGACAGGACCTGATGCTGGTGGAAGGGCTTTTGCAGACAGAAACCTATGAAGGCCTGCAGAAAAAGATGGAAAGCCTTTCGTTTAAAAGACTCGCGCCAAACCGGAGAAAGGATGGGTCAGAAGAAAAGGCGGCCTATGTAAAGGCGGTGCGGGAAGAAGTAAAAAAGCTGATCCAGGATCTGAAAGACCAGTATTATTATCAGAATATAGAAGGAATGCTTGAGGATCTTGCGGTCTGCCATCCGGCGGTCCGGGTGCTTGCAGAGCTTGTAGAGCTGTTTGCCGCACGTTTCCGGGAGGCGAAGGAGAGCCAGAATCTCATCGATTTCTCAGACATGGAGCAGTATGCGCTTCAGATCCTGACGGAAAAAGAAGACGGAAGATTTGTGCCTTCGGTCATTGCAAAGGAGTATCAGCAGCAGTTTAAGGAGATCATGATCGATGAGTATCAGGACAGTAATCTGATTCAGGAGGCGATCCTTACCAGTGTTTCGACTGTGTCTGAAGGGCGGTACAATGTGTTCATGGTGGGAGACGTGAAACAGAGCATTTACCGGTTCCGGTTATCGAGACCTGAGCTTTTCATGGAAAAATTCCACACCTACACGACTTCAGACAGCCAGACCCAGAGGATCGACCTGCATAAAAACTTCAGAAGCCGTAGAGAGGTGCTGGATGGCGTGAATCAGATCTTCCGGCAGATCATGGCGTCGGATCTTGGCGGGATCACCTACGACGATCAGGCGGCATTGTATCCCGGGGCCAGTTATCCGGAAGGACCGGAAGTGGATACGGAGGTCTGGGCGATAGACACAGGAACAGAGGAAGCAAAAGGCGAAGAGCGGGCGCTTGAGGCCCGTATGATCGCAGGAAGGATCCGTCGCCTGATGAGAGAAGGTCAGGTGACGGATAAGGGAAGCGGCATGCTTCGCCCTGTAAGATATTCGGATATTGTGATCCTGATCCGGAGTATCCAGGGATATGCAGATGTTCTGGCTGAGGAATTAAACCGGGAGGGGATCCCGGCCCACACGGGCACAAAGGAAGGATATTTTGCGGCGAGGGAGATCGCAAGTTTGCTGGATTACCTGCGGGTGCTGGACAACCGGCAGCAGGATATTCCGCTTGCGGCAGTGCTGGCTTCGCCCATCGGAGGGTGCTCGGATGAAGAGCTGGCAAAGATCCGGGGAGCCTGTCAGGGGCAGCCGTTTTATAAAGCGGTGGAGAGCTATCCGTCTCTTTCGGAGGCAGATGAGGAACTGGGCGGAAAGCTCAGGCGTATACTGGAGCAGATGGACGGATTCAGAGAGCAGGTCCCTTATACGCCCATGCATGAGCTGATCTGGAAGATTTTGAAGGAAACTGGTTTTGGAGACTATATGGCAGCCATGCCGGGAGGCGAGCAAAGAAGCGCCAACTTAGAAATGCTGATCGAAAAGGCCAGGGCCTTTGAATCGGCAAGCTATAAAGGGCTGTTTCATTTTGTAAGATACATGGAGCAGCTTCAGAAATACAATGTGGACTATGGGGAGGCCAGCATTGAGGACGAGCAGTCGGATACCGTGCGGATCATGACCATCCACAAGAGTAAGGGACTGGAATTCCCTGTCGTCTTTGTGGCGGGAATGGGAAAACGGTTCAATATGCAGGATGCCAGGAGCAGCGTGGCCCTGCATCTTCATATGGGAATCGGACTGGATGCGGTACGCCTGGGGGAGCGGACCAAGACGCCCAGCCTGGTAAAAAAGGTGATCCAGAAGGAGGAAGCGCTGGACAGTTTAGGAGAAGAACTTCGGGTACTCTATGTGGCGCTGACAAGGGCGAAGGAAAAACTGATCATTACCGGAACGGTTCCAGATGTGAAAAAAAAGATAGCAGG
>OGQQ01002164.1_pt1 | contig 13352 bp, 8 predicted proteins | sample 1553281 | NCBI WGS metagenome assembly OGQQ01 (sample SAMEA2579937, study PRJEB22360) | human gut metagenome | biome: human gut; feature: human-associated habitat; material: faeces | place: Denmark | collected 2008/2010 | reverse complement strand
TCCGGAAAGTCCTTCGGCAGGCGGGGCAAGTACGGAAAAATTCAACTGATATTTCTTTTTGTATTCGTCTGCCACTTTATTCATTTCCGTAACGGCTTCGAATAATGTATCCCATGCTTTCTGGCTATGTGCGTGACCTTCTCCATAAAGAGCCATCATGGCATTGTGCCCGCCGATAAAGCCTATCCCCAATGTGCCTTGACGCAATACATCCCCCACCTGGTCGTTGGGCGAAAGTTTTCCTCCGCCTTTCCACACATCATTCCCCATCATGAACGGGAACTGGCGTGCCAAGGCTGTACGTTGATACTGGTAGCGTGCATACAATTGTTCGGCGATTAGTTCGGACAAAGCATGTACACTTTCTATGAATATTTCTTTTGCTTTTCTTTCTATGGCCTCTTTTTTGCCTGATTCTTCCAGACTTTCTGCCTTGATGCGTGCTTCGATGGCCAGCCGGGGCATATTCATAGTGGTGAATGACAGGTTGCCACGTCCTAATGAACTTTTTTCACCCGCTATATTTTCGTATACGCGGGTACGGCATCCCATAGTTGCCAGTTCATAGCGGTAACGTTTAGGGTCCTTGATATCCCATTTCTCATTTTTGTTATAAGGAGTATCCAAAAACATAAAATTAGGGAACAAGGCTTTTGCGGTGGTACGGCAAGCTTTCAGAAACAAGTCGAAATTGGGAGCTTGGAATTCCATGTTGCCTTCCAGTGCCGCTTCGAAATTTTCCATGGCTTTCTTATAGTCCTCTTCGGAATAAGATACTCCGTCTTTAACCTTGAATATCTGTATGGGGAAGACTGGTACTTCGCCACGGGTACCCAGGCCTTCGATGGTAGCTTTCAGCAGTTCCTCTATGACCATGCGGCCTTCGGGAGAAGTGTCTGTTCCATAATTGATGGAACTGAATACGACTTGATTTCCCCCTCGCGAATGCATGGTGTTCAGGTTGTGGATGAATCCTTCCATTGCCTGATGTGTATCTTTGCGCGTCATGGAGTATGCTTTCTCTTCAATTTTCTTGAGAGCCTCTGTTCCGGGTTCTTTTCCTTCTACTTCTATATAAAACTCGGTTAAAGTTTTCAGATGTTTGCGAAATGTCTTCCGTACCCCTTCCGCCATAAAGAAGTCGAAGGCGGGGATAGCCTGTCCGCCATGTTGCTCGTTCTGGTTTGTCTGGAATATGATGGTGGCCAGAGTGGCATAACTTTGAATGGACTGTGGAGTACGGATACTTCCGTTTTTAGTGCGGAAGCCGCGTTCGAACAAGTCATCCAGGTCATATTGGATACAAGTGGTAGTCTTGGTGGGATAGTAATCCAAATCATGTATATGTATGTCGCCCAACTGATGCGCTTCGGCATATTTTTTAGGCAACAAATATTTATAGGTATAGTCTTTAGTAACTTCCGAGGCAAAAGTCATCATCTGTCCGGCGGGAGTATGGCTGGACATGTTGGCATTACTCAGGTTGACATCATTTTTGTCGATGGCTACAATGCCGTCCATGATGTGCTTCATTTGCGTTTTACGGTCGCGTTCCGTATTCCGCCATTCGCGATAAATAATGTATTTCTTAGCCACTTCGGGACGTACTTTCATCAGTTCCTTTTCTACCAGATCCTGAATCTCTTCCACACTGATGGTTGGAGATACAAAATTGCTGATAACCCGCATGGTAATTTCAGCAATCAGTTTGTCTTCATTGTCAATTCCGGAGGCATGGAATGCCTTGCCGATTGCATTTTTAATTTTACTGATGGAAAAGTCTTCCCGCTTTCCATCACGCTTAATAATACAAATCTCAGCGTAATTCATTGTTGGAAAAATTAATTGTTAATTTAAAAAACTTGACTGTCCTTCCAGGCAGGTTTTCTGACTTATCTCTCCCTTAAAACGCCTTCCCGCAAATAGTTTTGTAGTGGCATATTGTTTCAGTTCAACGAGAATTACAGCAGCGGGTACTGTTGCTGATTTTCACGGCATTCCCTCTTAGAAGGGGTTAACTTCACCTTGTCGGACGGCTACAAAGGTATAACATTTTGGGAAACTTTCTGTTTAAAAAATAAATAAAAGTTTTCCAAAACGGATAACTTATTGAAGATGGGAGGGTTATAAAATGTACCACAATGCCATCATATGGCAGATTGTTCCTCCTAATACAAACAGATGGAAAACAGAGTGCATATAGGGCAATTGGGGGAAGGAATAAAAGACAGCTCCGGTGATGTAAGACACTCCTTCGCCGATTAACCAATAAATAAAAACAGGAGGTACATGTTGGCAGAGCGGCTTGAAACCTACAAAAATGCTGCATCCCATGGCTATATAGCAAATTGTTTCCAGGTTGCTATGTTCTTTCAGGTTACAAAAACATAGAATGATCCCGGCGAGGGCGCATAGCCATACGAAACTAAGAATTCCCCATCCCCAATAATCTGCTTCCCGCAAGGCTATCAGCATGATGGGGGAATAGCTTCCTGCGATATGCAGATAAATCGAAGCATGATCGAATTTGCGCAACACTTCGCGGTGAGGAGATGGTTTGCTGGCATGATACCAGGTGGAGCTGATATAGGAAGACAGCATACCGAATAGATAGAGCCACATGCCACCTGTTGCCCACGGATTGCCACTTTTCATGGCAGTAAGCAACAGATAACCGCCGCCGGCGATACCTATCAGGATACCAACACCATGTGACAGGGTATTGGCCCACTCTTCTCCTTTGGTATAGTGTATGGTCAATTTCTTATAAGTTTTTGGGTGTTAATCCCATGCTTTTTGCTTTCTTCAACATGTGTTCTAAAGCAGCATCATGTTCATTAGGGATGATTCCATCCAGTATGGCATCCTTGATAGAACTTTTCAGACTGCCTATTTCACGGCAGGGCTGCAGGTCGAATATCCGCATAATTTCTTCTCCGTCTACCGGAGGTTGGAAATTGCGTATCCGGTCTTTTTCTTCCAGGTCTTTCAGTTTCTGGCGTACCAGTTTGAAGTTATCCAGGAATTTTTGTTTTCGTGCTTCATTTTTTGAAGTGATGTCCGCTTCGCACAGCATCATCAAGTCGTCAATATCATCTCCGGCTTCAAAAAGCAGACGTCGCACGGCGGAATCAGTTACTACATCATCTGCGATAACAATGGGACGCATGTGCAGGCTGACTAACTTTTGGACATATTTCATCTTCTCATTCATGGGCAGTTTCATCTTGCGGAAGAGGTCCGGAATCATTTTCTCACCGATAAAGTTATGATTATGGAAAGTCCATCCTATACGTGGTTCCCAGCGTTTGGTACGTGGCTTGCCTATATCATGCAACAGAGTGGCCCAACGTAGCCATAGGTTGTCGGTATGTTTGGAAATATTGTCCACAACTTCCAAGGTATGGTAGAAGTTATCTTTATGGGCACGGCCGTTCCGGGTTTCCACTCCTTGCAACGCTACCAGTTCAGGAAAAATCAAAGGTAACAGTCCGCAGCGGTCCAGTTCTATAAAGCCTTTGGACGGTATGGGGGCGAGCAAGATCTTGTTCAACTCGTCGGCGATGCGCTCTTTGGAGATAATATGAATGCGTTCCTTGTTACGTGACAGTGCTTCGAAAGTGGTGTCATCAATATAGAAATTCAGTTGTGTGGCAAACCGGACACAACGCATCATGCGGAGCGGATCGTCACTGAAAGTGATGTCCGGGTCCAGCGGCGTACGGATAGTTCTCTCTTTCAAATCGTCCAGTCCATTAAAAGGATCTACCAATTCACCGAAACGTGCTTTGTTCAGGCACACTGCCATGGCATTGATCGTAAAATCGCGCCGGTTTTGGTCGTCCTCCAAGGTGCCGTCCTCTACTACGGGCTTACGGCTGTCATGGCTGTACGACTCTTTACGGGCACCGACAAACTCCACTTCCGTGTCATGGTATTTAACTTGTGCCGTGCCGAAATTCTTAAAAACAGAAACGTGTGCTCCGCGTCCCAGCTTCTTGCCGAGGGCTTGTGCCATTTCAATTCCGCTTCCTACTACTACAACGTCTATATCCTTAGAGGGACGTGCCAAAAATATATCTCGTACATAACCTCCTACAACGTAACATTCCAATCCCAGTTCGTCTGCCGTTTCGGAGATTAACTTGAATATCTTATTATTAAAATGTTCTTTTAGTTCCATATTCATCTTAAAGAGGGGCAAATTTACGATTTTTTGCGCAGGATAAGGAGAAATCACGCAATTAAATTGTATTTTTGCCTGCATATAAAACGATCAAGTACATGAAAAAGATAGGATTAGTAGCATTATTTGCCTTGTTGCTGGCCGGTTGTGATGATGGCGGCGAGAAGAAAGCGCAAGAAAATTTGCGTAAGGCTGAAGCGGCTTTGGAAAAAGAGAACTTTAATGAGGCCAAATTGCAGATAGACAGTATCCGCATCCTTTATCCGAAAGCGTTTGAAGCCAGAAAACAGGGAGTCAAACTGATGCAGCAGGTGGATTTGAAAGAACAGCAGAAAAGTCTGATTTACCTGGATAGCATGATGGTGGTGAGACAAGCTCAGCTGGATTCCGTCAAAGGTAATTTTGTTCTTGAGAAAGATACTGCATATCAGGAGGTGGGTAACTATTTTTATCCTACCCAGACGGTAGAAAAGAATATAGGCCGTTCATTCTTGCGCGGACAAGTGAACGAGCAGGGGGAAATGTCCCTTACCTCTATTTATTGTGCAGGAGGCACGTTGCATCACACGGCGGTGAAAGTGAGTGTGGGGGATACCTTTGCCGAAACTCCCGCCTCGAAAGACAGCTATGAAACCACTGACTTGGGCCGTGCAATCGAGAAGGCCGATTATAAGATGGGGGAAGACGGCGGCGTTATCGCTTTTATTGTAGCGAACAAAGATAAGAATATTCAACTTCAGTTTATCGGAGACCGTACTTATAAAACGGCTATGCAACCCAATGACCGTAAGGCGATTGCAGAATTGACAGAATTGGCGCGCATCCTGTCCGGCATGGAACAAATCCGTAAAGATAAGAAAGAAGCGAACTTGAAAATAGAGTTTGTAACCCGCAAAATGCAGGAACAGGAGGAAGAGAAGTGATGTGAATCGGAACACAAACAAAGCGGATTTTGAAAAGATTTCCCAAAGTCCGCATTGTCCGTGTCCCTTGTTTCATGTATAGCCCTTACAATCGCTTCAAGGCCAGCTTGATCACTTTCTCTACCGGGGCGGCAGGCTCCTCTTTCAGTATGGCAGCCACTACCTTTTGTGATGCGGCTTGTGCGAATCCCAGCATGGTGAGTGCGGAGATAGCCTCGTCATGAATTTCTGTATTGGCCGGATTGGCAAACATTTCACTGTTCACTGTTTCCACGCCCGAAGTGGCGATCTTGTCCTTTAAGTCCACTATGATGCGTTGGGCAGTTTTCAGGCCGATGCCTTTCACCGTTTTCAATAACTTGTCATTACCGGAACTGATTACTCCGCACAGTTCGGAAGGGGATAAAGCCGACAGAATCATACGTGCCGTGTTGCCGCCGATGCCCGATACGGAAATCAGTAACAAAAATAACTCTCGTTCCTGCTTGGTCGAGAATCCGTAGAGTACGTAGGCGTCTTCCCGGATCGCTTCATAAATATATAATTTCGTATTGCTCTGATTCTGAATGGCCGAATACGTATTCAATGAGATATTGATGCCATATCCCATCCCGTTACAGTCTAAAACTACCGTTGCCGGAGTAATCTCCGCAATGTCTCCTTTAATATATTCTATCATGGTTGTTTCATTTGAAAATTTACAGTTCTTTGCAAAAATAGGACATCTATCTTTTAAATTATAAGTTCGGCAAGAATATTTTTAAATTATTAGGTCGTAGTGAACAAAAAAATGAGGCAAAATGTTTATTTTTGCAGCGAATTAACAGATAATAGTAAACTAAACCCAATAAAAGATGAGAAAAATAAGAGCGGCCGTGGTTGGATACGGTAACATTGGTCAGTATGTAGTGGAGGCTTTGGAAGCTGCTCCCGATTTTGAGATTGCAGGTATCGTTCGTCGTAGCGGTGCGGAAAATAAGCCTGCCGAGTTGGAAGCATACGCTGTGGTGAAAGATATAAAGGAATTGAAAGATGTGGATGTGGCTGTGCTGGCTACTCCGACCCGTAGCGTGGAAAAATATGCTAAAGAGATTCTGGCAATGGGTATCAATACGGTAGATAGTTTCGACATTCATACACAAATCACTTCTCTCCGCCGTTCATTGGATGAGTCGGCAAAGGCCGGTAAGGCTGTCGCTATTATTTCTGCCGGATGGGATCCGGGAAGCGATTCTGTAGTTCGTACACTGTTGGAAGCCATCGCTCCGAAGGGCATTACTTATACCAATTTCGGTCCGGGACGCAGCATGGGGCATTCCGTAGCAGTCCGTGCCATTGATGGAGTGAAGGATGCTTTGTCCATGACTATTCCTGTGGGTACCGGTATCCATCGCCGTATGGTGTATGTGGAATTGGAGGAAGGTGCGGACTTCAAGACTGTGGAAGCCGCCATCAAGTCGGATCCTTATTTTGTAAATGACGAGACACATGTAAAACAAGTTCCATGTGTGGACGATTTGAATGACGTGGGTCATGGCGTTAACCTGGTTCGTAAAGGGGTATCGGGCAAGACCCATAATCAGTTGTTCGAGTTTGACATGAAGATTAATAATCCGGCTCTTACCGCACAGGTGCTGGTTTGCGTGGCACGTGCCTCCATGAAACAGCAGCCCGGATGTTATACCATGATTGAAGTTCCTGTAATTGATCTGCTGTGCGGCGACCGTGAGGAACTGATTGCGCATTTGGTATAAAGAGGTTTCCTCAAAAAGAACGATATTCTGAAAATCTCTTCTCCGTTTTATTTCGGAGAAGAGTTTTTTTTATTTCCTTTGTGCTCATAAACAAAGAAATAGAACAATGATAGCAAGTATTGTATGGGATGTGGATCCTATCTTATTTAAAGTAGGTAGTTGGGAAGTGCGTTGGTATGGGCTGATGTGGGGCCTTGGTTTCATATTAGCTTATGAAATAGTAAGCCGTTTATTCAAAAAAGAGAAGTATCCGGAAGACTGGGTGGACAAGCTTTTCGTCTATTGCATAGTCAGTACGGTCATTGGCGCCCGTCTGGGGCATTGTTTATTTTATGAATGGGACTATTATAGCGCCCATCCTGTTGAAATATTCAAGATTTGGAAAGGTGGGTTGGCAAGTCATGGAGGGGTGTTTGCCATCATTCTGGCTCTGATGTGGTATTCAAAAAAAGTAACCCGGAAAAGTGTGTGGTGGTTGTTTGACCGCATGATACCTGCTGTGGCGATTGTCTGCTTCTGTATCCGTTTGGGTAATTTAATGAATTCCGAGATATTCGGATATCCCACCACGTTGCCTTGGGGATTTGAATTTGTCCGTTCCCGGGAGTGGCATCAGCTGTATGAAGGTTTGCCTTGCCATCCTACTCAGATTTATGAAATGCTGTATTGCCTGGTTGCCGGTGTAACTGCCTGGGTGATGTACCATACATACCATTTACAAAAAAGAGTGGGATTAATAACCGGAGTAAGCTTGCTTATATTTTTTGGCACTCGTTTTGCTCTGGAGTTTATGAAGAATCCGCAGGTTGCCGAAGAGGCGGATATGACTTTTAATATAGGGCAGTGTGCCGCTGATTCTGCTGGGGGCGTATCTCATAGCTACCAGCCGTACCCGGAAAGAATAAAGGTTCCGGGAGGGGGGGAGCAAATGAAAGGACGCCTTTTCAGCTTTCCGGCATCGCCCTGTATATCACGTGCGGGGCGCGTCCGTCTCTTTCTATTTTCTTTTCATTGCTCCATTGGCGTAGTTCGCTGCCGGCTTTTGTTTTCAGCAACCCTGTCAAGGCACAATATTCCTTGCAAGTGATAATGGAGTGCTCTTTCAGATAATTCGTCAGCCGTACAAAGCGTTCTTCTGCTGAATATCGGGTGGAGGAGGTCCGGAAACCATATTCTGCCCGTTCCAGCTTTCCTTTGCTTCGTACCTCCTTACGAAATTTCCGGGTGGGTTTGAACTTTATGTTGTCAAAATGTACCGATGCGGCTCGTATCTCGCTTTTGTCCGTTACCTTGCGGCAAGTCAGTGTGGCCGAGAAAGTACCCAGTTCTCCCAGTTTTACGTTATAACCGTCTGCCAGGTAATTGGCGATAATGCTTTCCAGGTCACATAGCAGACCGACGACGGTCCCTTCGTGGACGGTGGAACGCCGGGCAATGTCTTTAGCCAGGTCTTTCAGGCTTTTTGTGCCCGATACTACAATTTGTGGATACAGGGTGGGCTGTTCCTTCTCTCCCTGTATGTCGGGGGAGGTTTTGAAATCATACTTTGCTGCCATGTTTAATGCTTTTTAATAGGGAGATTAAGTCGTTTCTTGCTGAACGCTAAGGGGATTCTTTCTATTAACTTCTATAGACGCAGGCAATGGACCGTACGGTTTACTGTAGTGGACTGTACGGTCTGCTATAGTGGATTGTACAGTCTGCCATCGGAGTCTGTCTTAGTATTCAGGACAAAAGTACTTAATCATACTGGAAAAAACTATTAATTCATAGGAGAAAAGAGCTTGTACGGGCAAATTAGATGTTCCCCTTGAAGGTTTGAGGGATTTTCCTTTCATTGTGGCGTCTTTCTTTTCAGTTGGTGCTGTTGTAAAGGTAAGTGTTTTATGCTGATTACCGGCATACTTCGGATAGAAAAAGAGGAATTGGGATTTTTTTTCTCTTGCTTGCCTAAAGGCGGGCTGATAGTAGGCTGAAGGATAATCCTTCAGGTGTTTTCTTCGATGAAATGGGGAAAAAACAGCAAAAACTGAAGGCTGAAGGAAAATTGGGATGAACTTGTTTTTAGAGGTGAAAAGGCCTATGGTTCACGAGAAATGTTACATAATCCGTCACTTTTGTTGCAATGAAACAAAAATGCCAGCAGCTGTAACAAATGTTTTATAGAGGTTGCCGGCTGTCCCCTACCTTTGCCTCAGAAAAACTTTTAAAAACATTTAATGCTATGAACAAAAATCAACAAAAGAACCGGATGGGCGCGGTCATTATTTTACTTGCCGCCGTTTGCTTGAATGGTTATGCACAACAAGATTCTACCAAAGTGGCCTCTAATTCGAAAGAGGAAGGCAATCGCAATGTCATGTTGAATGCGGCTAGTGCCAATGGTCCTCGTGAAATCTCTATCGGTCTGCCCGGTGGTGATGTGAATGTACTCGAAAATGGTCTTCCTGTAGTATATAATTCGAATCCTCATAATGTAAACACGCATTGGCGCGGAGACAGCAGCTTGGGACATACCGGATTGTTGAAGATTTCCGAAACAGCGATTACTACCGGCAATATAGGTTATGCTGTCAATTCATTTACGGAACTCGGCTTGAATAAAGAGAAGAAAATGAATGGCGTGCTGAACTACGGCACCAATCATTTCGGTAAACAGCAATTTGACTTCAATCTGAATGGAAGCATCGGAAAAGATTGGTTTTACAGCGGCAGTATCTATCAGAATTTTGATCCGGGTTCGTTCAAACTACGTTTTGCACAATATCAGGACCGGACTCAGATCTATAAGTTTGCTTTGACTAAGTTCTACAATGAAGGACGTGGACAGCTCTCTGCCATCTACCATTACAGCAACAGCCATTGGTTGTCCAATGCTACCACCGGTGCACCATTTATTTATGTAGGCGATGGGAGTGTGAAGGAGATTCCCGGTTTCGGTCTCGGTACTTCTTCCTATCTGCCTAATGTATCGGATATGGTTTATATGGACATGCGTACCGGAGAGATGAAAAAGATCAGTCTGTATGATGCTACGGCCAGTAAAGGAAATCAGTTGACGGTTCTTAACCGTTACCGGTGGGATAACGGGTTGGAGTGGAAAATCAATATGAAGTATGACCATGCTTTGGGCTCCTATCTGTACCAGACTCCGATGTCTATGGAGCAGAAAGTATTGGCCGACGGTTATAGCACCAAAGGACTGGATGGAGCTTTGAATCCTTATGAAGGATATGTGCAGAGCCGTATGTCCTGTTTCAACCGGGGGAATATAGATGAATTCTTCTTTACCACCGAGTTGTCGCGGAAGTATGATTATATGACTTGGCGTGTGGGGGTGAACGAATGGTATTATGATGTGGACTATGCTTCGAACACTACCATGTACGACCATACGGTAGAAGAATATCCCCAAATGTTGTACAGCGCCGATACGAAGGATATTCATCATTACGGAAACACTCCTTATTATAATCTGAACCAGAATGCTTCCGAATATTACAAAGGACATGAAAACAAATTGGCTCTTTATGCTACTCACGATTGGGATATCACTGATCAATGGAATGTGTATTATGGCGCACGCTTTGAGTACCAGCGTCTGGCAGGAAAGAACCTGGCGGTATATAATGCCGAAGGCAATCCGGTAGGCCGCTTTGCCGGTTATCATATCGGGGCAGTTGCGGCCGATGGTACGAAGATAGCTCCCCGTCATTTCAGCTACGATTGGTTGAACATGGCTTTCACGGCGGCCGCTACTTATAAAATGACGAAACAATTTGGCTTTACCGCCGATTTTACCTACAATACCCAGCGTCCGAATATGTCGAACTTTGCTCCTGCCGAGATGCCGAATGTAGATAAGATTACGATTCCTTTGGGGCGTGCGGGTATTTATTTCAATAATGACTGGATTAGCCTGACCTCATTATTCAGTTACATTGCCAAGACTAACAACAACTCTACCTTGAACCTGATTAATCCGAATAATGATAAGGATATTAAGGCGGCTGCATTGAGTTATGATATTGAAACAATAGGATGGACGACGGATGCAGTTGTGAAACCTTTCAAAGGATTTGATTTCCATTTCCTGTTCACTTACCAAAGCCCGAAGTATAAGAAGTATGAAACGGGAGTGACTTTTAGTGACGGGACAACATCGGGTATCAATGCCACCGGCAATATCGTTACTGAAATTCCGAAGGTGCTGATAGAGCTGGACCCTAGTTACAACATTACCAAAGACTTGAAGGTATGGGCCAGTTTCCGTTACTTCAGCAAAACGTATGCGAATATCAAGAATGCTTATTACTTCAACGGCCGTTGGGAAACATTCGGTGGAATTAACTGGAATGTAAACAAACATCTGTCCTTAAGCGGAACTGTGATAAACTTCTTGAACCAGACCGGTGCTAAGGGCAGCATCTCGGGGGCGGAATTGGTTGATAAGGAAAATGCGGCAGCATATAATGGCGCATGGATGGCAGGTAGCTATATCCGTCCGTTCACCGTAGAATTTGCGGCGAAAATAACATTCTGATTTTAATAATAAAACTTTTAATACCATATATTCCATGAAAACAAATCTTGTTAACCTTGTATTAGGTTTAGCCTTTACAGCAGGCACAGTTTCCTGTCAGTCACAAAAAGATAATCTGGTGTTCGAACATCAGGGGGATACAGTCACTATCGTGCATATTGCCCATCCCGCTAAATATTTGTTGCTTCCGATTCAGGAAGGCAGTAAGGAAGGACAGGTGAAATTGGAAACAGGCAGTCCGGCTGATACTGAAATGGATATTCGTCTAGCTATCGACAGTGTAGAATATTATGTACCTTTCGCTTTGACTCAAGATGAGGGGGGCGCTACGGTGACTATCCGCAATGTGGCCGCTGATGCTCTTTGTTGGGACAGCATTAAAGTCTCGGATACATTTGATACAACAAACAGAGATAAATTCCGTCCTCTTTACCATCACACTCCGCTTTATGGATGGATGAACGATGCCAACGGACTGGTTTATAAAGATGGTGAATATCACCTTTATTTCCAGCATAATCCATACGGCTCTATGTGGGGGAATATGCATTGGGGACATTCCGTGAGCAAAGACTTGGTTCATTGGGAACACCTCGACCCGGCGATTGTCCGTGATACTTTGGGGCATATCTTCTCGGGAAGTGCTATTGTGGATAAAAATAACAGCGCAGGCTACGGTGAGAATACAATTATTGCTTTTTATACTTCGCACCGTAATGTACCCGGTGGACAGAGTCAGGTGCAAAGTATGGCATACAGCACGGACAATGGACGCACTTATACAAAATATGAACAAAATCCGGTCCTTACTCCGTTTGACGGGCTACAGAATTTCCGTGATCCGAAAGTATTCTGGTATGAGCCCGAACAGAAGTGGATTATGATTGTCAGTGCGGACAAGAATATGCGTTTTTATTCATCTGCAAACTTGAAGCAGTGGGAATACATGAGTGAATTTGGAGAAGGATTTGGTCCTCAGCCCAATCAGTTCGAATGTCCGGATTTCATTCAGTTGCCTGTAGATGGTGACCGGTCTAAGATGAAATGGGTGATGATTGTAAATATCAATCCGGGATTTGTTTATGGAGGCAGTGGTACTATGTATTTTGTAGGCGATTTTGACGGACATCGGTTTGTATGCGATACGAAACCCGAGGTGGTGAAGTGGCTCGACTGGGGAAAAGATCATTATGCCACCGTTTGCTTCTCAAATACAGACAGCCGTATCGTTGCTGTTCCTTGGATGAGCAACTGGCAATATGCTAACTATACTCCTATACAGCAGTTCCGTAGTGCCAATGCTTTGCCACGTGAATTGAGTCTGTATACAGGTGAGGACAAGCAGCTTTATCTGAGTGCCGCACCGGTAAAAGAGACGGAAAACTTACGGAAGGATTCTAAAAAACTGGATGACTTTACAGTGAATGGTGAGAAGCGTTTTGAAACACTTTTTGAAAATAATGATGGCGCTTTCGAACTGGAACTGCAATTAACATCGGCAGGTAAAGAAGCTGGTTTTGAATTGCTGAATAGTCTGGGTGAGAAAGTGAGGATTTATCTGGATGCTGCGGAAGGACGTGTGGTAATGGATCGGGCGGAAAGCGGTATTATAGACTTTGGCAAGAAGGTAAAGCCACATGATTTGGATACCGAAGAGAGTTATGCTCGGTATAAAGAAGTGACGGTGAACTATAAAAATGATTTTGCTTTGGGTACTTGGGCTCCGATAAACACCGCGAAAGGACATAAGGTTCAAGTGTTTGTGGATAATGGAAGTGTGGAACTGTTTGTTGACGGCGGTCGCATTGCCATGACTAATCTGGTATTCCCGAATGAACCTTATAACTCCTTACGTTTTTATAGTGAAGGAGGGGAGATGAAAATCTCAGATTTCCTCCACCCTCCGATACAGCGCCATCCCGTGGACTGCCATCGCCCCCAGCAAA
>OGQQ01002159.1_pt1 | contig 13379 bp, 9 predicted proteins | sample 1553281 | NCBI WGS metagenome assembly OGQQ01 (sample SAMEA2579937, study PRJEB22360) | human gut metagenome | biome: human gut; feature: human-associated habitat; material: faeces | place: Denmark | collected 2008/2010 | reverse complement strand
ATGACATGATAGAAGAACAGTTAGAGAACCACCTGCATGAAGGCGAGGAAGAGCATATGCATACCCATGTTCTGGAAGATGGCACCACTGTCATGCATTCCCATGGAGAACACGGACATCACCACAGTCATGCACAGACCAAGGCTGTACTGAACCGGCTTTCCCGTGCAATCGGGCACCTGGAATCCATCAAACGTATGGTGGAAGACGGCCGGGACTGCAGCGAAGTGCTGATCCAGCTTTCCGCAGTGAAATCTGCTATTAATAATACAGGCAAGATTATTTTACAGGATCACATTGAACACTGTATTGTGGATGCGGTAGAGCATGGAGACAAGGACGCCATCAAGGAACTGGAACGTGCAATTGACAGGTTTATGAAATAAATAAGGAAAAAGGAGATAGATAAAAATGGCAAAAGAATGTGACAGCAAGACTTGCGACAAATCAAGCTGTGAAGGCTGTGCCAGCAAGAAAAATCCGCAGAGCATGCAGGCAGCAATGAATGCAATGTCAAATGTAAAGCATGTAATCGGTATTGTAAGTGGTAAAGGCGGCGTTGGAAAATCCTTCGTGACAGCATCTCTTGCAAACAGAATGGCAAAGAAAGGCTATAAAGTAGGAATCCTTGACGCAGACATTACCGGACCATCCATTCCGAAAATGTACGGCCTGAAAGGTGCTGCCCAGGCAAACGACAGCGGTATTTTCCCTATGGAGACCAAAAACGGAATCAAGGTTATGTCCATTAACCTGCTTCTTCCAACTGAGGACACTCCGGTAATCTGGCGGGGACCGATTCTTGGCAACATGGTAAAACAGTTCTGGACAGATGTTATCTGGGGTGATGTAGATTACCTGTTCGTAGATATGCCACCAGGAACAGGCGACGTTCCGCTGACTGTATTCCAGTCCCTGCCGCTAGCCGGAATCGTCATCGTTACATCACCACAGGAGCTTGTATCTATGATCGTAACAAAGGCAGTAAAAATGGCAGAGATGATGAACGTTCCAGTACTTGGAATCGTAGAGAATATGTCATACTTCGTATGTCCGGATTGTGGAAAAAAGCATTTCCTGTTTGGAACAAGCCATATCGAAAAAGTAGCAGCAGAGCACGGCATCTCAGTAATCGACTACCTGCCGTTAGATCCAAAGATGGCAGCATTGTGCGACGAAGGAAAGATGGAAGAAGCCCCAGAAGGACTCCTCGAAAAGATGAGCAGCTCTTTATAAATTAACGAAACCAGAGGGACAAACACTTCGCCGAAGTCACATTTGATAACTTACAGGGCTGCATATTAGAGACTTTTTTGCAATAACACTTGCAAAGAAGTCTCTTTTTTATTATAATGATGTATACAAAGTACAAGCCGTATACAAAAGAAAAGCATGTACAAGTTTTTAGAAGGGTGATAAAAAAATATGGATTTAATGCAGTTAAGAGCAATGGCTAAAATTAATCTTGGTCTGGACGTTGTCAGAAAACGTGAAGACGGATATCACGAGGTTCGCATGATTATGCAGACAATCCGCATGTTTGACAGAGTTACTGTTTATCGTATTCCAGAGCCGGAGATACGTATATCCAGTAACTTGCATTTTCTTCCTGTGAATGAAAATAATATTGCATATAAGGCAGCGCGCATGATGCTTGAAAGTCAGCCTGTTCGCGGCGGTGTCAGCATCAGCCTTCAAAAGCGTATTCCAGTGGCAGCAGGTATGGCTGGCGGCAGCGCAGATGCAGCAGCTGTATTATATGCGATGAACCGAATCTTTTATATGGGCTATACATTAGAAGAATTGATGGATTTTGGACTTAGATTAGGTGCAGATGTTCCATATTGTTTAATGAGAGGAACAGCACTTGCAGAGGGTATTGGAGAAGAACTTACAAGACTGCCGGCATGTCCGCCGTGCTACGTTGTCATTGCGAAGCCGGCAATTTCCGTTTCCACACGATTTGTCTATGAAAATCTGCGTCTTGATGAGACAACAAGACATCCTGATATTTATGGTTTAGCAGATGCAATATGCCGTCAGGATCTTTATGGCATGCTTCCATATATGGGAAATGTGCTTGAGAGTGTTACGATTCCGGCATATCCGATTATCGGAGAGATCAAGGAGCGCTTTATGGAAAATGGAGCCTTAATATCGCTTATGAGTGGAAGCGGTCCAACCGTATTTGCACTGTTTGATAATTATGAGATGGCACTTCGCGCAAAAGAAGCTCTGCTAGAGTGGGGACAGGTTCCGCTTGTCTATGTCACAGATCTGTACCGTGTTCGCGAGGAGACACCAGTAAATTATTGGTAATGAGTGCCACATTAACAGTAACTACATAAATGGTTACTAAAAGAAAATAAGAGTGAGAAAGAGAGGTCCGTATGGAGGATTTCCAGATAAATGAATACCTCCCCCTTAGGGATGTTGTATTTGAAACACTCCGACAGAAAATACTAAAGGGAGAGTTAAAACCGGGAGAACGTTTGATCGAGGTAGCACTTGCACAGCGTCTTGGAGTAAGTCGTACACCGGTTAGAGAAGCAATTCATAAATTAGAGCAGGAAGGTCTTGTTGTGATGGCACCGCGAAAGGGTGCACAGGTAGCAACAATCTCCGCGCAGAGTGTGAGGGATGTATTAGAGGTTCGAAAGGCAATGGAATGTCTTGCTGTCTGTCTTGCCATTTCCAGAATCACACCGCAGGAGCGTATAGCACTGCGTCAGGCAGAGGAAGCATTTGCTACAGCAAGCAGAGGAAACGATCTTCGCCTGATTGCGCAAAAGGACGAAGAGTTTCATAAAGTCATTTATATGGCGACAAAAAATCCAAAGCTAGATATGCTCTTAAACAATCTAAGAGAGCAGATGTATCGATATCGCTTTGAATATATTAAAGATGCGAATATGCGCGAAGATTTGCGGCGTGAGCACAGAGAGATCACTGATGCCATCATAAAAGGAGAGTGTGAGCGGGCAAAGACAGCGATAAGTATTCATATCGATAATCAGGAAGAAAATATTTTAAAAAACTTATAATAGCTAGAAGAAAAGTCCGAGCGTAAGCTTTGGCTTTTCTTTTTGGCAGATTTCATCAAACAAGTCAGGACCAAGCAGATCAAAAAGTGTCTGACTAGAAGAATCTGGCACGTCAATAAAAGCTTCATTGGCAAAGCAAAGAGGCGGAAAGGCAAGGCACCACCAGTTTGAGCCGCGTCCGCTTCCTATTGTCACAAGAAGTGTGTCGTATATACCGGCTGGAAATTGATAGTTTCCATATGTTTTATAAGGAAAGAGATGGGAACCGAGTGTGCAAGAGGCGTAATTTTGCGCGCCATAATCGGACAGCACATAATTGCAGTAAGCATTTAAAAAGGGGAGGCTTTCACGTAAAAGTGTGAGTGCCTCTTCTTTTGTCTTTATATCTGAAAGTGCAGGAGAAAGAAGAGTAATCATTTTTTTACTCAGCTCATTTTTTTCATACTGGTCAATCGAAGAATCGCTGTCTGCAAGGACGCGAAAGCGTAAAAGTTTATCAGAAAGCAGGGAAGAATCATTTTTTCGATATGGGTGAATCAAAAGAACAAATGTGAAAAGTGTTGCAACAGCTAAAAGAAAAATTGTGAGTTTTTTTCTGTGTGTCATTTTGAAAATCAATACCTCCTTATCATGTTGTCCAAAGTATTAACCAAAATATGGAAAAATATACGAAAACCGCGAAAATCAAAGTGTTCTGGACACATTCCTTGACAAGGCTTTCAAAAACCGATATACTAACCGTGTGTGTCGTGTAGTCAGGATTTATAGCAAATCCGCACGGCAAAAAGACGCTGATGGAGACAGTAATCTAGGCGTAAAGCAGGACAGCGAACCGCAAAGGATGAGAGGCGGATACTGCGGGCAAAAGATGAACATCACTCCGGAGTTGCCTACTGAAATGATAGACTGTCTGTTAATGACAGAGTGCTAAAGTAAGTCAGGACGTTATTCCAACGTTATCGGAAAGCATATATCATACAGCGATGGTATACGCGCTGTAGCGTATGAGAAAGGAGAAAACTATGTTGTACAATAAGGTTCCTACAGATTTAAAGTTTGTGGAGAGGGAGAAGGAAGTTTCCAAATTCTGGAAAGAGCATCATATCTTCGAAAAGAGTATCGAGGAGAGAGAGGGCTGCCCTGAGTACATGTTTTATGACGGTCCGCCGACAGCAAACGGCAAGCCGCATGTTGGACACGTGGTAACCCGTGCGATCAAGGATATGATCCCTCGTTACAGAACCATGAAAGGATATCAGGTACCGAGAAAGGCCGGTTGGGATACACACGGACTTCCGGTTGAGCTTGAAGTAGAGAAGGAGCTTGGTCTTGATGGAAAAGAGCAGATTGAGCAGTATGGAGTTGAGCCATTTATCGAGCGCTGTAAGGCAAATGTCTGGAAATATAAGGGTATGTGGGAAGAATTTTCCGAGACCGTTGGTTTCTGGGCTGATATGGAAAATCCATATGTAACTTATTACGATGATTTCATTGAGTCTGAATGGTGGGCATTAAAGACAATCTGGGACAAAGGACTGCTCTACAAGGGCTTTAAGATCGTTCCGTACTGCCCAAGATGTGGAACTCCGCTTTCAAGTCATGAGGTTGCACAGGGCTATAAGGATGTCAAAGAGCGTTCTGCAATTGTACGTTTCAAGGTAAAGGGTGAGGACGCATACTTCTTAGCATGGACAACTACACCATGGACACTGCCGTCAAACGTTGCACTTTGTGTAAATCCAGAGGATACCTACTGCAAGGTAAAGGCAGCAGATGGCTATACCTATTACATGGCAGAGGCACTTCTTGAGAACGTACTTGGTCGTCTTAAGACAGAGGATGCGCCGGCATATGAGATTCTTGAGACTTATAAAGGAAAGGATCTTGAGTACAAGGAGTACGAGCCACTGTTTAAGTGTTCTGGAGATGTTGCTGCAAAGCAGAATAAGAAGGGCTTCTTTGTGACATGTGACAGCTATGTTACTATGAGTGATGGTACTGGTATTGTTCACATTGCACCTGCATTTGGTGAAGACGATGCAAAGGTCGGTAGAAAGTATGATCTTCCGTTCGTACAGTTAGTAGACAGCAAGGGTGAGATGACTAAAGAGACTCCGTATGCAGGACTTTTTGTCAAGAAGGCAGACCCGGAAGTATTAAAGGATCTGGAAGCAGAAGGCAAGCTCTTTGCAGCACCGAAGTTTGAGCACAGCTATCCTCATTGCTGGAGATGTAATACTCCGCTTATCTACTATGCAAGAGAGTCTTGGTTCATCAAGATGACAGCTGTAAAGGATCATCTGATTGCAAACAACAACACCATCAACTGGATTCCGGAGAGCATCGGTAAGGGGCGTTTTGGCGATTGGCTGACAAACGTTCAGGACTGGGGACTTAGCCGTAACCGTTATTGGGGAACACCACTGAATATCTGGCAGTGTTCATGCGGTCATATGCATGCTATCGGAAGCAAGGAAGAATTAAAGAAGATGTCACCAGACTGTCCGGATAATATTGAGCTTCATCGTCCATTCATCGATCAGGTTCATGTTACCTGCCCGAAGTGTGGAAAGCTGATGACAAGAGTACCAGAAGTAATCGACTGCTGGTTTGACTCAGGATCTATGCCATTTGCACAGTATCATTATCCATTTGAGAATAAGGAAGTCTTCGAGAAGAATTTCCCGGCTGACTTTATCAGTGAGGCAGTAGACCAGACAAGAGGATGGTTCTATTCCCTGCTTGCAATCTCAACTCTTTTATTTGACAAAGCACCTTATAAGAACGTTATCGTTCTTGGCCATATTCAGGATAAAGACGGTCAGAAGATGAGTAAGTCCAAGGGCAACGCCGTTGACCCAATGGATGCACTGCGCCAGCACGGAGCAGATGCAATCCGCTGGTATTTCTACTCCAATTCCGCACCGTGGCTTCCGAACCGTTTCCACGATGATGCAGTAAAGGAAGGCCGCAGTAAGTTCATGGGTACTCTGTGGAACACCTACGCTTTCTACGTACTGTATGCAAACATCGACAACTTCAACCCGATGGAGCACACATTAGATTATGAGAAGCTTTCCGTTATGGATAAGTGGATTTTGTCTAAGTTAAACTCTACGATTCAGACATGCGACAGCAGCCTGGAAAACTACAAGATTCCAGAGACTGCAAAGGCACTTCAGGAATTTGTTGATGATTTGAGTAACTGGTATGTACGCCGCAGCCGTGAGCGCTACTGGGCAAAGGGAATGGAGCAGGATAAGGTGAATGCCTATATGACGCTGTATACCTGTCTGACTGAAATTGCAAAGGCAGCAGCGCCGATGATTCCGTTTATGACAGAGGAGATCTATCAGAATATCGTTGTAAAGGTAGATCCATCCGCACCGGAGAGCATCCATCTGTGTGATTATCCAAAGGCAAATGAGGCACATGTAGACAAGGAACTTGAAGCAGACATGGATCTTGTTTTAAAGGTTGTTGTTCTTGGCCGCGCATGCCGAAACAGTGGAAACATGAAGAACCGTCAGCCGCTTGCAAACATGTTTGTAAAGGCACCATTTACATTAAACGAGTTCTTTAAGGATATCATTGCAGACGAGTTAAATATTAAGGCAGTTACATTTACAGACGATGTACGTTCATTTACTACCTACACCTTTAAGCCGCAGCTTCGTACAGTAGGTCCGAAGTACGGAAAGCTTCTTGGAAAGATCCGTACCGCCCTTTCTTCTGTAGACGGCAATGCCGCTATGGATGAGTTAAAGGCAAATGGTTCTGTCAACTTTGATTTTGATGGCGAGAAGGTTGTTCTTACTGAGGAAGACCTTTTGATCGATATGACGCAGAAGGAAGGCTATGTAACAGAGAGCAATCAGGATGTTACAGTAGTATTAGACTGCAACTTAACACCAGAGCTGCTTGAAGAAGGCTTTGTAAGAGAGATCATCAGTAAGATCCAGACGATGCGTAAGGAAGCAGGATTCGAGGTAACGGATCACATCACAGTCGGCTACAAGGACAATGCAAAGATTGAGACCATCTTCAGCAAGTATGCAGATGAGATTTGTGCAGATGTACTTGCAGATAAGCTGACAGATAGTGAGATCAGCGGCTACACCAAGGAGTGGAGCATCAACGGCGAGACTGTTGTACTCACTGTCAGCAAGGAATAAACCTAAGGAGGATGAAATGAAAACAACGATTGATAAGGCTGAGCTGAAAAAGCAGATCATCTACAACGTAAAGACCCTGTACAGAAAAACCATCGATGAGGCAACTCCGCAGCAGGTTTTTCAGGCAGTATCCTATGCACTGAAGGATGATATCATTGATCAGTGGATTGCAACTCACAAGGAGATTGAGCGCACTGATGCAAAGACGCTGTATTATCTTTCAATGGAGTTTCTGATGGGCCGTGCTCTTGGAAACAACATTTTAAATTTATGTGCACAGAATGAGGTAAAAGAGGTTCTTGAAGAACTCGGTTTTGATCTGAATACTATCGAGGATCAGGAGCCGGATCCGGCACTTGGAAACGGTGGTCTTGGACGTCTGGCAGCATGCTTCTTAGATTCTCTTGCAACACTTGGCTATCCGGCATATGGATGTGGAATCCGTTACAAGTATGGTATGTTTGCACAGAAGATCGAGGACGGTTATCAGAGAGAAGTTCCGGATGACTGGTTAAGAGATGGTTATCCATTTGAAATTCGTCGTGCTGAGTACGCTTGTGAGGTTAAGTTTGGCGGCTACGTAACAGTAACAAAGGACGAGACAGGAAGAGAGCATTTTGGACAGGCAGGATATCAGTCTGTTCGTGCCGTACCGTATGATCTGCCAGTTGTAGGCTATGGAAACAACGTTGTAAATACACTTCGTATTTGGGACGCAGAGCCAATCAATACCTTTAACCTGGATTCTTTTGATAAGGGTGATTATCAGAAGGCAGTTGAGCAGGAGAACCTGGCAAAGAATATCGTAGAGGTACTTTACCCGAATGATAATCACTATGCAGGAAAGGAGTTGCGTTTAAAGCAGCAGTACTTCTTCATTTCAGCTTCCTTACAGACTGCTGTAAATAAGTATAAGAAGACTCATAACGGCGATGTTACAAAGATGTACGAGAAGGTTGCATTCCAGATGAATGATACCCATCCGTCTATGGCAGTAGCAGAGCTTATGCGTATCCTTATGGATGAGGAGAATCTGACATGGGAGGCTGCATGGGAAATCACAACAAAGTGCTGTGCTTACACCAACCACACCATCATGGCAGAGGCTCTTGAGAAGTGGCCGATTGAGCTGTTCTCACGTCTGCTTCCGCGTATTTACGGAATCGTTGAGGAGATCAACCGCCGCTTTGTAGAGGAAATCGAAGCTACCTACCCGGGCAACCATGAGAAGATCGCAAAGATGGCAATCATCTATGACGGTCAGGTTCGCATGGCACATCTGGCAATCGTAGGTTCCTATTCTGTAAACGGTGTAGCAAAGCTTCATACAGAAATTCTGGAGAAGCAGGAGTTAAAGGACTTCTACCAGATGATGCCGGAGAAGTTTAACAACAAGACAAATGGTATCACACAGAGACGTTTCCTGCTTCATGCAAACCCACTGCTTGCAAACTGGGTAACTGATAAGATCAGTGATGCATGGATTACCAACCTTCCGGAGATCTCAAAGCTTAAGCTGTTTGTAGATGATCCGAAGAGCCAGCAGGAGTTCATGAACATCAAGTATCAGAACAAGGTTCGTCTTGCAAAGTATATCAAGGAGCACAACGGAATTGACGTTGATCCGCGTTCCATCTTTGATGTACAGGTAAAGCGTCTGCATGAGTATAAGAGACAGCTCTTAAACATCCTGCATGTTATGTACATTTACAATGAGTTAAAGAGCCATCCGGATATGGAGTATTATCCACATACCTTCATCTTTGGTGCAAAGGCAGCAGCAGGCTATCGCCGTGCAAAGCTGACCATTAAGCTGATCAACTCTGTAGCAGATGTCATCAACAATGATAAGTCCATCAACGGCAAGATTAAGGTAGTCTTCATTGAGAACTATCGTGTATCAAATGCAGAGATCATCTTTGCAGCAGCTGATGTTTCAGAGCAGATTTCTACTGCATCTAAGGAGGCATCTGGTACTGGTAACATGAAGTTTATGTTAAATGGTGCAATCACCTGCGGTACACTTGACGGTGCAAACGTAGAGATTCTTGAGGAAGTTGGCAAGGACAACGCTGTTATCTTTGGTATGACCGCAGATGAGGTTATCAATTATGAGAAGAATGGCGGCTATGATCCAATGCAGATCTTCAACGAGAATCAGGAGATTCGTCAGGTTCTTATGCAGTTAATCAATGGCTTCTATTCACCACAGGATCCGGAGCTGTTCCGCGATATCTACAATTCACTGCTTAATACCTACAGCAGCGACCGCGCAGACACATACTTCATCCTCAAGGATTTCATGTCCTATCATGAGGCACATATGAAGATTAACGAGCTGTATCAGGATCAGACAAGATGGGCACACATCGTTATGATGAACACCGCATGCAGCGGAAAGTTCACATCTGACCGTACCATCCAGCAGTATGTTGACGAGATCTGGGAGCTTGACAAGGTAACAGTTGAACTGTAATGAATTGGAAATATGCGGTGCATGTATAAAATTGTGCAATGCAGAAAACAATAAGATAGAAGTTTAAATGCCATCGGGGGCAGGGTAATGCGGCGTTAAAAGTCACATTCCCTGTCCCTGTTTGTTTTATGAAAGGAGAAAATCATGAGAAAAACAGGACTTATTATTTTAATGACAGCGGCAGCACTCTCTATGAGCGCATGCGGCAGAACTGAAAAACCAGAGTCAACAAAGCCATCAGGCACAGTGGCAAATGAAAAGGAAACCGTAAAGAAAACTGAGAAGGAAACCGAGAAAGCAACTGAAAAGAAGACAGAAGCGCAGACTGAGGATCAAACAGAAAAAGAGACAGAAACAAAAGAGACATTATCTGAGAGTGAATCAGAGGCAGCAGCAACTGATGAAAACGTTTTGCAGTTAGATACAGAGCTTAGTGAGCTGTTAGATAAGATATATGCAATCAAGGGACCAGATTTTGATGTGGAAACTGACACTGTTGATTTTGATGATGAGTATGCAGTATCTTCCTATACAGGTCTGACGATGGATGATGTGAAAAAGCTTGATGCAGCAATTGTATCTGAGCCAATGATGGGTTCGCAGGCATATTCACTTGTGCTTGTTAGACTTAAGGATAAGGCAGATGCAGCTGATATTGCACAGAAAATGGCAGATGGAATTAATCCGCGCAAGTGGGTATGTGTAGAGGCAGATGAGCTGACTGTAGTATCAAAGGATAATATTATTATGCTTTTTATGGCAGATCATGAGCTTTACAGCATGGACGATGCTGTAGCTGCGTTCACAGAGGTATGCGGTAATCCAGACAATACCTATCAGCCAAAATAAAAAAATAAAAAAGTAAAATGTTATTTTCCGGACTTCCATTTTTATATTATTTCCTTCCGGCGGTGCTGGTGTGCTATTTTGCAGCACCGCGGAAATTGAAAAATGCAGTGCTTTTTGTGTTCAGCCTGATTTTTTACGGATGGGGAGAGCCGCGCTATATTGTGCTTATGATTGTGTCAATTGTGAGTGGTTTTGTTTTTGCACTTATGATTGAAAAAAAACAGAATAAAAAAAGCGGACTCATCCTAATGTGGATATCTGTGGCAGTCAGCCTGTCATTTCTTCTTATATTTAAATATGCTGATTTTTTAATTGAAAATGTGAATCAGCTGCCAGGTGTGTCACTGCCTCTTTCTAAGCTGTCTCTTCCAATAGGAATAAGTTTTTATACATTTCAGATCATCAGTTATACTGTAGATGTCTGGAGAGGAGATACTAAAGCCCAAAGAAACATTATTTCATTTGGAACATATGTATCGCTGTTTCCGCAGCTGATTGCGGGACCGATTGTGCGATACACGGATATTGAAAGAGAGCTGCAGGAAAGAAAGCATAGCGTCACACTTGCTGCATCAGGCATACAGCGATTTTTGATAGGATTAAGCAAGAAGGTATTGATTGCAAATGTACTGGGAGAACTGACAGATATCTGTCTAAAAACATCGCAGCCAAGCATATTATCTTGGTGGATGTATGCAGTAGCTCTTGTACTTCAGATTTACTTTGATTTTTCAGGCTACAGTGATATGGCGATTGGACTAGGCCGCATTTTTGGCTTTCGGTTTCCAGAAAATTTTAATTATCCTCTGATTAGCCGCAGCGTAAAGGAGTTCTGGCGCAGATGGCATATCAGTCTTAGCAGCTGGTTTCGCGATTACGTTTACATTCCTCTTGGAGGAAGCCGCGTAAAGACTGGACTTTATGTGAGAAATGTCATAGCCGTGTGGATGCTTACAGGACTGTGGCATGGCGCATCATGGAACTTTGTCGTGTGGGGAGTAGGTTTTGGAGTGCTTCTTTTGTGCGAGCGCTTTTTATGTGGAAAATGGCTGGAACGAATGCCGTCTATTATTTCACATTTGTATTTGCTTTTTATTATTTTACTTAGCTTCATTCTTTTTTCAGCAGACACAATACCACAGGCTATGCAGCGAATAGGCGGATTGTTTGGCGCAGGAAAATTGCCAGTCATATCAGTACAAAGTGTGTATTATCTAAGAAGCTATGGACTGCTGCTTATTTTTGCAGCAATCGCAGCAACACCGCTGCCAGTGACAGCATTTAATAGATTTATGAAAACAAAGGCAGGAAGTATTCTTAAATGGGTGATGCCGATTGTGCTTGTAGGACTATTTTTGCTGGCAACTGCCTTTTTGGTGGACGGTTCATATAATCCATTTTTATATTTTAGGTTTTAAGCATTGGGGAGAGTTTATGATAAAAAAAGAAAAACAACATGCTATTGTCACATTGCTTATAACAGGACTTACATTTGGAATACTTTGCCTTGCAGCATGGTTTCATACGCCAAATCAGATATCTGTCTCTGAGCGAAGACGTCTGGCACAGCTTCCCGCGCTTACAAAAGACAGTGTGGGAAAGGGAAACTTTATGAGTGGCTTTGAGCGCTACAGTCAGGATCAGTTTCCATTTCGTGAAGCATTCAGAAAGCTAAAAACGAAAGCGCTGTTTTCTTTGTATCAGCAAAAAGATGTTCATGGAATTTATGTTGCAGACGGCTACGCAGCATCAATAGAAAGCGAAATCAATGAGGCTTCCGTGTCACATGCAGTTAATGCATTTGAGCATGTCTATACACAGTATTTAAAAAATGGCAGCCATGAAATTTATGCGGCAATAGTACCAGATAAAGGATATTATCTTGCGGCGAAAAAAGGGTATCCGGTGATGGATTATGATAAGTTTTTTAAATACTTTGAAAATGGGATGCCATATGCGAAGTTTATTGATCTTACACAGACGCTGTCTCTTGAGGCATACTATTTTACAGACAGTCATTGGCGTCAGGAAGCACTGATAGAAACAGCCAACCAGATAAAAAGAAATATGAAAAATGATACTTTGTCAGATGGCTATGATATTTGTCAGGCAGCAGATTATTTTTATGGTGTATACAGCGGTCAGGCGGCACTTCAAGTAACACCTGACAAGATTATGTATATAGATAGTGAAATCATTTCACAGGCACAGGTTTATAATTATGAGACGAAAAAGACAGGCGCTGTTTATGACAAGGATAAGCTGACCGGCTATGATCCTTATGATTTTTTCCTGTCAGGTCCATCAGCACTTCTTAGGATTGAAAATCCTAAGGCAGCAGAAAAGAAAAATCTAATCGTTTTTCGTGATTCCTATGGCAGCAGTCTGATTCCTCTTTTAATTGATTCCTACAGCAGTATAGTGGTTGTAGATCTCCGTTATATAGCGCAAAAAAAATTAGGCGAATTAATTGATTTTGAATCAGATGAAATGGCAAATGCAGACGTGCTGTTTTTATATGGAGCGATTCTATTAAATGACAGCAGTACAATTAAAAAATAAAAAAATCCAATAGGTGGAATATTCATCCGGCCTATTGGACTTTTTTATTTATTGATAATCAAAAATCCATTCCAAAAAGTCAATGGAAGTCTGAAGTCTTGACGTGTTGACAGCAATGCCAAGATAACATGGTGTACCTAACAGACAATTTTTATTTACGATACGAGTATCACTAACGTCTATTGCAGCTGCGTACTGGCCAAGGACCTTGCCAGCTTCATCAGTGCGGCTTAAGTAAAGGATACGATCCTGCTCCTTTAAGTACTGGAAGAA
>OGQQ01002157.1_pt1 | contig 13393 bp, 14 predicted proteins | sample 1553281 | NCBI WGS metagenome assembly OGQQ01 (sample SAMEA2579937, study PRJEB22360) | human gut metagenome | biome: human gut; feature: human-associated habitat; material: faeces | place: Denmark | collected 2008/2010 | reverse complement strand
CTCGCAAAGGGCTGGGGTAATTTTGTATCTGACCGCATTAATATTTGGCGCTTACTTTAGAACCTTGTGCTACATCCAATTGCGCCGAATCAATAAGCAACTGAATTTTTGCCTGTTTTGTAGAATTATTATAAACAGTACATGCCACAGCATCTCCTCCATGTAAAAATGTTTGCGCTAATACCCAAAACATTCCTCCAGATGAACTTTTTAGTAATCGTTCGCTATCTTTTAATCTAGCCGCATATATAGACTTAACAATATTCATTATTTCTTCCCTTGCTTACCGCAATTGCTGATTTATCCATATGTACAATGCTAATAGTTTTATTATTGCTATACGCAATTTTAATTTCCTAGATGGGGGCATAATACAGTATTTCATTCTTCCTTTTCTGATTGCCTCATTTACACAAGGAATAGTAATTAATTCCTTCTGCTCTCTTTTGGATATTTTTATATCTATATGGTCAAAATAATCCCAATAACAATGAACCACTCTTCCGAAAACAAATTGGCGTGCAGCCTTCATCTGCGTATTATCCGTATAGATTCTTTTAAAAATCGCTTGAGCTAATAATTTTGTATTCACGAAACGCCTTGGTTGAAAATTTGAAGTAACCGACTCCTGATTTTGGCGATAATAATAACATGTTTTGTCCAAAAGTTTTATCCGATGGATAACTTGAAACAAATCAAGATTCCACAAAACATCTTCTCCCAAAATCAATCTATCATCAAAACTAATTCCGTGCCTCAAAATGCTTTTGCGAAACATACGTCCCCAACTATAGGCTAAGGCCCATTCGTTCGGGAATTGGAATTTCTTTGGAAGTTTCGAATTATACTGCAAGTAATCTAAAAGAATTAATGTCATAAACTTCGGTAATACTTCTATACAGTCACCCGTTCCAGATTCTAATTTAGACAAGGCTCTTACATATTTAGGGATAACCATATCTATCTGACTATCTATAACAGCACCTACCATGTATTCCACCGCATGTTCCGATAAAACATCATCTGCATCTAAAAATAATATCCACTCTCCTTTAGCCATCTGTAATCCATGGTTTCGTGCCGATGATACCCCTTTATTATCCTGGCGAACATATATTACTCTGTTATCTCTCACTGCCCCAAGGATTTCGTCGCTTTTATCTGTAGAACCATCATTGACGCAAATTATCTCCAAATTCGAATAACTCTGTTTTAATACACTAGCTAAGCATTCTTCCAAATACTTCTGTGCATTATAAATTGGAATCACTATCGAAACAAGTTCTGATTCATTCCCCTTTTTCCCCATAGCATGTTCCCCCTTTATCTCTGTTTAAAAGTACAAACATCAATACACTGATAACAGCATATGCAACGATTCTCCACAATTTGGGGATAAAGAAACCCCTCTAAATCTTCCTCCATACATATCGCATGAACTGGACAAATAGCATAACAAGCAGAACAGCCACAACACTCTCTTTTATTATGAAACAAAATGGGAATTACTTTTTTTAGTTTTTTTGATGTTTTTTTTTCTGTTGATTTAGCAATACCCTTCTTCAAAAGATTCTTTGAATGTAAACGTTGAGAAGCAATTTCTACCTCTACAACATCATAATCAATTGGTTCATGAATCCACTTTTGTTCTAGTATAGCCTCTGTACAATTCTCCAAAGAGATAAGTCGATTAGAAAGGTGCAGCGAATTCAATAAATCTACTGTTTTTATGCTGTATGGAAGACTGACAAAAGGTCTATGATTAATGATTGAAAATACTGTTCCGTGTAAAGTAGATGTATATACATATTCTGCACGTTCCATTACCGCACAAAAATCCATAGGAGAACAATTAATTGTAGCGTCACACCAATCAAGAGGAAAGCATACCGATATTACTTGACATCCTTTTCTATTCGCAAAATCCCGAATAGCTCTTTTCACATTGTTTGTTTCCAAATGTCCATATGCATATACCAAAAGATAGGGTTTCTTCATCAACCGATGTTCATAAGGACGACGAAATATATTAGGGTCTGCCAAAAGGGTAGGATCGCAAACTCTTTCATTATTAACTCCAATAGAATTTAGATATTCTTGCGTCATAGCATCTCGAACTAAAACAGGATCTATTGTTTTTAAATACTCTGATGGTATTACTTTCATATCTTCGTGGGTTGCGTTTCCAATACTAACCGCATAGGCCATTACAGGATGCATCTGCCAACCATAAAAAATTGGCTGCTGGAAAAGAGGATTTGTAGCATTCCATATTTCATCACTCCCCAAAATGATCAAATCTAACTGTTCATCGGTCCAACAATCAATAACACGAAAATTCTTTTGTGCCGAACGAAATGCCCGATGTTGCATCCATCCTCGATAATTTTTAATTAAAAAGCTGATAAGATGGCGATACTCCTGTCCATACGGACGGATTCTGTAAAACAACCCTCGTGCATATTTATCGGTACAATTTTTAATATAAAACACCTGATGTCCCATTTGTTCAAGAACTGATTTCAAGCCATATGCCTGTAATACCGCCCCAAAATTATTGGCATATTGAACAGTCACAATTCCTATTTTCATAATTACCTCCCAAACTTTGCTCGAATGAAGCTGAACATCTTGCCACGCTCTTCTCGATTAAACAGAATAAAAAAGATAACAAAATAACCAATAAAAGCAGAGAACACACAAACATTAAAGAAAGAACTCCAGTCCTTAATCGGAAATGCTATACCGATCAAGCTAAATATTCCGATTAATACTATATTGCATAAAAGTCCACGAAGCAAAGGTCTATAAAATGTTAAGCGCGATACATTAATAGTATAAGCAGCATAATTTGGTACAAAGGAAAAAATATACAGCACTGAAAGCACAGAACTCACTCCCGCTACTGCATAAATTCCGAGATTGGTCATACGAAGAATCCAATAAACCAAAATAACATTTAGTGTACCATATCCTATAGTTACAATGACCGGGAGTTTGATTTTCGCAGTAATCGTGTTAACTGTATAAAGCGGATAAATATATACGCTAAAAATCTGCGGAAGAATGGTCAAAATTGATAAAATTGCTACCGTATGCACCTCACCTGGGGATAAAGCTTTAAGCCACAGGCCAAAAAAACTCTCTCCGAAAACAACTAAACCTATAATAGGAATGCTACACAAGAATCCACTACATTTAATTGCAAAGTTTGTCTCGCGGATAAATTCATCCTTATTTCCTTTTCCATAGGCAATTGTCATCATTGGGGCAAAAATCCCCACAACTGCACCCAAAAGACTAAGAAGTTGTGTTGGAATCATCTTAGCATAGGAAAGTAAATTCATGCTCATAACGCTGACCATTACATTAGCAATAAGTAAATCTAAGCCTGTCAATAACAATTGACTAAGCTGACTGATAGAATTCCAAATTCCTATACTCATCAACTCTTTTACAGTTCCCCACTTAAACCAAACAAAAGAGATATGTATTTCCGGCATAAACTTCTTTTGATAATGGCGATAAATAATTATCAAATAAACAGTGCATGCCAAGGAAGCGAAACCAACATACCAGACACGAGGAGTTAAAGTAACAAGCATTACCATTAATATAGTAATCCGCAAAATACTACTAATGAGGCTACTAATATTTGCTTTATCCAACCGGTTTGCAGCATAAGTGCATGAGTAAAAACAACCGCCAGGAAGATTGATACAAAAACCGAAAAAAATCAGAAAAAATAGCAGTTTGACATCCCATTCTGCACCTACCGGCAAATTAATAAACCGCCCCAAATTTGCAATAAAAGCAATGCTAATTGGCAGTAAAATTAACATAATCCCCACATTTGCGATCACAACAGAGGACATATAACGTGAGATAGAGTTAAAATCCTTCTTAGCAACAGAAATTGTCACATATCGACTAAGCATTCCATTTAATGCAATAGTAAACACTGAAACGTATCCAGCCAAATTATTTGCCAAACTAACAAATCCATAAACATCTTTTCCTATAAACTTAAGGACATAAGGTGTCAGGAAGAAACTAATTGCCAGATTAATTACAAAAGACAGCATTTGTGTGATGAAATTGATTGAAAGTTGTTTTCCTTTATCCATAGGTATCTCAAATTCCTCCCCTATCTTGTGAATGGATGAATGCAATTAATTTTTTTTCCAATCGCGGTACAACACGCAACAAACGCCAACGCAAAGTTTCATTCAAGCCTCTTCCAGGTATTTCTCCAAACCAGTCGGAAATTTCCTTCAGCCGTGCTCGAACACACATGTCTTTTCGATCAAGGCATACATAATATTTTTCCAACTCCCTCAACAAAATAGTCCGATTATCATAAATCAACTCATCCAATCCATTTTCGTGATAAAACATACAGCGATGATACAACGCTTCCAGTGCATCTAACTGAGTAAGCATTGAAGCACCTTCCGTTTGCCCCCCACGACGCATATAATAATAATGATATTCACTAGAAGAAAGGCATACGATTGTTTTTGCACGATAAATCAACTGGGCAATTCCATATTCATCTTCATAATATTTACCAACAGGAAAAAAAGAACTATCAATCAAATTTCTATGATACAATTTATTCCACGGCACCACATAGGCCCATCCATTCGTTTGTACAATTTTGGGCAAAAGTTCCTTGGCAGAAAAAATCCCCTGTGGAATAGGATTATAAGCCGCATATTCTTCTACTACGGATTCATCAATGTTTACACAATCAAACCCACAAATTGCCAATTCTGTTCCAGCGGATTGAAGTGCATTCCATAAATGCTCAAACATTTGAGGATATGCGTAATCATCTGAATCTGCAAATCCGATATATTCTCCAGATGCACTTTCAATACCACAATCTCGAGCCGAAGCTGGTCCCCCATTTTCTTTATGTATTACACGAACATTTGAATATTGCTTTGTATATTCATCACAAATTACACCACTAGCATCAGGCGAGCCATCATCCACTAGAATAATTTCAAGGTTTGGATATGTTTGATCCAATAAGCTTTCCACGCACCGTCGAATAGTTGTTTCAGCTTTAAATACTGGAACAATAACAGAAATTAAAGGCTTCATTTATACCTCCTACTTTTCTAATATCGTATGTCCAACGATTTTCAATCTAGTCCAAATTCCATATTGAGGATTTTTCAAACAAATGCAACTATTTTTATATAAAAACTCCTTTAATGCCTTCCGTTTTATAACGTCTTTCTTTGATACCCGATTTAATAAATCCAATGCACTTTCAAAAGCTTTTCTGCTACAAATAAAATACAATTCATCTGAGTAATCTCGACAAATCTTCTGCATTTCCCGAAAAGATCTCAAAACCGTCATTTCACTATCTGTTACAGTAGCATTTCTTCTTGTTGAAAAAATAACACCTTTACTTCGTTGACGATAATAGTACACTATATCTTCACTAAAAACAGCACCCTTGCAGTGAATTAAATATGTTAATACAAACAAACGATCTTCATTTAATTTTATTTTTTCATCAAAACGTAAATAATACTTTTCTATAATATGCCTATAATAAAGTTTATCTACTGGATATCCTAGATACGGCAAACTCTTCTCTAAAAACAGCTCTTTTAGGAACTCCTCCTGGGATACCTCGTATTTCCCAAAATATGACGAATCTTGCAACTCGCCTGCTTCAGACATCAACTGAATTCGTCCCATAGCGAGATACTCTTCCTTAATACATTTCAACAAATTTTCATACGAATCCTCCGGTAAAATATCATCAGAATCAACAAAAGCTATATACTTTCCCGTTGCTATTCTCAAACCTGCATTTCGCGCAGCGCTAACCCCCAAATTCATTTGATGGATAACTGTGATTCTTTTATCTTTAATCGCCAATTGATCACAAATCTCTCCACTTTTATCTGTTGAACCATCGTCTATTAAAATAATCTGTAAATCATAAACTGTCTGATTGATGATACTAATAACACATTCTTTCAAAAAATATTCTGCATTATAAACAGGCACTATCACTGAAATCAAAGGCTTTTTATTCACGTTCATTTTCCTCACAGTAATTTTAATTTAGAAATAGCTTTTTATATACGCTCTCTTCAGGTGAAGTAGATCGTTCCTGAATCCTATTTTCTCCTTTATAAGAGAGTTTCTGCATCCAATTTTCGCTTTTAATTTTTTCAATCACTTCATCTTGGAACTGATCTGGTAGTATTTTTAATAACTGCCACACATCTTTCCCACACCCATTAATCGGAACCAAATCTAATTCTTTCCTAATTGTAGATATATATTGATATCCAAAATCAATTGCATAATCCACCAGAAAATACTCAATTAAGTGATCTTTTTGCTCCCAATACATTCTCCAAAAATCTGCTAAATATCGGAAAAGGATATTATTAGGATACCGTGCTGCTAAAAAAAACGATGTCCATCGGTTTTTCGATATATTATAATCATTTTTATTATATGTAAAATGTCCTGTATAAATGGGAAAATCAAAAAAGCTGTCTGGAATACCTGTCCAAGTCATCAAAGTAATATCCATCCATACGCCACCATATTGACAAAGTAATTCTGTACGAAGTAAATCTGAAAAATGTGTTTTTGTAATAATTCCTTTACGGAATTTTTCTATAATATAAGATGGAAACGTCACATATCTTCCCTTATTTTCTTCAGTTATCAAAATCACCTGTTTATCTGCATTCAACTCTTTTATTTGTTTATAACATTCTCTCACAATAGGTGACATATTGTTCTCGCCTTGCCACCAGCACACCCATACATAATTGGAAATTTTTCCATCTAAAGGCTTTTGCTCCATCGGTTCCATTCGGTATTTATCAATTAAATTTCCGACAATTTTTTTCAGTTCCCATCTTCGTTTCATAAAATGTAATCGAGCTGTAACAAAATTGAATAAATGTGTTCTAATTATTCTTTGTTTTAATGCTTTCAACATTTCTTCCATCATATATTCCTTTTATCATAATAAACAGGCTACCCAAATGCAATTTATACATTATCAATCTTAAACGATACTGCTTACTTTTAACATCCGAAAATTTGAGCCTATGAATTGCCAGATTAACCATTGTTTGTTTTAAGAACTTTCGGTATTCTCTCACCAGATTTCCTGAAAAATTAGGGTGTAAAAAAAAGGATTTCTCACATTCTACAATTCCCGGCAGAACCCGATACCAAAGGGCACTCATATACACTTTTTCATTCAAATGATTTTCCATAACCCAGTGATAATTTTCAGACAATACATTTTCCAGTATTTCCGGAGCGTTCTTCATAAAACTGTGACAAAGTGATCCTTCTCTCTCTGTATGACAGTATCCAAACTGATTCAATATGCCAATTTTCTCAGCAGCTTCATAAAACTGTACGCAAAACAAGGCGTCTTCTGAACGGATAAGTTTCTCTGGAAAGCATATATGTCGCTCACAAATGACTCGGTAACGAAAAATTTTCCCCCATGGTGCATCAATGTTAAACGAATAACTTATTTCATCATAAGACAGGCAGGCTTGAATTAACTTTTCTTTCTCCTGTAAAATATCATTTTGAGGTTGTTTCTCTATGTATGGATGAGCAATTACCACATCCGCCTCAAGAAACCGAGCTGCTTCTAACATTGAAGCGCAGTAATCCGGTGCAATCGTATCGTCTGCATCGACAAATAGAACCCATTCTGCTGCTACGGCTTGCAATCCAACATTTCTTGCCTTGGAAACGCCACCATTATCCTGATGAATTACCATAATTCTTTTATCCTCAGCTGCTAGTTTATTCAAAATTTCTAACGTACGATCATCTGATCCATCATCTACAATAATAATTTGCAGTTCACTCAATGTTTGTATCAGAGTACTCTCTATGCACTTTCTAACAAATCGCTCACCATTAAACACAGGAATTATAATAGAAATAAGAGGTTGCACAAACTATTTCTCCTTTTATTTTTACCCAGCAGGTATATATAACATTTTTTAATACTGTTAATTTAATCAAGTTTCTTCTATAAAATCAACAGAGGCAGAATATACTTTAATCTTATTTTTATAAAGGTATATATTAAACATCCTTTCTGCCAAGAATCCGAAAACACGTTTTTGGTATACACTATAATTACTAATGTCAATTCTCTTTTCAACCTCAAATAAAATATCAAAAAGCCACTCACAATATCGTTCTACAAAGGTTCGCTTTGCAATAAGCATATTGCATCCATACATCTCATTTCCTTTAAAATATAAATCAAATGCGGATATGTATTGTGGATATTTTTCTTTTATGACCTGTCTTAATACTTTTAAATCTGATTCATTGTGTTCTTTTGAATAATTCTCCCATACAGATGTTTTATATGTAAACTTATTTGCTACAATGCAATCATATCTTTTGAGAACATGTTTTGCATAATTAATTGAAACTAATCTTAAAACCAGAGGAATTCTTCCCGCTATTTTGTACCAAACAGGATATACAAAAAATCTACGATAATGTACTAATCCAAGAATTGGGTCGTTGCAGTTTTTCCAGATCCAATATAGTCCTGTCAGTTCACAAAATGTTGAATTTTTCGATGAAATGTTCTCACCTGTATCATCAGTCAAATCATACACTTTACAGTTATTTTTTGCTCCTACTTGAAGCATACGATATCCCTTTCGCTTTGGTGGAGTAATTTTGACTTTTTTATGTGTAATTATATATATCATATATCCTATCCTCCCTTACGGCCTTACTGTTGCGCCTAATTTGCCTTTCCATCCATCGCTAACGCCTCTAAATAACATTCTTATTGTCCTTACTTTTTTACACTTCATAGAAAAAATTGCAAGAAGCTTTACGAAAATTAATTCAAAAACAATCGCTTTGTACCACCCCTTAGATTTATACATATACGTAAAGTTCCTGGCTGCATAATATTCCTTCCAAGGCGCTTCCACAAAAAACGGGACTTTCTTTCCTAATACTGATTTTTCTTTTGTATCTGGTCTCGGATGAATATATCGTGCATCTGTAACTGTAGCGATATACCCGCCTGCGTCTAAAGTTTTCTGCTTATAGTCTACCTCATCTCCTTTAATAAAAAACTCCCGATTCGGATAGCCTATAGCAGCAATCAATTCCTTTGACACCATGGTCCCATTAAATGGATTTGCCTCCCATTCAAGAATACCATTTCTGGCACTTTCAGCAGCCTGCTTTACAGTATATTTTGTTCCCATTTTAAAGGACAACATATCTCCTTGCTGTACCAAAGCGTTGATAAATAACTTTTTATCTCCACGGCCTTCCCGATAAAACTGTTCTGCCACTTTATAAAGACATTCCATCGTATCTTCATCTGCCATACGTCCATCATCATCCATCAACACAAGCCAGTCAGCGCCTGCATCAAAAGCAGCCAGTATAAAATCCTCCCGCACCACCAATATTTGATTCTGTTTTAATATATATAAATCTTTTACTTTCCTTCCAGCCATTTTCTTGTAGATATTCAGCAGTTCCATCTGTCGAACAATTATCAACTATAAAGATCTTATCTACCAACTTTGTCTGCTTTAAAAGCATCCGGATATTCTCACCCAACAATTTTTTTCTGTTATATGTCACAATAACTGCTGCAATCATAAGCTTTTCCTCATGTTTTCTTATTGATTTTTCTTTTTAGGTATACATATAGATTAGGCGTATAATACGCCAAAATTGCTTGAACCTTTCGCCCAATACCATACCGCTGACTTACACAATAATATTTTAAATACTGGCCTAAATACTGTCGTAGTTGTCTCCAAATCTCTTCATCTTCTATATGACTCTCTCGAAAGCTCCAAACCAGATTAACAGCGGTATTGCATATTTCTTCCTCCGCAGCACGAATCATTTCTTTATCTATAGCAGTCGCAATTATTTTCTCATAAGTCCTGATAGACTCCATCTTCTTTCGTGAAAATCCACTATGCGTTGCCGCACCATTTCTCTGGTAATAATGATAAAGCCTGTCTTCAGGTGAAAAAACAATCTTTTCACAAAACTGCAAATAACGATATGCAAAATCCAAGTCCTCTGTTGTCCCAACATCATCCAAAAATCGTAACTGATGCGATTGGATAATATCCCTATGATACAGTTTATTCCACGCAAAACCATTCATAGATGGTGGAATTAACAAAGCCTTTTGCGCCTGATTTTTATTCATTTGTTTCAAAGACTGTCTTTCATTTGCGGATATTGAATGATTATCAAAGTCAATATAATGCCCTATACACAATAAATCTGGTGTATATTGCTCCTGTAATGTTGTCAGACGTTCTATAAAATTAAGTTCAACCCAGTCATCTGGATCAGGGAAAATCACATATTTTCCCTGAACCGCATCAATTCCTGCATTACGGGCAGATGATAATCCCCCATTTTCCTTGTGAACCACCCGCACTAACGCCGAATATTCCGATGCATACCAATCGCAAAGTTCCTCACTTCCATCTGTTGAGCCATCATCGATTAAAACGATTTCATAGTCTCCTTTTTGTTTTAAAAATTTTTCCATACAACGGGGCAGAAACTGCTTCATATTAAATACAGGGATAACTAATGAAATCATTCTTTTTAACTCCTTATTTCTTCCTATCACAAGCAAAATGGGCGACAATCATAATTGCCACCATTCGCTTCATTAAACCACTTGACAAAATCAAAATAATGTTCATATTCCTTTTTATCATTCAGATAAGAACGCACTAAAATATTTCCGACTGCACCGTCAGTCTGATATTTTGGAATCCAGTACGCATATGGAATATTGGGATAATTATTAGCTGTAAATACCACCAATCCTCGAATCTTTAATGTGCCAAGCTTGACAATATCTTCTTTATTTATCCCGTCTTTTTCCATTGCAACCACAAAAAGATTATCCTTATTAATACGGGGGACACGTTTTTTCCAATATTGCTCTGCTTCGTCTTTATTTTGATAATGCGTAAAATGAATAGTAACTGCTTTGTTTCCATCACCCAATTTGGCGCAGGGACATGCATAATCCGGATCATCATAAAACCTAAGTTTTTGTGATAAATAGTAATCCATGTCCAATACGAACTTTACAAATTCGCGCTGATACATCATAAGATTTACAGTTGGAGATAAAAATGGAAGTTGCAGATCATGAAGCAGCATACCTCCCAAACAATTCGGACAAATCAATGAAAATCCTTTGTTCACTAATCTGCATTGCATTTTCTTTCTTCGAATGATGGCCAAAGGATTATATTTCGATATGACATTTTTTATTTTAATTTTAATGTCCACAATAGCTTCTCCCTAATATATTCTGAATCATTTCTTCAACTTGTTGTACCGTCTTTTCTGTACTAAACGCTTTTCTTCTAATGTGTGCCTGTTTTTTATAATAAGAAAGCTTATTTGGATTATCTAACAGTTGCTTAATTCCCTGATATAAAGCTTCTTCACTATTTTCTGTAACTAAACCGTATTCACTATCTCCTAACAATTCACGCATGCCTGACACATCCACAGTACAGACTGGAGTCCCTACGATTAATGCTTCCGTCGCAGCGGTGGAAAAGCCCTCGGAATAGCTGGAACAAACGTATAAATCACTTTGGGCTACATATTTGTAAGGATTTGTCTGATATCCAAGAAAACTTACATATGAGCTAAGCTGATTTTCTCTTATAAAATTTTCTAGTTCTCCTTGCATTGGTCCAATTCCTAAAATATAAAGGTGAAAAGAATATTTCTCACCTTGTAGTTTCTTCAAAATTCTTAATAGACGATCATATCCTTTTACTTGTTTCAATGTACCAACTGCAATTATATTAATTACATCCAATTGAAATAAGTTATTTTCTACTTCTTCTAAAGATTTATGAATTATTTCGTTGCTATCTATAGTATTATTCACTACAGTCAGTGGCGGAGACCACTCAAAAACATTGCCAAAACTTTTTCTAATGTCGGCTGACACGCACGCTATCTTATTAAATTTCTTGTAACATTTACTACATTCTGAGTATGAGCGGAATGCCGACGCAACATACTTTCTATCCTTGACTGTACTATGTATCCATGCTACTAATTTTGTAGTATTATCAATACATCCGCTAATGACACGTGCAGAAGGTCCTTCAAGATATGCAATCTCCACATCATATTTTTCTTTTACACAGACGCAATGAAGCTGTTTTGGTGTCAAAACTTTCATCAGTTTACTATTTCCCGGTATCTCTTTTGGAAACACAGCATGAAAGTTAATATCTTTTTTCAGAAACTGTTCGTTAACACCGCCGCCAAACAAAACAGTAACCGATATATCAAATTTAGTTCGATCCATATTATTGACCAGATTTACGAGAACCTTCTCTGCTCCTCCCTGACCAAGATCATGAATCAGAAATAAAACTCTCATTTTTTTTCCCATACTACTTTCCCTGCTGTCTTTTCTTATGCAATATCATATATAATTTTTCCGGCATTATAATAATCAAAAGCGATTTTATAAACTCATTTCCCAAGAATGGATAATACTTTATTGGCATTTTTACCATCCTAAATCCCGTATACTGCACGTACACTGCCCTCATTCTGGCAGATTTAGACCGTCTGCTGTATGCATTCCGGTCATCTCTCATTTTATACAAAGGCTCCTGAAGATTATATCCTCTGTAGCCTGCCGAATATAATTTATACCATAAATTGCAATCTTCATATCTAAGCAATCTTTTATCGACTGTATAGCCTTTTACCTTTAAAAAGGCTTCTCTCCGTATCATACAAGGAGCATGGCAATGGAAAGGTGCGTGAAATACAAAGTCCTTAATTTGTGGAATTTCTATCGCAGTTCCCCTCCCCCATTCACCTGACTCATCAAAATAAATCATTGGAGTACTGACAATAGCATATTCTGAATGCCTGTCAAGAAATTCCGCTTCTCTTTGAAAACGCTTCGGTAATGAAAGATCATCTCCATCCATTCTTGCAATATATTTTCCCTTGGCTTTTTTCAAACATCGATTCAATGTATAATTAAGTCCACGATTTTTATCATTCCGAATTAACACTATTTTATTTGGATATTGCCGAACATATTTTTCTGCGATCACATATGTATTATCTGTAGAGCCATCGTCGCACATGATCAATTCCCAATTTGTTTCTGTCTGTCCTAAAATTGAATTAACAGCCTCATCCAAAGTTTCCGCACAATTATAAATTCCCATTATTACAGAAATTTTCGGTTTATTTTCCATCATTCACTCCCTAGATTTATTCAAACACGGCTTCTCATCCAATTCATTACTAACAGAATAAAATATAAAGA
>OGQQ01002155.1_pt1 | contig 13399 bp, 8 predicted proteins | sample 1553281 | NCBI WGS metagenome assembly OGQQ01 (sample SAMEA2579937, study PRJEB22360) | human gut metagenome | biome: human gut; feature: human-associated habitat; material: faeces | place: Denmark | collected 2008/2010 | reverse complement strand
GCGAACAGTTTGGCTTGGGGCCTGAAATATCCCCCCGCCGACGCGACTGGCGTGGACGGCGTGCAGTTCCGCTACTTCCTGCCATTAAGCGGCATCTTCATGCTCTGCGCTTGCGAATGCGTTGCCGGGTTGCGGCGACGCGCAAGCCACGCAAGCCACACAAGCCACACAAGCCACACAACGCCGCGCGACTCAAGCACTGCATCCGAATCTACAGCCGTACCTTCCGTAGCAGACGCTGCACGGGCTTAAGCACCACGGTATCGGCAATCACCGCAAATAACAGCGCCGCCAGCAACGTAGCGCCAAACATCAGCACGCTGATACCCGCATACGACCATCCGTCCGTGGGCGCGGGAATCCGCGGGCCAATCAGCACCTTGGACAGTGGCGAGTGCACCAAATAAATCGTGTAGGAATATCCAGCCAGCCAGATAATCGCCTTACGCACCCGCGCCGACGTGATGTGCACGTCGTACCGGAAGAACAGGAACGTCGCCATTACCACCATCGCGAACGCAACCGTGACCGTGCGGCCAACCTGCATCTGCTGGCCGGCGAACAGATATGGCGTGGCAACGGTCCAAGCCAAGGCGAATGGTGCCAACGCATACACGCCGTGCCGTATACGCGCGGACGGCGGATAGTATTCCAACACGAATCCCAACAGGTAGTAGATCAGCAGTCCACGCCAAGGGAATGACTGCAGGAACGTCAACGGATATCCGGCAAGATCGCATATATGCTCGGCAGCGGCCACGGCGGCGGCCAGCCCGACCAGCAACCAGGCTCCCGATCGGCCTATCGTACGCATCATCGCGGCCAGGAACGGCGTTGCCAGCACAAACCCGGCAAGCATGAACACGAACCAATAGACGGAATCGTCATACCCGGAGAACAGATCGAACAACGTTCCAGACACAGCGCCGCCAACCGAACGATGATCAATCACCAGGTAGGCAACGAATCCCATGCCGCCCGCATACAGCAGATACGGCACAATCAGCGAGATAAAACGTTTGTAGTAGTAGCGCGCGTACGGCGCGAGACCATTGGGTCGGGGCCGACCGGCGCCTTGCGCGGCATCGAATGTCAGGTTGAATCGGCCGGACACCATGATGAACAGCGGATTGCAGACCATGAACAGCGCGAACAGTACGGATCGCGTCACTTCCGCGCTGCCGGCGAGGGTCATCTTGACGGGCATGTAGTTGTTGATCACGTGGACGCCGATGACCAGGCACATCGCCACCACGCGCAGCAGATCGTAGTTCACGTCGCGCGGCTTGCCGGCGACGCCGGAAACGGAATCGGGCATGGTCATCACATGGATCCCGCCAGGGACTTCAGATCGACCGGGCAGCTGATCTGGCTCTTCAGCTTGTCCAAGGTGTCCAGGCCGGCCGAGGGATCGGAGGACGCGTCCTTATGCGCATCGTTCCTGCCGCCGTCCGCGCCGCCGTTCTTGTCGTCGTTCGCACCATCGGCGCCGTTCGTATCCGCCGTGCACTCATCGGTCACATTACCGTTGGAGCCCGTCTCGACGCCATCCGCATTCACCACCGGCGTGGTTACCACGTTCAGTGGATGTGTGGCATCGCTGCTGACCCGAACGGTATAAGCAATCGTCAATTCTTTTCCGGGCTCGATCCACTGCTGGTTGAACATAATGTACTGACGGTCATACAGGCTCGCGGTGTTGGTACCCCATGAATCTATATCAGCCTGCACAGCGGTGATCTCGCCACCGTACGGAGCGGTAAGCACCACGCGGTACAACATGCCGCCGAGCACTGGATTCTCCGAGCCGCCATTAACGAAATCAGGCAACGATTCGGCCTTAGCCTTAGTCAGCGTGTTCTTCATGGTGAAGGTGACCGTGTATTCGTCACCGAGCTGATCTTCCGTAAACTGACCCAGATGCGTGTTACGCACGGCTGTCGTGATGCGCTTATCCAGCACGCCAGAATACAGGGCGTTCTGGCTGGCTGAGGCGTCGCCGCAGGTTTTTGTGACCGTGGCGGAGGTCTTCAGATACCAATCCTGCTTGCCTTGCTGCAGCTCCGAAAGATAGATGCCGGCTTCGGGCACCTGACTGTCAGCAGACAACTCGCCACTGGCCTTATCGTCGATAAGTCCGGTGGCAATCAGCGCCTCCTGCTCATCCGGATCAGCCATCCATAGCTTGAAATGACCGCTAGCGCTGGTATCTCTGATTGCCTTCAACAGCGGGGATGCGGTAGAGGCATTCGCGTTGCCAAGCACATGGTTCATAATTGCTTGAGCCGCTTCGGAAACGAAGTTGTTCTGCTGCTCGAAGTCCGGGTAATCCGTGTACAGGTCTGAAGCGAAGAACGGCACCGTGGTGGTGCTATCCAGCACTCGGCCGTCCGAAAGCTTGACCTCGCCTGTGGCTCCCAGCAATGCCTGGAGAAATACGGGATCGAGTGACAATACACCCGCTACGTTCTCGTCTTCGTTGCCTTTCTGATACAGCCACATGTATTTGTTCATCTGTGCCACACGCTGGAATTCGGGGTCGATGGTCGTGGTGGCCGGGTACTGGTCAAAAGTGCCACCAAATACCTGGCGCTCCTTCAGCACCGTATCATCCATTGGCTCCTCAGGAATGTCCCAACCAGAAGTGGTGGCGAAATCACCGATGGTAATCGTGCCCTTATCTGCCGTGATTGCGGCGATGGTGCCTACCATGCCGCCCGCCGAACGTAGCTCGGCCGGGTTCTGCACCATCACCAAATACGTGCGCTTGCCGTCCTCGCCAAGCAGTTGCGGTAGCAAGTTAATGAGGCCATCGTATTCGCCGAGCATCGAATCCACGGTCTTGAGCGCAGCCTTTTCGGTTTCGAGCACGGTGGCCACCTTGGCGACGCTCGGAGTCGGCACCTTGTTGAGCTTGGTGAGCTGCTGCGAGATATCCTTATGCGCCTGCTTGACGATATCCGGCATATCCATCAGGGCGCTGACGTCCACCGAGCCATTCTTCAGGGAGAAGCCCTGCAATCGTTTGGACAGGTTCAGCAGATCAGTGAACGGACCGTTGACCAGCGTATCCACGGAAGCCAGCATTTCGCGGGCGGCGGTGATGTCGCTTCCGAATCGCGAATGGTCGCGGAAGAAGTCCCACTGTGGGCCGTTCAGCTCCGCATTGAGATCATTGGTGGCATTGACCAGCTCTTGGGAGATGTCCGACAGACTCTTATCGCTGCCGCAGCCAAGTGCCGAATTGGCCAGACTTTCGGCGGATGTCAGCACGCGCTGCGCATCCGTGGCCATTCTCGAGACGGATGCCGCGTAGAGCGTGCCCACACAGGTGACGCTGGCCAGCAACGTCAGCAGCAGTACAACCACCACTCGCGCCCATATCGGCGTACGGCTGATCAGCGAACGGCCGTTACCACCCACGTGCTGGGGAGTCTTCAGGTTTACGGGACCCGTCTGCTGATTCACAGCGCTATTCGTAGATGCGGAGCGATTGAATTTTCCGTTACCGGCATGACGTCTTCTCCTACGCCCCACAGCCTTATGGCTCGAATGCCCTGAAGTGAATCGCATACTTACCCTGCCCGAAAATCTGCTCAGCTCATACTCTTATCCAGCGGCGCGAGGCCACGCTTCCGGATGCCGGACTCCGGGCAAATCCGGAATCGCAGACATGCCGGAGCACACGTGACGCCACGCATATCTCATGCCAGTGTACCGATGCCACCGAAATAGACCGAGGATTTATCCCATACTGGGTGCAAATCCCCGCATGACCACCACATCGCTGTCAGAATGTTCTCAGACTTCATTGAGGGGTATAACAGTATTGCGCAAGAAAACGGTCACTAAACGCAACAATAGTTAGAGCCGTATTGATTTGTTCGGCTTAGGAGAACGGGAGAGGTAATTACATGTTCGTCCTCAGCAACGTCTGGCGGGCCCTGACACGTTCTAAAGGACGTACGGCCCTGACCGCGTTCATCACCTTGGCGGTCACCTTCGGCACAGTCGCCGGACTGGCCATCATTCAAGAAGATACCAACGCACACACCACCGCGTACGATCAGCAGAAGGCCACGTTGGCCATTCGCCCGACTGCGGCTACGTGGAAGAAGGTCTCCGCTACGGACTCGGCTTCCACCAAGCATTACATGACGTGGACCTCATACACCGAATACGCCACGCTCGTCCAGTCGGCCACCAACTCGTTGAACTTCACGGTTACCGAAACCGTGCCGGCCCGCGTGAGCGGTGATTTGAAGGCCCTGGACGGCGGATCGCTGGGCTCGGCCTCCGATGACGAGACCGGCGGCCAGCTCATTTGGCGAGCCTTCTGGACCAAGGATTCCGCCAAGGCCAGCGACCTCGGCACCTTCGAAATCGTGGACGGCAAGGACCTGAGCTACAACAACCAGTCCTCCAACCCGAACACCACCGGCGCACTGGTCTCTGAAGCGTTTGCCTCCGCCAACAACCTGAAGGTGGGCGATACGCTCAAGGTGGCGGCCGCCTCGGACGCCAAGACCACGGCCAAACTCAAGGTGCGCGGCATCTACAAGTACACATCCGAATCCGCCGTCGCCAATCCGGTGACGGCCGCCCGCAACCGCGAGAACGCGATTTTCACCAACTATCAGACCTTCGCCAAGGCCGGACTCGACCCACAGTCCACCGACAAGACCGTCTCCGGCTGGGCAGTGCCGGATCTGGACGTGGTGTTCGACGCCGGTGATTCCGCTACATACAAGTCCTTGGTGTCCACCCTCAAGAAATCCAAGCTGCCCGCCAAGGGTTACGAGTTCTCTTCCCCTTCGCTGGAATCCTACAACGCTTCTCTGGAGCCGCTGGATACGCTATCCTCGCGCGCGAAGACCGGCACCATTGTGTTGGTTGCCGTGGGCGGCGTGCTGTTGCTCATCCTCGTGCTGTCGGGCGTGTGGGCGCCCAAGCGTGACGACGAGATCGGCATGGCACTGGTGTCCGGCGTCACTCGCGGGCGTTTGGGATGGCAGTTCATGCTGGAAGTGTTCATCGTCACCCTGCCCTTCTACGTGATTGGTCTGGTCGGAGGCGCGTTCGCCGCCAATCCGATCGGATCTGCCCTGGCATCCGGCCATGCCACCCCGGTGACATCGGGCCTGATTTGGACCATGGTCTGGTATGGACTGGGTTCAATCCTGATCCTGGCGATTCTTGCCGCCCTGCGCCTTGCGTTCTTCAGCGCGAACAAGCTGTTTGCCGCCGATGGCGACTGGGGCACCGTGAGCGAGACCAACAAGACGACCACCACAACCGACGATGCGGAGGCACAGGCATGAGCGACAGGAACAACGATCAGGAACTCGAGAAGACCACTGACGCAACGGCTGACGAAGCGACTTCTGAGACTGAGACGAACGACGCCATTGAATCCGTTCCAGCTGACTCCATGCAGTTCAGCGTGACCTTCGATGACGTTGATGACGAAGGCACTGTTGACGATGGTATTTACAGCGCACTGGCATCTGCCGAAACCGGAGAAACCGACGAGACCAGCGAGGCCGAAGCAGACGCCATCGCTTCGGCCAACGCATCCGCCGAAGTGACCGAGCGCAATGCCGCCCGCGTCAACGAAACACTCCGACTGGCCAAAACCGATCACAAAGACGCATTGGCCGAGCATGCGGAGCCTCAGGGCAAAGCGTCCGAACCCACCATGACGCTGGCCTCACGTATCGATCGCGTGTTGGTGGGCGGCGGTTCCGACGACATTCTGCTCAAGACCTACCCGACCTTCGCCCTGAACAAGGTGACGGTCGCCGGACCCAAGGGCAAGGTCAACATCCTCGATGGCGCGAATTTCTTCTGCTATTCCGGACACGCATACGCGCTGCTGATCAGCGACGACCCCGATTCGGGCATCACCGCCGACGCCAAGCGTCGCGCGCTGATGGGCGTGATGAGCGGTTTGACCACGCCGGCGTCTGGCACGGTGATGAACAAGAGCGCCAACATTGTTGAGCTCGAGCCCGTGGAACTGCGCGGCCACCGTCTGGGCATCGTACCGCAGCTGCACGCCGTGCAGCCGAAGATCGACGCCGAACAAAACGTGCTGTACGCCATGAATGCGTCCAACCGCAACTTCCTGAAGCCCAAGCCGGTAATCGCCCGCGAACTGCTGGCCAAGGTCGGCTTCTCTGAGGCCACCAGCGGCGTGGCCGTCGGCACATTGCCTTTGGTACAGCAGCGTTTGGTGGCCATCGCCCGTGCAATCAGCACCGAAGCCGAAGTGCTGATCCTCGACGAGCCGACACGAGGGCTGAACGCGGATGACGAGGTGACCGTGTTCGCCGCGCTGGCCAAGCTGGCGCACACCGGTGACCCGAAGCACTGCGTTATCGTGCTCACTGCGTCGCGCGAAATCGCCGAAGCAGCCGACACACTCTTCGAAATCTGATGTTCAGACCATAGAGCCCCCTGTGATTCGTATTGCCGAATCACAGGGGTTTTTCAATGCTGCGGCTCATTGCCGCGCTAATCTGAGGATAAATCTGACCGTACGAGGCGAAACCTGATAATTATGACCGGATATATTCCCACACTGGAGCAGATCGACGAATTGCACCGCAAAATCGCGCCGTCCAAGGCGGCGTACGAGCTGGTGCACACGCATTGCGTGATTGTAGCGACCATCGGCTGCCAGATCGTGCGCCGGCAGAACGCGCTGTTCACCCGCCGCTGCACCCTGCCGACGGACGCTCCCGAAAAGACCGGCGACTTCGGGCTGGAACTGACGAAAGACAATACCGGCGAGGAATCGCTCGGCATGTTGCACATGCCTGCGGTGCCGTCCACGGAAGGGCTGACCGGAGGTACCGTTCCGCCGCGGCTCATCGACGAGCATCTGGTGGTCATTGGCGGTTTGCTGCACGACATCGGCACGTATTTCCTGCTCAAGCAGGACGGTTCCGACGGCGAACCGCTCAAATTCGACGGTCCGCACTATGTTCAGCACGGGCTCAAAGGCTACGAATACTTGCTGAACGAGGGCGTTGACGAATCGATCGCCCAGTTCGCACGCAACCACACAGGTGTGGGCCTCACCCGCGAAACCGTGGAATCGCAGGGATTGCCGTTGCCCCCGGCCGACTACGTGCCGATGAACCTCGAGCAGGAGGTCGTCATGGTGGCGGACAAGTACAACAGCAAGTCGATTCCGCCGAAGTTCCTGACCGCCGAAGCCTACACGCGCAAGGCCGCCCGTTTCGGCGAAAGCAACAAGCGCGAATGGCTGCGCCTTCTGGAACGTTACGGCGTCCTCGACGTCAAACCGCTCGCCGAGCAGTACCACATGCGCATCGCCGAGTAGCGAACCTACTTATCTCGCTTATGAATGGCGGATTTCGGTGTCTGCCGGATGCTATCTCGCTTATGAATGGCGGGTGTCTCAGGAAGACTAGGTGTTAGGGGGTAAGTTCAATCCCCTCTAAGTCTCATGCGGCAAAACCATCCGCCATCTATAAGCGAGATAGCACGCGTCGAGCGGAAAATCCGCCATTCATAAGCGAGATACGCCCGAAAATTCCTCGAAGCCTGGCCGCCGCCCGAGTTTTGCGCACTGAAAGCCGCTATCTGTGGCACTTCTCTTTCCCTGCCATACATTAGGGGGTATAAAACAGACCCTCTAACTCACGAGGCGTCAAACGATCTGCCACACATAGCGGTTTGAGATTCCAAAGATGAAAGAGTCTGCCACACATAGCGCATATGACATGTTTTTAGCGGTGTGTCACCGCAAACCAGCGCGAATCGGCACGAACCAGAATCAGCACGAAAAAAGCCTTGCGGACTGGCATGCAACACCAGTCCGCAAGGCTTTCGCCTCGCAGAACGCCGCTCGCTACTCAAGCTCCGCGCAATGTTCCATCTGATCGGCGACCTCCGGATTATCGGTCACCACAATAATCGCACGCTTACGATCCTCATCGCGCTTGGCCTTCTTCAGCAGCCCCAGCACCACGGCGGCGTCGTCACGGTTCAATCCAGCGGTCGGCTCGTCGGCAATAATCACCTCCGCCTCGCAGCTCAGCGCACGCGCGATTGCCACACGACGCTGGTCCAACGCACTCATCTTGCCCACCGGCAGACCGGAAGTCACTTCCTCGAATCCCACGCGCTTGAGCAGCTCGCGCGCAATCACCGGCTTGGGCTGCAGGAAATTGCGGTTCGACGCGTCCATGGCGTACAGCACGTTGCCTTCCGCGTCAAGGTCGCCGCGCACGGCGAACCGCTGCGGAATGAAACCGATGCGGTGTCCAAGCACGTCGACCGGTGTCGCGTCGGCGAGGTTCGTGCTTTTGTGCATCACGTTGCCGCTGGTCGTCCGCATCATGCCGACCATGGTGGCCACCAGCGCCTGATGCTGTTCGACATCTTCGGCATCCACCAGCACCGCGTGGGTCGCGCCGGCATGGAACGCCAGGGAAACGTCGTCGAGCACGTTGCGACCGGTTTTGCGGTTGTGCACCGTCACATGGTCGAGCGCGAATGTCGGGTTCGCCTTGAAGAAGAATGCGTCCTTCTTGCGATGATGTTTGATTTCGCGGTCGATCTGCGATGACACGCTGGTTGCGGAGTCCGCCTGTACGGTTTCGTGCTGGTCGAGCGACTGTTCGTCGTCGGTCGCGCCCAATGCGAGCGTTTCGTTCACGCGATTCGCGTTGTCGCTGGCAACGCTGTCTTCCGTGGCGATGCCTTCCGTATTTTCCGCGTTTTCTGCCGATTCGGTTGCGATGGAATCGCCTCCATCGTCATACACCACCGCGAAATCGACCGATTCGATCGACGTGGCCATATCGGTTTCGCCCGCCTCGATGTCCGCGTTTTCCGCAGCAGCGTTGTTCAATGCTTCGGTTTCGTTGTCTTTCACGTCTTTCTCGCTCATGCGTTCACCTCCGTACGTTCCGTCGACTCGACTGTTTCCTCCGGCTCGTCTGCGTTCTTCGCTTCGGCAGATTCGTTCGAATCGTCAGAACGGCCTGCGAACAGCTGACCCAAATCGAAGAATCCCACGCGCATGAACGCGATGATGCCCAGAACCAGACAGGCGCCCAGTCCGTACCAGATCATGTTCCACACGGATGCGGATGTGATGGCCACAGCCTGTCCACCGGCCCATGCGGTGCCAAGCGGCTTGGCCGGCAGCGCGCCGGCCATCAATCCGATTGCCCAGCCTGGAACGGTCATCATGAACGTTTCCAGCATGAATTGCCATCCCAAACGTCCCTTGGTGACGCCGGAAACCATCGCCATGCCGATTTCGTCACGGCGTCCACCGATCGCGGCCCACAGCACCAATACCAGCAGCGCGAGCCCGCCGACGATCAGGGTCGCCAACAACGCCGTGCGCGCGGCCTTGGCGGCGGCGTCCAGCGGTGCGATGCGCTTCTTGTACGCATCAAGCGACGGCGATGAGATCGTGAACTTCGACGTGTCCAGCTTGGCCTTTGTCACCAGTCGCACGAACTTGTTGTATGTGGCCGGATCGGTCAGCGTGAAGATGATGTTGAGGTTCGGGATGGCCCAGCCCTTGGTGCCGGCCACGTCCAGACCGCTTTGCGCGAAGTTGATGTACGACGTGTACACCACGTTCTCGCGGTTGTCTTTCGCGTATTTCGCGTCGGAACCGTATCCGGCCGGCGCCTCGCCGGTGTACTCGTAGATGCCGCGCACGGTGAATTTGTAGGTTTCGGAAGCCTTCGTCGGATTGCCGACGGTCACCTTGTCGCCCACTTTGAGATTGTTCTTCTTGGCCACTGCCTGAGAGACCAGCACGCCGTCGTTGGCCGTCTTGTAGTTCAGCTGCTTGCCCTTGACCACTTTGAACGTGCCGTAGTCGTTGATTTTCGCCGCATCGTTCGTGTAGAAGGCTTGCAACGTCAGGTTGCCGCCGGTCTTGTCCTCGCTCGTGTCGCTTTTCGCCGCGATCGCCTGCAGCGACTTGCTGGCGCGCACCGGCACCGACGTGGCGAGCGTGTATTCGAACGTCAAGTTGTTCTTCTGCACCGCTTCCGCGTACTTGGTGTACATGTCCCACGTCATGTAATTGGCGGTGTAATTGGAGTCCGCGCCGTCGCGTTTCGCAGTGACTTTCGCGCTCGGCCGAATTACCGCCGAAGCTTTCTGCGATTGGTATGTTTCGTTATTCGCCTTGTCGTCGGCTCTCAGCACCGCCAGATCCACGGCGGCTGAGAACGACACCAGCAGTGCAAGCAAAGCCGTCAGCGCGGTACGCCATTTGACGCGACCGAGCGCAGCCCATGCGTTCTTGAGAACGAACATGCGGTACTTCTCCAGTTCTCTGTAGTTACGCGTCGACGCATGCCGACGCCAGCGTTGGCCGGGACGCACACAGTCAAGCAACGACAGCGAGTACGCTCACAGCGCAATGCGCCCCGTGCAATCATCCTGCCCATCCAACGTGATTGTTTTCTTGCGCAACACTGTTATACCTCTGTGTGAAGTCTGAATACTTCCTGAAAATCGAAGGTTGGATAAGCGGCGATTTTGTTCCTGCTCGCGCTCGTCTCCGCTCTACGTCCGCCTATTCTTCCCGCGTTCCGCGTCCGTCTTGCGCCCATCCCGCGCATGTTCCATCCGTTTTTAGATGCCTTTCCAGCTTTTGTTGCCGCACGGTCCAGTTTTGGATTACAAAATGCAGGTGCGATTGCGATTTGTGGCTTGCTTTCGCGGCTTCGGCTACGATGGATGGCGATGAAGCAGCACAGCACAGACAATACGATTCCCACAGCGGCCGACGACGCAGTCGATGAAGCCGACAGCGCAGTCGCCGCAAGCAAGACGACAGACGAAACGACGGCTAAAACGACGGACAAGATAGCAAACAAGACGACGAACGATACCTCGCCTTTGCCTTGCGATTCCGCCGTTCCCCGCCTATCCCGCATCGCACTGCCGGTCTGTTCCGTCATCGGCGTCGCGCTCGCCGCCGCAATCGTATGGGCCTGGTTTCCGCACGGTTCCGCCGCTTGGACGAACCCATTGCACGAAATCGACGCGCCCGCGCACTATTACTTCATCCGCAAGATCCTCGGCGAAGGCGTCGGTGCGGCCACCCACCTGTGGCCGAACGACGAATACTATCCGCCGCTGTTCCATCTGCTTGCAGCCGGCCTGATTAAGCTCGCCAGCTTGTTCGGCGTCAATCTGTCGATTTACGCCGCGTTCAACACGGTCTGGCTGGCATCATCCGGCTTGGTTTGGCCGATTGCGATTCAGCTGTACGCTTCCTATTTCACGCGTCGCCTGTCGCATTCGGCACAATCCGTATGCTCCCCCCGATTTGCGAACGCACGAAAGTCCTCGGCCCGCAATGTCGCGTCTGTCGTAGTTCCGCTATTCCCCGCGATACTCGCGCTCATCATCCCCCCGCTCGCCGTCGCTTCCGCCTCGCACCCCTTTCAAATGCTGGCTTCCGGTCCGCTGATCGCCTTCGGCCTGGCCGCCACGCTTCTGCCGTTCTGGCTGTACGCCACACTTCGCCTGCTCGACGCGCTCGCCACCCGCGAACACCTCGTCAAATGGATCATATGGTTCTTCGTCACTGCCGGCGTCTGCATGTTCGCCCATCCGCGCATCGTGTTCACCTGGCTCCTGCTCATGGCCCCCTTCGTGCTGACGCGACTGCCATGGAAAGCCATCGCAGGCCTTGCTGGCGTAGTGGTTCTCGGCGCCGCCGTGTTCCTCGTATACATGATGTCCAGCTACAAATCGGACCGCTACTTCAATCCCGCCAGCTGGTTCCACACCTTCGTTCCGAACCGCACGGTGCCCGAAGCGCTCAAAATCTACGTCACCGACAATATCGGCGGCGCACAAGGCTGGTTCATGGCCGCAATCGTGCTGATCGCGTTTGTCGTCACCGTCGCAGCCATCATCCGCCCGCAATGGTTCGCCGCCAATCGCGCCGATTCCGCTACTGTGCCCGGCGCTTCTGCGATTGACCGTGCATCCGATAGCACGTCAGCGCAACCGCACGAACAGGTTGCCGATTTTGCGGCTATGCCTGCCGATCGTAGGAATCGCAAGACTTCCGCCAGCTACCGCACTCCACGTTCCGACGCCTCGCAACTCCGCCGCGACGCAATCGCCATTCTGCTGGCCTTCTTCCTGGTCGGTCTCGTCTACGTCTGCTCGACCGCGCTGACTGGCTGGTTCCCCAACATCGTGGCCGCCGCCTGGTATCGCGCCGAAACCCGACCGCTTACCATGATTCCGTTCGGCGTGCTGCCGCTGATCGTCTTCGCCGCCGTCGTATTGTTGCGTGCCGGCCGTCTGCCGAACGTCACGAAAATCATTGCGATTGTTCTGCTTGCGGCGCTCGCCATTTCCTGCCAATTCGGCAATACTGTTCGTTCCGCCCTGTCGGATGCCGTCTATGCGAATATGACGATTGACGATGCGCGGCCGGACGAGCAGCTCACTGCCACGAAGGAGAAGATTCTCAAGAAGGTGGTGAAGGAGACTGGTACCGATTCGGTGGTGGTTTCCGATCCGCTGAACGGTTCCATGTATGCGACGGCGATGTACGGCGCGGATATGCTGTTCCCGATTTACAACGCGAAGGCCGAGAAGAATGGTGCGATTTTCGGACAGACGGAGAATGCGTTCGCGTCGGGCGACGGCAAGGCGCTGACGAATACCGTCTGCCCGCTGAGCGCGGATGGCGATGCATACTTCCTGAGCATGGGCGGCCAGGCGCCGAGCCTGCAGATGTTCACGTTCAAGCAGCAGTACGACACGTTCCACGATCAAAAGCTGATCGACCAGTACGCCAAAGATGGCACGATGCGCAAGGTTCAGGATTATTCGAATATGGCTTCATATGCGAAGGGCTGGGCGTTGTACCAGTTCAACTGCCAGTGATCACGTGTGTTGCGTGGCTGCGTGGCGTCGAAATAGGCGATTGGGAGAACAAGAGGCTCTGATTTGTCAAGTTTCGACACGCCGATGGAACGTTGGATTTCCAACGTTTCACGCGTTGTTCATGCGGCCCGGGTTGCGCGGATCGCGATCGTGCTGTAAGTTTATCTCTTGCTGCCGCTCAGCGAGTGGTCCGGTTCACTCCGGATTGCGAGGTGGGTGAGTGGTGGTGGTTTGAGAACTCAAGAGCGTATTTGTACTACTTCTTTATAGTCAATGATTGCCAGTTCATCGTCCGCTCCTTGCGAGTGGCCGGGAGGCCTTGAAGGACGGTGAGGTTTTTGTGCGATGCGCCTTTCCTTATAAGGCGATCGTCAATTTTCTTATTTTGAGAGTCATTCAATTGGTTCTCTTCATGAAGTTTTTTGTGGAGGGTTCGATTCTGGCTCAGGATGAACGCTGGCGGCGTGCTTAA
>OGQQ01002144.1_pt1 | contig 13450 bp, 7 predicted proteins | sample 1553281 | NCBI WGS metagenome assembly OGQQ01 (sample SAMEA2579937, study PRJEB22360) | human gut metagenome | biome: human gut; feature: human-associated habitat; material: faeces | place: Denmark | collected 2008/2010 | reverse complement strand
GCAATGCGGAGATCAGACGCCTGACGCCGCCGCACCACGACCGGTTAGCCGGTTTCTACAACGATGATGATAAGGAGGCGCTGTGACGCAATCTGCAATGTGCATCCCGCTGTGGCCCGCCCGGAACGGCAATACTGCGCATCTGGTCATGTGCCCTTTCGCTGGCGGCAGCAGTAGCGCGTTTCGCCACTGGCAAGCTGAGCAACTGGCTGATTGCGCGCTTTCTCTGGTGACCTGGCCGGGGCGCGATCGCCTTCGCCATCTGGAACCGCTCAGAAGCATTACACAACTGGCGGCACTGCTGGCGAACGAGCTGGAAGCATCCGTATCGCCTGACACGCCGCTTTTACTCGCCGGGCACAGCATGGGGGCGCAGGTGGCGTTTGAAACCTGCCGACTTCTGGAGCAACGGGGGCTTGCGCCACAAGGACTGATTATTTCCGGGTGCCATGCCCCGCATCTGCATTCTGAACGCCAGCTCAGCCATCGCGATGATGCCGACTTTATCGCTGAGCTGATAGACATTGGCGGATGTTCTCCTGAACTGCGGGAAAACCAGGAATTAATGTCGCTGTTTCTTCCTCTTCTGCGCGCTGATTTTTACGCCACCGAGAGCTATCACTACGACTCGCCCGACGTCTGTCCGCCGCTGCGCACGCCTGCGCTGTTATTGTGCGGCAGCCACGATCGCGAAGCCTCCTGGCAGCAGGTCGATGCCTGGCGTCAGTGGCTGAGCCACGTTACAGGCCCGGTGGTGATTGACGGCGATCATTTCTATCCCATTCAACAAGCCCGGTCCTTTTTTACGCAGATTGTCCGCCATTTTCCCCACGCATTTTCTGCAATGACCGCGTTGCAAAAACAGCCCAGTACTTCAGAAAGGTGACGCATGAATTCTTCCTTTGAATCTCTGATTGAACAGTATCCCTTACCCATTGCCGAACAGTTGCGCCACTGGACGGCCCGTTATGCCTCGCGAATTGCCGTCGTTGATGCAAAGGGGTCGTTAACCTACAGCGCGCTTGATGCACAAGTTGACGAACTTGCCGCAGGTCTGTCATCACTGGGTTTGCGTTCGGGGGAGCATGTAATTGTGCAGCTTCCCAACGACAACGCGTTTGTTACCCTGCTGTTCGCCTTGTTAAGACTGGGCGTTATCCCCGTGCTGGCGATGCCCTCGCAACGGGCTCTGGATATCGACGCGCTGATTGAGCTGGCGCAACCCGTCGCTTACGTTATTCACGGGGAAAACCACGCAGAGCTGGCCCGACAGATGGCGCACAAACACGCCTGCTTGCGTCATGTTCTGGTCGCTGGAGAGACCGTGAGCGACGATTTTACGCCGCTCTTCTCCCTTCACGGTGAGCGACAGGCATGGCCGCAGCCTGATGTTTCCGCCACCGCGTTGTTGTTGCTCTCAGGCGGCACAACCGGCACGCCCAAACTCATCCCGCGCCGACATGCCGACTATAGCTATAACTTCAGCGCTTCTGCTGAACTGTGCGGCATCAGCCAACAGAGCGTGTATCTCGCCGTCCTCCCGGTGGCGCATAACTTTCCGCTGGCCTGCCCCGGTATTCTGGGAACGCTTGCCTGCGGCGGAAAAGTGGTGCTGACCGACAGCGCCAGCTGTGATGAGGTGATGCCTTTAATCGCGCAGGAAAGAGTGACTCACGTCGCCCTGGTTCCGGCGCTGGCGCAATTATGGGTGCAGGCCAGGGAGTGGGAAGACAGCGACCTTTCGTCGCTGCGCGTCATTCAGGCAGGCGGCGCCCGGCTCGACCCGACGCTTGCTGAGCAGGTTATCGCCACCTTTGACTGTACCCTGCAACAGGTTTTCGGTATGGCGGAAGGCCTGCTCTGTTTTCCCCGGCTGGACGATCCGCATGCCACCATTCTCCACAGCCAGGGGCGCCCGTTGTCCCCTCTGGATGAAATCCGCATCGTTGATCAAGACGAGAACGACGTCGCGCCGGGCGAAACCGGGCAATTGTTAACGCGCGGCCCTTATACCATTTCGGGCTATTACCGCGCCCCTGCCCACAACGCGCAGGCCTTTACCGCGCAAGGGTTTTACCGCACAGGCGACAATGTCAGGCTGGATGAGGTGGGGAACCTGCACGTTGAGGGACGCATAAAAGAGCAGATCAACCGCGCCGGAGAAAAAATAGCCGCGGCTGAAGTGGAATCGGCACTGCTGCGTTTAGCGGAAGTGCAAGATTGCGCGGTGGTCGCCGCGCCGGACACGCTGCTTGGCGAGCGGATTTGCGCGTTTATCATCGCGCAGCAGGTGCCAACTGACTATCAGCAGTTGCGTCAACAACTGACCCGTATGGGGCTCAGCGCGTGGAAAATTCCTGACCAAATCGAGTTTCTGGACCACTGGCCGCTCACCGCCGTCGGCAAGATAGACAAAAACCGCCTGACGGCTCTCGCCGTCGACCGTTATCGCCATTCTGCCCAATAAGCGCAAACCGACCCGAAACAGGTTGAAATAAACCCGTTTCGGGTAGCACTACTATTAGAAATAGTTATCATTTTCAATTCACCATTGTCGGTATTTTTGGCGTTTCGCCGTCTTACAGGGACTCACAACAATGAAAATGACACGGCTTTATCCTCTGGCCTTGGGGGGATTATTGCTCCCCGCCATTGCTAATGCCCAGACTTCACAGCAAGACGAAAGCACGCTGGTGGTTACCGCCAGTAAACAATCTTCCCGCTCGGCATCAGCCAACAACGTCTCTTCTACTGTTGTCAGCGCGCCGGAATTAAGCGACGCCGGCGTCACCGCCAGCGACAAACTCCCCAGAGTCTTGCCCGGGCTCAATATTGAAAATAGCGGCAACATGCTTTTTTCGACGATCTCGCTACGCGGCGTCTCTTCAGCGCAGGACTTCTATAACCCCGCCGTCACCCTGTATGTCGATGGCGTCCCTCAGCTTTCCACCAACACCATCCAGGCGCTTACCGATGTGCAAAGCGTGGAGTTGCTGCGAGGCCCACAGGGAACGTTATATGGCAAAAGCGCTCAGGGCGGGATCATCAACATCGTCACCCAGCAGCCGGACAGCACGCCGCGCGGCTATATTGAAGGCGGCGTCAGTAGCCGCGACAGTTATCGAAGTAAGTTCAACCTGAGCGGCCCCATTCAGGATGGCCTGCTGTACGGCAGCGTCACCCTGTTACGCCAGGTTGATGACGGCGACATGATTAACCCCGCGACGGGAAGCGATGACTTAGGCGGCACCCGCGCCAGCATAGGGAATGTGAAACTGCGTCTGGCGCCGGACGATCAGCCCTGGGAAATGGGCTTTGCCGCCTCACGCGAATGTACCCGCGCCACCCAGGACGCCTATGTGGGATGGAATGATATTAAGGGCCGTAAGCTGTCGATCAGCGATGGTTCACCAGACCCGTACATGCGGCGCTGCACTGACAGCCAGACCCTGAGTGGGAAATACACCACCGATGACTGGGTTTTCAACCTGATCAGCGCCTGGCAGCAGCAGCATTATTCGCGCACCTTCCCTTCCGGTTCGTTAATCGTCAATATGCCTCAGCGCTGGAATCAGGATGTGCAGGAGCTGCGCGCCGCAACCCTGGGCGATGCGCGTACCGTTGATATGGTGTTTGGGCTGTACCGGCAGAACACCCGCGAGAAGTTAAATTCAGCCTACGACATGCCGACAATGCCTTATTTAAGCAGTACCGGCTATACCACCGCTGAAACGCTGGCCGCATACAGTGACCTGACCTGGCATTTAACCGATCGTTTTGATATCGGCGGCGGCGTGCGCTTCTCGCATGATAAATCCAGTACACAATATCACGGCAGCATGCTCGGCAACCCGTTTGGCGACCAGGGTAAGAGCAATGACGATCAGGTGCTCGGGCAGCTATCCGCAGGCTATATGCTGACCGATGACTGGAGAGTGTATACCCGTGTAGCCCAGGGATATAAACCTTCCGGGTACAACATCGTGCCTACTGCGGGTCTTGATGCCAAACCGTTCGTCGCCGAGAAATCCATCAACTATGAACTTGGCACCCGCTACGAAACCGCTGACGTCACGCTGCAAGCTGCGACGTTTTATACCCACACCAAAGACATGCAGCTTTACTCTGGCCCGGTCGGGATGCAGACATTAAGCAATGCGGGTAAAGCCGACGCCACCGGCGTTGAGCTTGAAGCGAAGTGGCGGTTTGCGCCAGGCTGGTCATGGGATATCAATGGCAACGTGATCCGTTCCGAATTCACCAATGACAGTGAGTTGTATCACGGTAACCGGGTGCCGTTCGTACCACGTTATGGCGCGGGAAGCAGCGTGAACGGCGTGATTGATACGCGCTATGGCGCACTGATGCCCCGACTGGCGGTTAATCTGGTCGGGCCGCATTATTTCGATGGCGACAACCAGTTGCGGCAAGGCACCTATGCCACCCTGGACAGCAGCCTGGGCTGGCAGGCGACTGAACGGATGAACATTTCCGTCTATGTCGATAACCTGTTCGACCGTCGTTACCGTACCTATGGCTACATGAACGGCAGCAGCGCCGTCGCGCAGGTCAATATGGGTCGCACCGTCGGTATCAATACGCGAATTGATTTCTTCTGATTATTGTAAAAGGGATACCGAAAAGGTATCCCTTTTACACCACTAGTTAAAACCAGTAACTCAGCAGAGTCGCAAAAAATATTAATCCATAGTGATTATTTAAACAATGAAATTGCGATTAGGATAAATAGATTTAACTTTCTCGTTCCTTTCTCTCCTTATACTAAAGAAATAATCATATCAAAATAAAAATTCACAACAGTGCAACATTAAAAAATACAACCAACAAACAATCCTATATACAAGGCACATCTCCAGAATATAAAAGCACAGACAAACAACCTAAAAAAACAACCCCATACATATAAATTATTTTATAGGTAAAATAGATTATATATTCTCATAGCTACCACAAACTATACTAGCCTGAACTATATTTATTCTGCTGCAATCAATGCATACATAACACAAATATCACTCAGGTACACTACTCAAACCACGCTGGGATTTTTCCTCAAGTTATAATCATCACCCCGAAAATCATTCGGCATTTACTCATTAAATAGTCACCCCATAGGCCTGTACATGTTTACTCAGAAATATACATCCTTTTCTCTGTCATAAACCCTCTGATTAATCATAAATAAATACTTGTGACACCAATCTTTTTCCTTAACGGAACGAATTGTTGTGTAGAAGGAGATAATATTATGTCAAAAAAAATATCAGCCATTGCTTATAACTCATTATATGTCAACATGGGTCACTATAACGGAAGCAGTTGAGATCACTACCAAAGCCATAAAACAAAAAATTACTCCTAGCGATATTTATCGTCATGCCTTGAGTGGCAACATCCTACTATCGGTCTATTTCCAGTCTCCTGTGATACTTAAGAAGATACAAACTTTTAATGGAAAAATAAAATTCAGGCAGTTTGTGGGAGACCTACTTGATAAACTATGCATGCTTGACAGGGACGGTTTTATTTATGGTCAAAATTTAAGACTCTGTACAGAAGCTAGATATATTTGTCCTGTGCAACAAATTATAGATACCCCCCTGTTACGCAAACTCAACCAGTTTCGTACGTTTGTTCGTAATGTCCGCCCGGGTGATGAACTGGATGTCCCGGCACAAGTTAGTGAAAAAAATTTAACCCCGCCGCCGGGTAACAGCAGTGGCAACCTTGAGCAACAGATAGCCAGTACTTCACAGCTAATTGGATCTCTGCTCGCCGAAGATATGAACAGCGAGCAAGCGGCAAACATAGCACGTGGATGGGCCTCTTCTCAGGCTTCAGGGGTAATGACAGACTGGTTAAGCCGCTTCGGTACCGCAAGAATCACGCTGGGCGTGGATGAAGATTTCAGCCTGAAGAACTCCCGTGACGGCAACCCTCGAAAATGGCGATTCGATGCAACAAACAGTGAACTATGTGCCGAACGTCACGAATGCTGAAATCACGCTGGCAGCCTCGAAGGACCCGGTGATTGCCGACAATAACGATCTCACGACACTAACAGCACCGTCGCTGATACAGAGGGCAATGCGATAGCCAACACTGAGGTAACATTTACTCTACCGGAAGATGTGAAGGCGAACTTCACGCTGAGCGATGGCGACAAAGCGGTTACTGATGCCGATGGCAAAGCGAAAGTCACGCTGAAAGGTACAAAAGCAGGCGCTCATACCGTGACAGCATCGATGGTTGGCGGTAAGAGTGAGCAGTTGGTGGTGAACTTTACTGCGGATACGCTCACTGCGCAGGTTAATCTTAACGTTACCGAGGACAATTTCATCGCCAATAACATTGGAATGACCAGGCTACAGGCAACAGTGACTGATGGAAACGGCAACCCAGTAGAAGGTATAAAAGTTAATTTCCGTGGAACCTCCGTCACGCTAAGCAGCACCAGCGTTGAAACGGATGATCAGGTTTTCGCTGAAATTCTTGTGACAAGCACCGAGGTCGGACTAAAAACAGTTTCAGCCTCTCTGGCAGATAAACCTACTGAAGTCATCTCGCGATTACTGAATGCCAAGGTAGATGTTAATTCTGCGACGATTACCAGTCAGGAGATACCTGAAGGTCAGGTCATGGTCGCACAAGACATAGCAGTTAAAGCTCACGTTAACGACCAGTTTGGCAACCCGGTGACGCATCAACCCGCGACATTCAGTGCAGCGCCATCCTCGCAAATGATCATCAGCCAGAATACGGTCTCTACTAATACGCAGGGAGTAGCCGAGGTCACCATGACGCCTGAAAGAAACGGCTCGTATACTGTAAAAGCATCCCTAGCGAATGGAGCTTCACTTGAGAAACAACTGGAGGCTATTGATGAAAAACTGACACTCACGTCCAGTCCGCTTATCGGTGTCAATGCTCCTAAAGGCGCTACTCTGACGGCAATGCTAACCTCTGCAAATGGCACTCCAGTGGAGGGTCAGGTCATCAACTTTAGCGTAACGCTAGAAGGTGCGACGTTAAGTGGCGGAAAAGTGAGAACCAACTCTTCAGGTCAGGCTCCAGTCGTTCTGACCAGCAATAAAGTCGGTACATATACGGTGACTGCATCGTTCCATAACGGCGTCACAATACAGACACAGACAACCGTGAAGGTTACTGGCAACCCAAGCACCGCACATGTTGCTAGCTTTATCGCTGAACCGTCGACTATCGCCGCCACCAACAGTGATTTAAGTACCTTAAAGGCAACGGTTGAGGATGGCAGTGGTAACCTGATCGAAGGTCTCACTGTGTACTTCGCCTTAAAAAACGGCTCCACCACATTAACGTCATTAACAGCGGTGACCGATCAAAACGGAATCGCGACAACAAGCGTGAAAGGAGCGATAACGGGGAGCGTCACTGTAAGCACAGTCACAAGCGCAGGTGGAATGCAAACAGTAGATATATCGCTAGTGGCAGGCCCAGCAGACGCCTCGCAGTCCATCCTTAAGAACAACCAGTCATCACTGAAAGGGGACTTTACCGATAGTGCTGAGCTACATCTTGTTCTGCACGATATATCAGGCAATCCGATCAAAGTTTCTGAAGGGATGGAATTTGTGCAATCAGGTACAAACGTGCCCTATATGAAAATTAGCGCAATTGATTACACTCAAAATATCAACGGTGATTACAAAGCTACTGTTACAGGAGGCGGAGAGGGTATCGCAACGCTGATCCCCGTATTGAATGGTGTTCATCAGGCGGGCCTGAGTACCACGATAGAATTCATTAGCGCGGAAACCAGACCAATGACCGGTACAGTGTCAGTGAATGGTGCAAACCTACCGACAGCTTCATTCCCTTCGCAGGGATTTACCGGGGCGTATTATCAGTTGAATAATGACAACTTTGCACCAGGAAAAACGGCGGCTGATTATTCGTTTCAAACTCGGCCTCTTGGGTAGGCGTTGATGCTACTGGTAAAGTGACATTCAAAAATGACGGTGATAGCAATACTGTAATAATCACAGCGCCCCCAAGATCCGGTGGTGCTATTTACCAAACAGTTCCGCATGAATCGCGTTCGGTGTGACTATGATCATTTTCGGTGAGTATTGCTTTGATCCAAAGGCTGGTTTTCTGTGATGATTGACCAGCCTCAGAGTATTGATGACACCACCGTTCATAACAGATCGGCATTACTATGCATAAGTACTGCCTCAAATTCTCGCCAAAACACTTTTTAATGCCTTTGCGAATTCATCCAGACTTATATTGTCAATTTTTTGCCCAACGATGACTGACTCCAAAACATCGGCCATTGCGGGCCATCGCGTTTTGTAATCAGCATAAATTGCAACAACAGGGGTATTATAGGCACTTGCCATATGTAATATTGAGGTGTCAGGAGTTATTGCAATATAAGCATCTTTTATGATTGCTGCTGAATGTTTAATAGAGGGTGATAAGGATAAACGGTAGACATTATTATAACAATCCACTAATGCCCTGGCTTTATCTTCCCCTTTGGGTCCATAAACGATCACTATTGGAATATCTGTTTCACTTTGAATTTTTGCTATTATATTTTCTGCAATCGAAAATGAAAATATACGTTCCTGCGAGCTACCTTCTAAATTGAGCGCAATGTAAGATCCTAACGATCGCATTTCCTCGCGTACCTCATCGAGTACATCATCGCTTAATGGCAATTCATATATTGACCTGACTGCCGGAAAACCCGCCTCACGCATCATAAATGCCCATGTCATGGGTACAGGAGCCCGGAGATTCTGATCCATCCGGGACGCGTTCTTACACAAAGGGGAATAGCACTTCATGGTTAAACCGACGACCTGGAAATTCGTTTTTGCTTTCAACTGACTGATAAATATCATCGTTTTCAGGTTCTTTTTACGCATCGCCTCTATACAAAGATCCGGCGTACCGTATTGCAGTGTTATGTTCTTCGCTAAATATTTTATTTCTTTTAATGTTGCGTGATCCTGCATAGTCATTGTGACTAATGTTAATTTAGTCTGTTCAAGTTTGAGCGCATTAAAGACTTCTAAATTAATTGTCGACGTAACAATTAATAGATGCTTAATTTTATGCAATTCAAGCGCCCGAATAACAGGAAAGATGGCCATAGCATCGCCAATCTGATCGGGAATATGTATGACAACAAAGTCTGTTTTTTCAATATTAAAATTATAAGCTTTATAATCGTAGTAACTAAATGCAATACGTCTCAACAATGATACTAAAAACATAACTAACCTCGCCTCCCTACTGGTTATAATGCAATGCAGTCTATCAGAATCATCAGGGTACAATTTTGTGCATATGCGGACTTTTATGTTTCATATCTCGAACCTGTGGGCCCTCTGCTTAATCCTTAAACAACACCAGCAACTCCTGCGCTTTCATCTTCCATCGAATTTTTCATGTTGCCGCTAATCAGCCATAAAATCATTTGCAGATGCGCTCTGTCGAGGTAGTCTCATAAGGTTCGTTTATAGATCGACGGCAATGTGAGTTACCTTTTCCATACTAATTATAAAAAGACAGTACAAACAGGATCATTATGGACTCCACGCTCATCTCCACTCGTCCCGATGAAGGGACGCTTTCGTTAAGTCGCGCCCGACGAGCTGCGTTAGGCAGTTTCGCTGGTGCCGTCGTCGACTGGTATGATTTTTTACTCTATGGCATTACCGCCGCACTGGTGTTTAATCGCGAGTTTTTCCCGCAAGTAAGCCCGGCGATGGGAACGCTCGCCGCATTTGCCACCTTTGGTGTCGGCTTCCTTTTCCGACCGCTCGGCGGTGTCATTTTCGGTCACTTTGGTGACCGGCTGGGACGTAAGCGCATGTTAATGCTGACCGTCTGGATGATGGGCATCGCGACAGCCTTGATTGGTATTCTTCCTTCATTCTCGACCATTGGGTGGTGGGCACCTATTTTGCTGGTGACACTGCGTGCCATTCAGGGATTTGCCGTCGGCGGCGAATGGGGAGGCGCAGCGTTGCTTTCCGTTGAAAGTGCGCCGAAAAATAAAAAAGCCTTTTACAGTAGCGGTGTACAAGTTGGCTACGGAGTAGGTTTACTGCTTTCAACCGGACTGGTTTCATTGATCAGTATGATGACGACTGACGAACAGTTTTTAAGCTGGGGCTGGCGCATTCCTTTCCTGTTTAGCATCGTACTGGTACTGGGAGCATTGTGGGTGCGCAATGGCATGGAGGAGTCCGCGGAATTTGAACAACAGCAACATAATCAAGCGGCCGCGAAAAAACGCATCCCGGTTATCGAAGCTCTGTTACGACATCCCGGTGCTTTCCTGAAGATTATTGCACTACGACTGTGCGAGTTGCTGACGATGTACATTGTTACTGCCTTTGCACTTAATTATTCAACCCAGAATATGGGGTTACCGCGCGAACTTTTCCTTAATATTGGTTTGCTGGTAGGTGGATTAAGCTGCCTGACAATTCCCTGTTTTGCCTGGCTTGCCGATCGTTTTGGTCGGCGCAGAGTTTATATCACAGGCGCGTTAATCGGAACGTTGAGCGCATTTCCTTTCTTTATGGCGCTTGAAGCACAATCCATTTTCTGGATAGTTTTCTTCTCCATCATGCTGGCAAACATTGCGCATGACATGGTGGTGTGTGTGCAACAACCGATGTTTACCGAAATGTTTGGTGCCAGTTATCGCTACAGTGGTGCTGGAGTCGGTTATCAGGTTGCCAGTGTGGTTGGCGGTGGATTTACACCTTTTATTGCCGCTGCACTCATCACTTACTTTGCCGGGAACTGGCATAGCGTTGCCATTTATTTGCTGGCTGGATGCCTGATTTCTGCAATGACCGCTTTATTGATGAAAGACAATCAACGCTCGTGATAGCCTGGCGAAGATCATCCGATCTTCGCCTTATACTTTTGTTTCACATTCCTGTGACATACTATCGGATGTGCGGTAATTGTATGGAACAGGAGACACACATGAATAATAAGGGCTCCGGTCTGACCCCAGCTCAGGCACTGGATAAACTCGACGCGCTGTATGAGCAATCTGTAGTTGCTTTACGCAACGCCATTGGCAAATATATTACAAGTGGCGAATTACCTGATGAAAACGCCCGCAAACAAGGTCTTTTTGTCTATCCATCACTGACCGTAACCTGGGACGGTAGCACAACTAATCCCCCCAAAACGCGCGCATTTGGTCGTTTTACTCACGCAGGCAGCTACACCACCACGATTACTCGCCCTACTCTCTTTCGTTCGTATCTCAATGAACAACTTACGTTGCTGTATCAGGATTATGGTGCGCATATCTCTGTGCAACCCTCGCAGCATGAAATCCCTTATCCTTATGTCATCGATGGCTCTGAATTGACACTTGATCGCTCAATGAGCGCTGGTTTAACTCGCTACTTCCCGACAACAGAACTGACGCAAATCGGCGATGAAACTGCAGACGGCATTTATCATCCAACGGAATTCTCCCCGCTATCGCATTTTGATGCGCGCCGCGTCGATTTTTCCCTCGCGCGGTTGCGCCATTATACCGGTACGCCAGTTGAACATTTTCAGCCGTTCGTCTTGTTTACCAACTACACACGTTATGTGGATGAGTTCGTTCGTTGGGGATGCAGCCAGATCCTCGATCCTGATAGTCCCTACATTGCCCTTTCTTGTGCTGGCGGGAACTGGATCACTGCCGAAACCGAAGCGCCAGAAGAAGCCATTTCCGACCTTGCATGGAAAAAACACCAGATGCCAGCATGGCATTTAATTACCGCTGATGGTCAGGGTATTACTCTGGTGAATATTGGCGTGGGACCGTCCAATGCTAAAACCATCTGCGATCATCTGGCAGTGCTACGCCCGGATGTCTGGTTGATGATTGGTCACTGTGGCGGATTACGTGAAAGCCAGGCCATTGGAGATTATGTCCTTGCACACGCTTATTTACGCGATGACCACGTTCTTGATGCGGTTCTGCCGCCCGATATTCCTATTCCGAGCATTGCTGAAGTGCAACGTGCGCTTTATGACGCTACCAAGTTAGTCAGCGGCAGGCCTGGTGAAGAAGTCAAACAGCGGTTACGTACTGGCACGGTGGTAACCACAGATGACAGGAACTGGGAGTTACGTTACTCAGCTTCTGCACTTCGTTTTAACTTAAGCCGGGCCGTAGCAATTGATATGGAAAGTGCAACCATTGCCGCGCAAGGATATCGTTTCCGCGTGCCATACGGGACACTACTGTGTGTTTCAGATAAACCGTTACATGGTGAGATTAAGCTTCCCGGCCAGGCTAACCGTTTTTATGAAGGCGCTATTTCCGAACACCTGCAAATTGGCATTCGGGCGATCGATTTGCTGCGCGCAGAAGGCGACCGACTGCATTCACGTAAATTACGAACCTTTAATGAGCCGCCGTTCCGATAATAAGTTATGAACCTTCTTATCAGAAATAGATGTGAAGGATTAAGTAAGACATCTGGCAAATAGCCTGCAATAAACGCGGGCTGTTTGCTTCCTTGGGCAGATGCGAGTTTTATTATCGTCTTAATGATTTCCACATATTAAAAGCAAGTATGCTTTCAAAACACAATTATAAAAAATCCCGCCAACAACATTAGTTTTTATAAAATTAAATATAAGATTATGGCTTTAGAATATTTTTATTTCTAATAGACGAGATTTTTCCTGTTATGATATAATATGCTGAATTAACACATGTTAACGATTTACCAGTAATGTAAATAAATTTTCGAGGAGATCATTCCAGTGGGACGTAAATGGGCCAATATTGTTGCTAAAAAAACGGCTAAAGACGGTGCAACGTCTAAAATTTATGCAAAATTCGGTGTAGAAATCTATGCTGCTGCCAAACAAGGTGAACCCGATCCAGAATTAAACACATCTTTAAAATTCGTTATTGAACGTGCAAAGCAGGCACAAGTTCCAAAGCACGTTATTGATAAAGCAATTGATAAAGCCAAAGGCGGCGGAGATGAAACGTTCGTACAGGGACGTTATGAAGGCTTTGGTCCTAATGGCTCAATGATTATTGCTGAGACATTGACTTCAAATGTTAACCGTACGATTGCTAACGTTCGCACAATTTTCAATAAAAAAGGCGGCAATATCGGAGCGGCAGGTTCTGTCAGCTATATGTTTGACAATACGGGTGTGATTGTATTTAAAGGAACAGACCCTGACCATATTTTTGAAATTTTGCTTGAAGCTGAAGTTGATGTTCGTGATGTAACTGAAGAAGAAGGTAATATTGTTATTTATACTGAACCTACTGACCTTCATAAAGGAATCGCGGCGCTAAAAGCAGCTGGAATCACTGAGTTCTCAACAACAGAATTAGAAATGATTGCTCAATCTGAAGTTGAGCTTTCCCCAGAAG
>OGQQ01002140.1_pt1 | contig 13457 bp, 11 predicted proteins | sample 1553281 | NCBI WGS metagenome assembly OGQQ01 (sample SAMEA2579937, study PRJEB22360) | human gut metagenome | biome: human gut; feature: human-associated habitat; material: faeces | place: Denmark | collected 2008/2010 | reverse complement strand
TCTTGAAGAATACCTGCATGGAAGTCGCCCCGTCTACCTCGGCAGCCTCAAAGAGTGAGGTATCGATTCCCATCATTCCTGCCATGAGAAGGATTGTCGTATTGCCGAACCACATCAGGCAATTCATGAATGCAACCAGTCCTCTTGTGCTTCCAACATTGGAAAGGAATTTGTAAGGTGTATCGATAAAGCCAATCTGCATAAGCAGTGAGTTGATAGGACCGCTGTCGGAAAACAATGTGAAGAACAACATGGCAAATGCAGATGCCATAATCAGGTTCGGCAGATACATGACCGTCTTAAAGAACCGCTGTCCCTTTAACTTCAGACTCACATCCGAGAACCATGCGCCCAAAAGCAGTGACAGAAAGATCTGCGGAATGAAACACATAATCCACATCACCATGGTATTCTTGGCATAAACCCAGATGTCTCCGTCTGAAAACAGCTTTTTATAGTTTGCAAGTCCGACAAAATTCGGTCCGATCTGTGTCAGGCCCGACAGATAATTCTCAAAGAAACTGTTGTAAATGGTTGTTACCATCGGAATCAACTGAAAAATCACATACACGATAATAAATGGAAGTAAAAAGATATAGCCCCATTTATTATACCGAACGGCTTTTGACTTCTTTTTCATAGCATTTGCCCCCTTCTTTTATAATTGCCGGATACGCGTTCCGGCTGGTCTTCCGCTCCCGGAGATCCATCGGAACCCCTATCCTTTGTATACAGAGCTCACAGCAGCCCTTCCTTTTTTTGCAGACCTGCTGTCAGCTCTGCATTTCTACACAGATTACCTGTATTTTGGCATAGAATGAGCCACACCCGCCTTCCTGATGGCCGGCAGGCGTGGCTCCTGTCATTCTATCCTTCGCATCTTTTTCTGGCATCCATCGATGCGTCAGCTATTGATGCTCATTCTCTCAGTTGCTGAGATTACAGTTCCACGATTAGTGTGTCAGTTCCGGATATTTCTCCTCTACTGCCTTGTAGAACAGATCCAGTGCCTCATCCTTCGTTGCGTTGCCCTCGAAGTAGTTCTTCATTGCGTTCTGGAACTCCTCGTTGCAGCCCTGGTCATATGCGGAAAGGTTGCTTAAGTCAAGACCGTCAACACCTGCGCAGTACATAGCTAACGGATTCTGTCCGCCTAATACCTTGCTGGAGTAGCTGGTGTCTTCTGCCATAGCTTCCATTGTGGTCTTGTTGTTTACAAAGTCATCATCTGCAACAACGATATCCTTCATGATATCAGCGTTGGTTGTCATCTGAAGCATGATATCTTTTACAAGGCTTGGGTTATCTGTTCCGTTTGCTGCACAGATCCATGTACCACCCCAGAAGAATCCCTGCGGTCCCTGTGTTGCGCCCCATCCGCCGAGGTTTGCGATACTGCCTTCGTCCTCAGCTGCCATGGAGAAGTTTACTAACCAGGCCGGTCCAAAGTAGCAGAATACCTTTCCTTCCGGATAGAAGCCTTTCTTCCAGTCATCGCTCCAAAGCTCTGCTGTGCTGGTCTCGCCTGCATCTACAAGCTCCTTGGAATCGTCAACCCATTTCATGATGTTGTCATCGATCGTGATCTTGCCGTCTGTAACCCACTTGGAAGATACGTTGTTAGAGTATACACGGTAAGAATCGTTTGCGGAAGATGTGATCTTGTAACCGGCATCTTTTAATTTTGCTGCTGTGTCATTGAAAGTATCCCAGTCTTTTACATATTCCTGTACATCTGCAGGATCATCAGATCCGAGAACTTCCTTTGCTGCTTCGCGGTTGTAGAATAATACGCCCGGGCAGCCCTGCCACGATACACCCTTTAATACGCCGTTGGAATCGGTAACGATATCCTTGGTGTACTGATACTGATCTGCCAGATCTGCATCTGTGATGCCGAGATCCTTCACAGCCATCGTGTAATCGGTATCTACATATTTCAATGCGTAATCAGCCTCTACAAGGAACAGATCGATCTTGTCATCAGCTGCTGCATCTGCCTGCTTTAATAAGGTAGCATCCAGGTTATTCTGGTATGCGTTGTCATCGTTCGGTGTGATGTTCCATTTTACGGTTACATCACCGATGGTTCCTGTGGTTCCGTCTACGATGGTGTAGCCCGGATAATGATCTTCCAGTCTGGACTTAAACTCCTCATTCCAGCAGTAGATGTTGAGGACTTTGCCTTCATCGGATGCTGTTGCATCTGTAGCTGCCGTTCCGTCTGTTGCAGTGGTATCGGTGGTTGCAGCAGTCTCCTCTACGGGATCTGCCAGTTCGGTAGGCTCGGTGGGCAGATCAGCTTCGATCGTGGTCAGGCGGTAGTCTACGGAATCGTAGGTTGCCTTATTTTCCTCATAATAGCTCTGGATCTCATCATCACTGGGAGCATTGTCCTCCTGCAGCTTCTGATAATAAGCGTTCATTACCATGTCGTTCTTCACATATTCTTCGATACGGCCCATGGTTGCATAGCTTCCGTAGATGGAACGTACATATTCCTTCTCGGAGATGCCTGCGGATGCAGCTGATGGTCTCCTTGAAAGTGTTGTACTCATCCGTGGTATCGTAGGTGAAGCCGGCTGCTTTGGCTTCTGCCATCAGCGCCTTATTCTGCTTCAGGCTCTCTACAGCATTCTGCTCAAAATAGTCCTGCCAGGTCAGAGTCTCGGAATACATCTGGGTGGACAGATCCTTGCTGGTATCCAGTCCGAAATAGCTTAAATAACTTCCGTACTGTGTAATGTAGTTGTTCTTGGAGGTGTTGTAGACATAATCAAATTCTACCTTATTCACCTCTTCCCCATTGATCACTACATAAGTCTCATGAGTTGCCAGATAGGTCCGGATCGGGAAAGATGCCACCAGGCATACCAGAGCAACGAGGAATACGATCCCGACTGTTGTGCTGATGCGCTCTTCCTTTTTCTCCTTTTCCTTCTCTTCTTTACGTTTCTGTACCTTACGGTCATATTTTGTCATGACCTTCTGTTCAGTTTGTTCTTTTTGTTCCTTATTTTCTGTAACTTTTTCATTCTTAGACATCGCTTACATGTCTCCTTCCTAGCGTCTTAAGTCCAATGACTCCTTATTTTACCGTATTTTAGCGGAAAAAGAAAGCTATTTCACATATTTTTCAAGTTTTTCCACGATATTTTTCACACATCCGGGCTCAAAAGGACTGTCCAGTCCGACTTCTTTGATCATATTAGTGTAAAAATCACTGGCGGACAGCCTGCACAGCTTCAGATAGCTCTTCCACGCCTCTGTAAAATCGGCATCCATCTTCACCTTGTACTGTAGTGCACAGGTCTGTGCCAGGCAGTAATCAATATAATACAGAGGATAGTCGTAAATGTGCAGCTGCTTCTGCCAAAATCCTCCCTGTCCGAAGAAAGGATCTCCCTCGTAATCCAGGTGGGGCTTGTACTCCCGCTCCAGACGGCTCCATGCCTGCTTTCTCTCGGCCGGGGTCAGCTCCGGGTGCTCATAGACGATATGCTGGAACTCATCCACCATACAGCCGTAAGGGATAAACGCAGCCGCATCCTCCAGATGCATCTCCACATAATCCTGCGCCCGGTCGCCGAAGAACAGGTTCATCCATTTCTCCGTGAAAAATTCCATGGACATGGAATGGATCTCTGCAGTCTCCATGCCGATATCCGCATGCTCTCTGATAGGATCCTGTGCAGCGAGATACCCCTGGAACGCATGACCACACTCATGCGTGATGACGTCCACATCACCGCTGGTACCGTTAAAGTTGGCGAAGATAAAAGGTGCATGATAGAGGGGCAGATAGGTCATGTAACCGCCTGCTTTCTTCGTCTTGCGTCCCAGGACATCAAATAACTGGTTCTCCATCATGAAATCAAAAAATTCCGCTGTCTCCGGAGACAGCTCACGGTACATCTTCTGGCCTGCTGCCATGATCTCTTCCGGGGTGCCGGTGGGCGCCGGGTTGCCGTCCTTGAAATATACCTGCTCGTCGATATAGCTGAGCTTCTCCAGACCCAGACGCTGTCTTCTGCGGTCATGCAGTTTCTCTGCGAAGGGTACGAAATACTCCTTGATCTGCCTGCGGAAAGCCTCTACCTCGTCCTTGCCGTAGCAGTTGCGGTTCATCCGGTAATATCCCAGCTCCAGGTAATTTTCATAGCCCATGGCTCTGGCCTGCGCGGTACGGTTTTTCACCAGTTTATCGTAGATGGTATCCAGCTGTTCCTCATTTTCCAGGAAAAACGCGCTCATCTTCTCCCATGCCTGTCTGCGGACATTGCGGTCGGAATTCACCAGATAGGGCCGTAACAGGGACAGATTCAGTTCCCTGCCGTCGAAATCAATCTTCGCACCGGCGATGAGCTTGTCATACTCCATGGTCAGGGAGTTCTCCTCCTGCATCAACGGGATCAATGCCTCACTCATGGACTTCTGTGCCAGCTCCATGTTCTTGAACGCTACCGGCCCGATCTTCTCCTCCAGATACGCTCTGTAGGGGGATTCATATAATTTCTTCTGATAAGCCAGCACCAGATTACTGAATACCGGGCCCTGCTCATCATAGTATTTGTGCTCTTCCTCGTAGAATTTATCGGAGGTATCGATATCAAAGCGGATATTCGCGATCGTCATCAGCGTCATGACACGGTCCGTCAGCGCATAGTACTTCTTATGCACCTCGAACTGTTCCTCCCCGCTCTTCGCCGCATCCAGCTCCCGGATCAGTTCTCCCATCTCCTCCTGCACTTTGGCAAAATCTATTCTTTCATAAGGCATGTCCTGAAATCTCATAATTATAGTAACCCTCTCTTTCTGTGTCCTTAGGAACCTATACTGCTTATCTTACCCCAAAATGCCGGGAAAGTAAAACTTTAGAAGCGTTCTGTAACATTTTTCTGGATTTTTTGTAGCTTTTTTGTAACATTTTTCAGACTTGCCAATAAGGAATCCCTATGGTATGGTGGTATTAAAAGTAAGTTTTCTTCTTTCAAAAAATCTTATAGACCCGTCAGTGGTCAAAGTTTCCCCTTATTATTTTTTATATGGAAAATATTTGTTTTATTTTTACATTTATTTTGCAACAGAAAGGAGATTTATGGAGTTAAAACAAAATAATATGACCAGCAACTATTTTTCGGAGGAGTATTTAATGAATACTGTGTCGAGATTCTGGAAAAAATTTGTTGCGGAAGAAATTTCATATGGAAATACGGTAGCGGCTGCGCCGGGGAATGTGGCTGTGGCAATACCGGCTTCCGGAAAGCGGAATTATAAGGATCTGGTGTTCCGGAAAATATTTCATGACAAGGAGAAGCTGCTCTCGCTGTACAATGCGCTGAATCACTCGCATTATGAAGATCCGGAGCTACTGCATATTACAACTTTGGAAAATGCGGTTTACCTAAGCTTGCAGAACGACCTGTCATTTGTGGTGGATTTTGATCTATGGTTTTTTGAGCACCAGTCCACCCTGAATCCCAATATGCCGTATCGTTTTTTATTGTATCTGGCAAGTGAATATTCTAAGCTGAACACGGATGACCTGCTTTACTCCAACAAGTTACAGATGCTGGATACTCCACATTTTGTAGTGTTTTATAACGGAACGGATCCTCTCCCGGAATACAGCACCCTGAAGCTGTCCAGCGCCTACCGGAATAAGGAAGAGGCTCCTCAGCTTGAATTACAGGTACAGGTAATCAATATCAATCTCGGGTTCAACTCCGAGCTGATGGATGCCTGCCAGATTTTAAAGGAGTACGCCCAGTTCGTTGCAGAAGTCCGCAAGCAGGCAAAAGTGTATCCAAATCGACAGGCCATCGTTCAGGCAGTGGATGTGTGTATTAAGAAAGATATTTTGAAGGAATTTTTGCTTGAGAATAAGAAGGAGGTTATTGATATGGTATTTTTCGAATATGACGCTGAGGCGGAAAAGAGGGTCATTTATAAGGATGGACGAGCAGAGGAAATTGTTCGTTTATGTAAAAAATTTCATGTATCAAAGGAAGATACCATCCGGGAGTTAGAAACCGAGCTTTCTATTTCTACACAGGCAGCCCTAGATTACTATGATAATTTTTCGAAAGAATTGGAAAGGAAATCTTTGGATGATCAAAGGGTCTTATAAAAACCCAAAAAGGGCAGCCCGTCATGGACTGCCCTTTGGTTCTTACATAACGCTTACAGATATGGTTCGTTCCTCTTAGGAAACAACCTGATCTCAGCTTAAGCTTACTGTAACAGAGACAGTACGCCCTGGTTGGACTGGTTAGCCTGAGCCAGCATAGCCTGACCTGCCTGAGCCAGGATGTTGTTGTTGGAGTACTTAACCATCTCAGTAGCCATATCGGTATCACGGATCTGGCTCTCTGCGCTGGTGGTATTCTCAACTACATTGTCCAGGTTGCTGATAGTATGCTCCAGACGATTCTGTACTGCACCAAGTGCGGAACGCTGGGTGGATACTTTCTGGATAGCTTCCTTAATGGTCTCAATAGCATTCTTTGCATTGGTATCATCTGCACCATCTACCTTCAGATTCTGAACGCCAAGTCTCTCTGCACTCATTGCATCAATATCAACAGAAATCTGGTTATTATCTGTAGCATCAGCACCTACATGCAATTTCAAAGTTAATGCGCCTGTGTCAAACGCCTTTGAATGATCTACCAGTTTGTCAACATCATCCTGCGTTGCTACCTGTCCATTGATATAAAGTCCGGAATTTGCTTTTAATGTTCCGTCATTATTGATATAATTGCTTAAACCATTAGCTGCAATTTCATTACCGTCTTTATCACTAAACTGAGTGGATCCTTTTGTAGTAACCGTTGTAACATCAGCAACCTTACTGTCACCAGCTAAGATACCAGTTTTAACACTAGCATAATACTTTGTAATATCATCTACTAAACTACCAGCTCCAACTGTATTGCCATCTTTGTCATAAACAGTTACTCCTGCTTTCACCTGATCATATTTAGCTGTTGTAGGATTAGCCTCTTCTGTTGCTGCATAAAGTCCATCTTGACCGGCCGCAAGTGTATAATACTTTACATTACCCGTCGTATCCTTTGCCAAGCCTTTTGCCGATACAAAATTTCCATCAGCATCTTTGGTATAAACATCAGCGGTAATTACATCTACCTGGGCATCCGAATAGTTAGCTTTATTAGCTGCAGTGATTTTTTCTCCGACCTGTACACCATCTTTGCTCGTGTAATAGTCATGCTTTGTCAAATCAACCTTGTCTTTATAAGAGCCCTTGGCCAATGTCTGAACTTTTCCGTTTTCTACATAATAAAGATCTTTTGTGGTTACATCAGCCTCTTTATACTGGAAGTTCGTGTCTTTATCTGCTTCTGTATCACCCTTCAGCAGATAAGTTTCATTGAACTTGGTGGTCTCTGCTACACGATCAATTTCAGTAGTCAGCTGATCAATTTCGTTTTGGATGTAGCTTCTGTCATCCTCACTGTTAGTTCCGTTAGCAGCCTTAACAGCCAGCTCATTCATTCTCTGCAGCATATCCTGAACTTCGTTCAGAGCACCTTCAGCGGTCTGTACTGCACTGATACCATCCTGTGCATTGGAAGAAGCCTGTGTCAGACCTCTGATCTGCTTTCTCATCTTCTCACTGATGGACAGGCCTGCTGCATCATCAGCTGCACGGTTGATCTTGTAACCGGAAGACAGTTTCTCGGTGGACTTTGCCTGAGAAGCGGTGGTTAATCCTAACATTCTGTTAGAGTTCATAGCTGTAAGATTGTGTTGTACTACCATAATAATTTACCTCCTTGTATTACTGCCCAATTCCTTTTGCGGCAGTGTGCGTATCTGTATTGTTATTGAGAAATCCTTTTCTCCCAGATACTTGTTTTTAGTTTTTATAGTAACCGGAGTAGGAGCTTCCCTGTCGGGCCCTGACAGAGCCGCTCTTCCTCCGGTTATTACCATATGAAATTATTTGTCCGCATTTCCCTTTGTGATGATCACGTTGGATTTTTTGCGGTACTTCTCCGGGTGCTCTTCTTCCGCATAATATTTAGGAAGCTTCGCTCTCTCCTCCGGATCTGTGATCTGGTTTTCTAATACCGTGCTTCGCACGATGTTCACCTCTTTCGGTGCATCGATCATGATGCGAAGATGATTCTTGGTTCCTCCCAGGAACACGATCTTGATATTGTCATTGATCATCAGGTATTCTTCCGGACTAACGGTCAGACGCAGCATAATTGATAACCTCCCTGTTTTTATTCAGCCTTCCTTGCCTGCTGGTTTGCACTGATGCAACATTTTATTATGGAATGTTGCATTTTCCTAATTCATTTATTCCATCAAGGAGGCCATTATGAGCACGACACAACCTATCCGCAGCAAACAGCTTCTACACGATTTCAAAGAGTACTACCTTACCAAACAGCCCAACTCCCGGAATTACACTCTCATCCTGATCGGTCTGAACACCGCTCTCCGCATAAACGACATCCTTCATCTCACCTGGGGAGATGTCTATTGCACAGAACACAGCCGCTTTTACACCCATCTCCTGATCACGGAGAAAAAAACGGAAAAAGAAACCAGAATCCTGATCAACAGAGAACTTCAGGAAACATTACTGTCCTACCGAAAAACACAGACTTCCATAGCCGACACAGACTACCTCTTCCCCAGTCCCAGAAAAGCTGATTCCCCGCTCTCCCGATACCAGGCCTACCGCATTGTCCGTAAGGCTGCAGAAGCCGTAGGGATCGAAGATGTGATCCGGTGCCATTCCCTGCGGAAGACCTTCGGCTACCATGCATGGAAAATGGGAACACCACCCGCATTGCTGATGGAAATCTACAATCATTCTTCTTTTCAGATCACAAAACATTATCTGGGAATTGAACAGGATGACAAAGATGCCGTATTTCGTGACATACAGCTATGACATGCGGCTTCTGTAATTGCTATAGTGATATGAAAATAACGTATTAACGATTTTTTATAAAAAAGGCTAAAGTTTTCCCATGGTCAGCCGAAATATGTAGTGCAAGACAAAATGCAACATTCCATAATAGAATGTTGCATTTTCTATTTTAATCTATTCATTTCTGTGGTATTCTTTTAAAGACTGCATATCGCTTTTTTTCGACAAATATTTCTCTTTTATTGAAACATATACAGTCAGAATCAGGAGTACACATGAAAAGCTTTATATGTCAAATATTCTATAAGCAGCGGGCGGCATTCGAGCAAAGCTACGCTTCCAGGGGCAAAGAGTATCCTCTTCCTGAAGACGTTTTCCTACAATCGGATATTTTCTATGATGAGAAGCATGTTCCGGCCCATCGTCTGGATGTCTACCGTCCCAGGGGACGGGACGGAGAGATTCTCCCGGTCATCGTCAACGTACATGGCGGAGGCCTCCTCATGGGGAACAAGGAGTTCAATCGTCCCTTTTGTGCCTCCCTTTGTGAGGCGGGGTATCTGGTATTCAGCATTGAGTACCGGCTGATACCGGACTGTCTCTTCTATGACCAGCTGGCTGATCTGCATCTGGCACTGGATTTTATCCGGGATCATCTGACGGAATACGGCGGTGACATTTCCCACATATATGCCTGCGGCGACAGCGGCGGTGCCTGTCTGCTGACTTATGGAATCGCCATGCAGCGAAGCACTGCACTGGCACAGGCTGCCGGAGTAACCCCTTCTGACCTGCCAGTCCGGGCACTTGGCCTGGTCAGCGGAATGTTCTATACGAACCGCCTGGATCAGATCGGACTTTTCCTCCCCAGATATCTCTACGGCCGGCATTATAAAAAAAGTGCTTTTGCCCCCTATGTATCTCCGGAGCACCCGGACATCGTGACCAGCCTGCCACCCAGTCTCCTGATCACCAGTGACAACGATAATCTTCAGAGCTATACTCTGAATTTTGAAAAGGCTCTGCGCAGACATCAGATGCCCCATAAACTGATCAACTACCCGAAGGATCCCCGCCTGACCCATGCGTTCAGCGCTTTTTACCCGGAGCTTCCGGAAAGCAGGGAAGTGATCCACCATTTGATTCATTTTTTTGAACATACCGGAGATGACTGTAAAGGAGGATACGTATCATGACATACGACGAAAATGTTTTCAAAGAAAAAGCTAATCGGAAAGCCCGTAAGATCTGGATCGTTTTTGCTGTTTTACTGAGTGCCAATTATGGCTCCGACGCGTCCGGGGGATTATATCCCACCACTTCTTATCTGATCTTTCTGGCATTATGCTGGCTGCCTCTGATCTTTGGCGAAGTTCTGTTACGTGTAAAAGGCTGGGCAACGGAGCTCTACCGCTACGATCTGGTCATCGGTTACGGCATCTTCTACACTTTTGTCATCTGTACTACTGCTTCCCCGATCGCTTTCACTTACATTCTGCCGGTGACGAGCCTGCTGGTACTATATAAGAACCGAAAATTCATGATTAACTGCGGTATCGCCAATGCCCTGATCATCGTCGGTGCAGCCGTCTATCGCTATATGCTGGGCTTCAACAGCGCTTCCGATATGAAAAATTATCAGCTGCAATTGTCCTGTATCATCCTCTGCTACATCTGCTATGTCATGTCCATCCGTCATCTGAATGAATCCGACGGTGCCATGACCGACAGCATCAGGGCTGACCTGCACAGAGTCGTAACTACTGTAGAACAGGTAAAGTCTTCGAGTAATATCATTCTCGATGGCATCACTGTCGTAAGAGAGCTGGCTTCCGAGAATAAGCATGGCTCCGATATCGTCATGCTGGGTATGAACGAGCTGACTGACAACAACAATATGCTGCAGGATCGTACCACGTCATCCACACAGATGACCTCCGATATCCGCGCCCAGGTAGAAAATGTGGTAGCTCTGATCGGAGAAATGATCACGCTCGTCGAAAAAACGCAATCCCATTCCGGCGTCAGCGCAGAAGACCTGAAGAGTCTGGTGAATACCGCTGCTACCATGTCACAGCTGTCTACTGAGCTGGAAAATGTTCTGGAGAATTTCCGTCAGGAATTCGAAATGGTAAAACAGGAGACCGGTACCATAGAGAAGATCACGAATCAGACAAATCTGCTGGCATTAAATGCTTCCATCGAAGCTGCCAGAGCCGGAGAAGCCGGCAAGGGCTTCGCTGTTGTGGCAGATCAGATCCGTACCTTAAGCACCGAGACCCACGCTTCCTCTGATCAGATCAGGGATGCTCTCTCCCGACTGGATGCTACCTCTGCAAAGATGACCTCTTCCATTGAAGAGACATTAAAGCTGATCCAGATCACTCTGGAAAAAGTAACGCAGACCGGAGATAACGTAAATCAGATTGCTTCTGATTCCGTGCAGCTGGGCAATCACATTCAGGTTGTAGATAATGCCATTAAAGAAGTAGAGAACTCCAACACCCAGCTGGTATCCAACATGGAACAGGTATCTAACATCGTGGATACCATCACAACCTGTATCACACACTCCAGCCGGACCAGTGAACGGATGCTCAGCAAGTATCAGGAAACAGCAGACAATATCAATACCATCGAAGATGTCATGGAGAACATGATGTGTGATCTGGGTATCGGTGGTTTCATGGGTATTGAAGACATCAAGCCCGGAATGAAGATTGACTTACAGCTGGTCGGTCAGGAGGATGTCCAATATCTTGGGGAACTGATCGAGCAACTTCCGGAGGGACTGCTGGTATCCTGTCAGAAGAAGCTGACCGTTAACGGGTCTGCTTCCTGTATGCTGCAGGTCACCGCAGGTAATATCCTGTACTGTTGGGACAAAGCCACCATTTCTCCTGCTCCCGAAAGCGGTGAACATGCTTTCAGGATTACCATTACTACCAGACCCAGGATCAACAATAGACGCAAATACCCTCGTATGGATCTGAATAATACCTGTACTATTAAGTTCAAAAATTCCGATACGGAATATGCGGCTACCATGGAAAATATCAGTGCCAACGGATTCGCCTTCCTGGCTACAGACAAGATATTCACCCAAAGCAAAAATGCAGATGTCATTATCACGATCCATGATTTTGCTCTGCCGAATCATAATGTGCTGGAAGGTCGCATCATCCGCTGTTCCGACGACAACGGACTGTATATCGTCGGATGCCAGATGCCGGAGGATAATTTCTATATTCTGGAATATGTAGAAAAGAACTTAAATAAATAGAATTCCTGTATAAAACCAAGGCACCAAAAATGCCCATTCATATTCAAATGAATGGGCATTTTTAATGTTGTTCTTTACGGTTTCAATAGCCGGGCGATCAGCCCCTCGACCTCCTGGAGCTGTTCTTTTGTGCTCTCTTTGTGGCTTTCCTTGCGATATTTTGACGGAGACATGCCCTTCATGGCATGGAACGCCTTGGTAAATACCAGCGCATCACTATATCCACAGGACAGGGCAATACTCTCAATCGGATAATTGGTGGATTCCAGCAGCTCTCTCGCCTTGGTGATACGGAAGGTGGTGAGGAACTGCTGAGGCGACATTCCCAGATAATTTTGGAACAACGTATATAAATAACTGCGGTTGATACACACATAATCCGCCACATCCGTTACCTTGATAGGGTTACAGTAGTTACTCTGGATAAAAGATACCGCTTTTTTCACATACTGGTTCCCCTTATCCTCTTCCTCTCTGGCTACCACACCGGCGCTGTCCGCGATCACAGACAGGAATACTCCCAGCAGTCCGTTCCGGCGCAGATCATCCGCGATTCCAAAGGTATTGTGTTCCATCATATCACGGACAATCGAATACAGCTCCTCTGATTTATCACAGGAAAAAATAGGATGCCTGTCTGACAGTCCCATGCTATGTAAATACTCTTCCGCGCGGCTCCCGGCAAATCCCACCCACAGATAACTCCAGGGATCCTTCGCATCCGCCTGATAGAAAGCCAGTTCGTTGGGCTGGATCAGAAATCCGTACCCTGCTTCCAGCCGGTATTCCTTGTCATGGAACCGGAAATGCCCCTTGCCGCTTAAGACATAGTGGATCAGGTAGTGTGGCTTGGATGCCGGTCCGAAGCTGTGCAGTGCTTCCGTCTGAGAGCACCCGCAGCAATTCACATACAGACTTCCTGTTTTGTCATTGATAAAGTCCAGCTTAAACGCTTTTTCCATGGCAATTCCTATCCTTTCCCATCGGTCAATTCACTATAATCCCGCCGTCCTCATCAAACGCCACACAAAAAGCACTGCTGTATTCGTTCATACGCTTCAGGATCCTCTGCTTATCCTCCCCCGTTGCCGGCGTCGGTCGGAAATCATTCCTTGTTTTGACAGAACTTACCATACAGGGAATGATCCGGGCGTTCTGATCCTCCACCTTTTCCCCGTTCTCAAAAGTAAAGGTCTGCTGGAAGATCATGGTGTCCTTGTCCTCCGGATTCCGGTTGGCTCCGAAGCAGAAATTTGCCAG
>OGQQ01002134.1_pt1 | contig 13467 bp, 8 predicted proteins | sample 1553281 | NCBI WGS metagenome assembly OGQQ01 (sample SAMEA2579937, study PRJEB22360) | human gut metagenome | biome: human gut; feature: human-associated habitat; material: faeces | place: Denmark | collected 2008/2010 | reverse complement strand
TCTTGGCAACGTGCTTGTCCCAGACGAAGGCGATAAAAGTCACGATGTTCACCACAGCCAGGTAGGTGGCTAACACTCCGAGCTTGCCCGTATCCCATCCCGAAAGCAGGCCGTCAAGGCCAATTTTCGGCGATAGCAGCCCGAATTTCGCGGCAGCGACAAGTCCCCAAACGATAAGGCAAACGATGGCGAGGAACCACCAGGCGATGTTGTCCTTGTTCATGCGGTGCCCTCGGCCGAGACCTCCCAGAAGAAACAGCGCGAGCAACATCCCGGCTGCTCCACCTGCAAGGGGGAATATATCAAGGATAAGCGAGTTTGCAGCCATGTTGTCCAGAGCGGGAAACTTCAGGCAAAGAAGGTAATCGATGGCAAAGACAACGAATGTTACTGCATTGACCGCAATGAGATAGAGGAGAAACGGATCCAAGAATGCTCCTTATGTTGTTGCCAGCGTGTGCGCTTGCTGTCGTAGCATAGCACTCGCGTTGCTGTGCCGCTCAGATCAGCTCTGTTTGATTCGGGGTAGGTTTTCGTCAGCGTCCCCAATTGTCGAGAACTACTTTGCCATATACAGGAGAGCCCGCGGCTCTTGGGCTTGGGCATCCTCAGCGTGACCCGGCCCGAGGTCGTCGTGAGGCCGCGCTCGCAGCGGCCGACGCGGTAGGCCTCGCGGCCGGCCGGCCTCTCGTAGCGGTCGGCCTTCACGAGGTCGTCGGCCTCCTCCAGAAGGGCGTTCAGGGTATCTTTCACCGTCTGGCGGACGAGCTCTCTCAGCTCGCCGCGCACGGCGGCCTCGTCGAATGTTACGATGGGATCGGACATGGCTCTGCCTCCTGGCATGGAAAAATGGCTTGCCTGCCATTTCCTTGGAAAAATATGCTCAATCTCCCATTTGGCAGGCAATAGGTCGTCTTGTTCTGTGTAGGCATGAAGCGCAAGTAGCATCCTGAAGGAGCGCTTGTTGGGAAGTTTGACCTGGTCTCGGATAGACTTCCAGTCGACATCGCCGAACTCGAACTCGGGGGTATCGCTCTTGAGGATCGCCGCGTTGAGCTTCATGACGCCGGGCTTAACCGCGCTGACGGTTGGGGTCTTAAGAAACTTCGCAAATAGCTCAGCAGCGAGCTTCTTTAGGAAGGCCAGGAACTTGTCCTCGAATCCCTCTACGTTCCTGTGCTCCAGGTAGTAAACAGTGACCGGGTACTTCCAAAACTCGTTGGGATACATGTTGAGGGCGTCGAGGGTCTTGCGGATCTCGGTGTTTCTAGTCCAAGGTTTCTCCTCGTCTATCATCCGCGCATTCACGACTTCCCAAACGTCCATCATGGCGTTGAGATCGTCCATCAGCATCGGATCCTTGAGGCGAGAGAACTTGTTCTCGGCGTAGTACCTTCTCACGCCCGGCGTGGTGGTGCTGACGTCTTCTTCCTGGGCGCGGAGGTGGAACATGTAGTAATAGAAGAGCCTCTGGATGCTCTTGCCAGACTCATTTGCACGCTCGTCTAGCGCCTTCCACTCTTTGATGAACTGCTCCTTCTGGGCATCGTTCAGAAAGCCGTATATCTTTGCCTTGAAGATGTCGGCATCGGAAAGAGGAAGGCCGCGGTCGTTCAGTGTAGAGAAGATCCTCAAGGCGGTTTCTTGCGTGTCTGCCTGGATCGGGAAGATGATCACGTGCTTTGTGATGTCATTGAGGAATTGGTAGATCGAGAGGCTGTTCTCGGCAGCGGCTTCCTTGAAGCGGGACTGAAACCTCCTGAAGTTCTCCGAATAATGATCCTCACGCCCATCTGCTGCCGAACCGGTAGTCAGGATATCAGTCAGGACATCTCCGAACTGTGAGTCCACGACTCGCGATTCAAGCAAAGTCCTGTCTTTGAATACCTCGCCGGTTAGATCGTCTTCCGGCCAGATGGACTTCTCGATCTTGCCCATGAAATTCCTGGACTGCTTGGATTCCTCTCCAGCCTCCAGGGCCGCATAGATTGCCCTTAGGAACAGGAAGAGAGACGTCAGCCTCTGCTGCCCGTCGATGATCTCGTATTCACCTTCGTTTTCGAAGAACACGATGCAGCCCAGGAAGTAGTCCTCGCTCTCATCCTTGTCGCTTGCCGAGAACTCCCAAAGGTCATCGAACAGCGTATCGACCTGCTCCTGATCCCACTCGTAAGGACGCTGGTACTCGGGAATAATGAACTTGTGCTCTTTTCCCTCCGCAAGGAAGTCACACACTCTCTTCTTGTTAACTTCAATAGAACTTGCCATGCGTTATGCCTTTCTTCACCTATCGACGACTTGCATAGGGCTTTCCTAAACGTGGTACATCTCTGCTCTCTGAAGATGCGAACTAAGCCGCTTGCGCCATTGAATAGTAGTAGTTGAATATTTCGTCAATTCTGCGCGGTAGATCCTCTTCGGGATAAGGGCGCTCGGGGAGCGTCCAGACCTTGTCTCGAATGATGAGGCGGATGGTCTCCCTGGTCTCGGGCTTCTCCGTCCATCTGACCATTTCAGCGAGCCTGTCATTGATCGTCTTAACGAGCTCGGTGGCAATCTCCTTAACCTGTTTGATTTCGCTCTTGGTAAGCTCGTCCTTGAAGAGCATCTCGAAGACGGTCATCTGCTGCTGGTTATCGAAGCCCTCGCGGATCCATTCCTTCTGCTTCTCGTCCAGCTCCTGCGAGAGCCTCATCAGATCGTTGAACGTCTTCTCGATGCTCGCCTTGTCCTGCTCAGAGTTGTAGCTCTCAATGATCTGCTCGTACCTCTCGAAAAAGTCGATGCGACGCGGGTTCTCCCTCAATGCGACTGCCAGCCTCTCCTCGATGACGCCGCGCAGGTCGTCCAGCAGCAGGTGCGGTCGCTTCGCCTTGGCGAACTCTTGCGACAGGCGCGAGAAGTCTATGCCGCTGATGTCGAAGCGGGTGCCCGACTTCTGCTCCTCTTCCGTGCCGTTGACGACGATGTGGTCGTCGACGATCTTTTGGAGCTCAACCATGAGATCCGTTGTGTCTGCCTTCTCCACGCGCTTGTTCAGCTGGGCATAGATAGCCCGTATCGCATCATGAGACCGAACGAGGCTCGGCTCGATCTCCTTGCTGGTCACGAACTTGTACATCTTGAACAGCTCGCGAGCCATGATGCCGAAGTGCTTCTTCGCCTCGTCGGTTGCGGCCACGGCATCAGCTGCGTTCTTGATCTGGTTCACCTTCTCGAAGCCCTCGGCGGTGAAGAGAGCCTCCAAATCGTATCCTTGATCCTCTAGGAAGAACTCAATTTCTCGCGTGAGAGTAGAGATGCGGATTAGCAGCTCGTCCTTGTCGATGACGGGGTCCTCGCCCTGCTTACCGTGAACATCGCTCGTGTAGTCGGCAAGCGCCTTTCGGAGTGCTTTCACAACGCCGATGTAGTCGACGATGAGACCGTTGCTCTTGCCCTCACTCACGCGGTTGGCCCTGGCGATCGCCTGCATGAGGCCGTGGGCCTTCATGGGCTTGTCGAAGTACATAGCCGCAAGGGGCTTAACATCGAAGCCGGTGAGCCACATGGCGCAAACGAACACGACTCGCAGCGGGTTGTCCGCCTCCTTGAACTCGTCGTCCAGGCGGCGCTCCTCCATCTTCATCCTGTGCGGTCGGATGTCGAGGCCCCACTTGTCGAAGTTCGCGATCTCGTTCTGCTCCTGGCTGATGACGACCGCCATCTCCGTTGAGCGCATCCAGTCGATCTTCCTCTGCTGCTCAAGCGCCTCCTGCTGACCCATGTCGCGGAGCTTCTTCTCCTCGGCCTTGATCGCCTCGGCCCAGTACTCTTGAACGTAGTTGAACATCATCACCGTGGTGACCTTGTTCACGCAGATGAACATCGCCTTGCCGGACTCCCAGATGCCTGAGTAGTGGTTCACGAAGTCTTTGGCGATCTCGCGCAGGCGAGTCTCGGACATGATCACGTGCACGCCATGCGAGAGCTCGCGCTCGACCTTCTCGGCCTGCTCCTCGTCGAGGTCGGCGGCTTCCACGGCGTCCATGAGCTCCTCGTCGAGCTCGGGGTTCTCGATGCTCAGCTTGTCGGAGCGGTTCTCGTAGAAGAGCGGCACGGTAGCCCCGTCTTCCACGGCTCGGTTGAAGTCGTATATGGAGACGTATCCGCCGAACGTGCGGCTGGTCAGGTTGTCGTATTCGAGGATGGGCGTGCCGGTGAAGCCTATCCTGGATGCCGTGGGCAGCAAGCGCATCATGTTCTCGGCGCAAATGCCGTTGTTGGACCTGTGCGCCTCGTCGGACAGGATGACGATGTCGTGATCCGGGCGGATTTCCTCTACGTCGTCCTGGTTGAATTTCTGAATGAGCGAGAACACGTAGCTGGGATTGCCCTTCAGCTTCTCGATCAGATCCTTGCCGCTCGTGGCGCGACAGCGCTCCGCAGGAACGCCAGCCAGGCACCCGCAGCTCTCGAAGGTCTCGCTGATCTGCTTGTCCAGCTCCTCGCGGTCGGTGAGTACGAGGAAGGTGGGCGATCCGGCGAACTTGCGCCTGATCTTCTCTGCGAGGAACACCATCGAGTAGCTCTTGCCGGATCCTTGGGTGTGCCAGAACACGCCGAGGCGCCCGTTTCGGATCTCGCGGTCCTTGTAGGCCTCGACGGCGTCGTTCACGCCGAGGTACTGGTGGTTCCTGGCGAGGATCTTCGCGGCTGGGGTGTCGTAGTGGTCGAACAGTATGAAGTTCTCGAACAGGTCGAGCAGGTTCTCCTTCTTGCAGATGCCCATGAGCATGGTCTCAAGGGCGACGCTACCGGAATCGGTCTCACGAAGGCGCTTCCACTCGTGGAAGAACTCGTAGGGGCTGCCGAGGGTTCCGACCTTGGACTCAAGTCCGTTGGAGAGCATGACCATCGCGTTGTAGTAGAAGATCTGCGGGATGGTGTCCTGGTAGTCGGTGTAGTTGTCGCGATAAGCCACATACACGTCCTTGTCGTGGCGCTTGAACTCAACGAACAGGAGCGGCACGCCGTTCACGAATCCCACCAGGTCGCAGCGCCTCCTGTGCATGGGACCTTTCACCCAAAGCTCCTCGGCGGCCACGAAGTGGTTGTTCTGCGGGAACTCGAAGTCGAACACCATGGCGCGGTCTTTGCGTGTGCTCCCGTCTGGCATCTTGCGATCCACGGGAATGCCGTCGCGAAGCATCCGGTACTTCTTCTCGTTGGTGGCGAGCAGCGTGTCGCCGACGAAGACCTCCTTGAGCGAGGCGAGAGCGCGTGCGCACTCCTCTTCGGACAGATGCTCGTTCAGCTCGACCAGGGCGTTCATGAGGTCGCGTTCCAGGAGCACTTCCTCGTACGAGTTGCGCCCAAGGGTACCGTCGGGCCCGAGCTTCTCCTCGTCATAGCAATAGAAGACGTCCCATTTAAGTTTGTCGCGGAGCAGCTCTCCGGCGGGGATTTGGACGGCTGCTTCTTCAGAGTATCTTGACTTAGGCATTATGCGCCCCCTCTAGAAGAATCCACTTGGCTTATCTGTTTGAGATAGTTAATAAATGCTGAACATACAATCAGCATGAATCGAGCGTTTTGCTCAGTGCCCTGTAATGGTTCGCTATATCCGCCATGTCTAATGCCGCTTGAATCGCTTGTAAATCCGTATAGCTTCCCTAGGGCATCCTTGAATGCTGGATGCAGGTCGAGACCCAACTTGTCTAGCTCTTTTAAGTTCCCGGAAAGGGTCGCCTCTTTGCCGATAATGTGAGCAAGCATTGATTCGACCGCACTGATAGACTCTTTTATTGAATTCGCATAATCGGGAGTCTGACGATCAGAATATAGTGCCAGGGCTTTTTTCATCGATATATTTACTGAGGCCAATCCGCAATCAAGAGACTTCTCAATGGTGGCTAGTTCCTCGTTATCAGTTATGGGCGAGACGATAAAGTAGGCTTTGCCGCATTCTTTCTCTTTGATGATCCTATAGCCACTCTTCTCTTCTTCTAGCAGCGCATTCAGCTCGCAGGCAACTCTAGAGCCCTCTTCAGTAGAAAGGAGAGAAAGATAGTTCTCAATGAATTCGTAGACGTAATTCCAGTCGCAAGTGCTCAACAGTTTTTGCAGAGTTTGCTGGTTGTGAACGTGTCCGGGTCCTGAGTCTGGATCCTCGTATCTGTACCCGAACAAGTCAAGCATATCTTCGACCATGCCGTAGTTGCTTGACGCCCAGTCAACACCAATTGGATCATACTTCTCAACGAATTCCTCGTTAAAGAAATAGTTCCATAGCCTGTTTCTAAGATGGTCATCAACGGAATCGATTTGAATCGCTCGTTCGGGGACTATGCCCTGTCTTTCTGAGAAGCTAATCATCTGTTCCTCCTAAAAGCTCGGGTAGGAGGCGATTCCGTGCTTCTGACGCTATTGTTATCTGTTCAGAAAGACAATCGATGGATGCGAAAAGGGGTTTAACAAGCTGGCTAAACTTACCTTGGACATCAAGATTCGGAACAAGAATGCGAACACGATTCATTGATTCGGGCTTCAAGTGCAAAACATTGGTGCCATTCGCAAGCATGGAAATCATTGAGGCGACACCGCTGAACCTTAGCAGGCAATATAGATACATAGGAGCAATATTGTTTGGGTTCAGCTTGATGAGATCCATTGAGATGACCGAGCCGCTCAGTGATCTAGGAACCATGGCAGCATGTCCTACTAGCCTTCGCTCTTTGGTCATATCTGTTACGGCAAGGAGAATATCCCCGGAAGAAACAATTTGATCGGCTCGACAGTTCCCAGAATAAGGTTTTTCTCCGCCTGGCAGCCAACCGCCGAATGGTGCAATGTTGCTCAGGTTGATCAGCTGTTGCTCGGAAGCGTCTACCAAATTATCGGCGTTGTAAGACTTCCCCCGAACGAAAGACACCTCGTCGAGAAAAGCGCTCTCTTTCCACCCTTCGGGCAGTCCGGTATCGGGGTCTATTTCCACACTCTCGTGTCCCGGAAAGCGAAGATCGATGAACCACTCCTTGTAGAGGCGCTGCGCCGCCTCCTCCAAGAGCTTGATCTGCTTACGGTTGTTCTCGATGAGGGAGTCGTAGGCGCTCAACCGAGCAATAGTCTTTCTCTGAGTATCCAGGGCCGGAGCTGGTACTTCAAAGGAGGCAATCATATCTTTTGTTATTGCGTTTCTTGAGGCACCTTTGCCCGTTGCCCTGTTAAGCATGTAGGATTGCATGTAGGGCGAAGCGAGATACAGTACGAGATACCTGGGGTCTAGTATCTCCGGATCTGGACGCACAATGGCCACGTGCTGATTTACTCTTGCAGGGAGCGCCTCTTCAGGAACTAGACACACTCTCGCAACCGAGTCGCCCGTAATGTTAAGAAGCACATCGTTTGGTTCCAAGGTGACATTTGCTAATTTGCTTGCAGCATCATCAGAGATTCTAGCTAACCCTTCCCATACAAAATCAAGGTTATGAACATTTTGACTCCTGATTAAAGCAGTGCCTGTATCTGTGTATACGTTTTTTCCGCCCTTAGGCGTAGCACCACTTCCAATCTTCAAGCATATATCACCTAGTTTTACCGTTCTCACAGTCCCATCTCCTCGAAGCTCTTGGAGATAGCATCCATGAGCTGGTTGCTCTCCGCTTGAAGTGCGAGCAGTTCCTCGTGGATCTCTTGCATACGCTCGTGGAAGTCCACGCCGTCGTCCTCTACCGGCGGTACGCCCACATACGCTCCGGGCGTGAGGCTCCAAGAGCTCTTGTCGGCGTCCTGGTCACCCTTGATGTCATCTCGCGATGCGATCTGGCACAGGCCTGCGACATCCGCATATTCTCCCAGCCCGAACTTCTCGGTGAGCCAGACGGCATCCGCCATGACGGTAGCTGCCTCTTCAAGCCGCTCGGTCTCTCTTGCCAACGCTTCGCGCCGCTTCTTCTGCTCGCGCTTGGGGAGCGCCTCGACTTCTGCCTTGGCATCTGCCTTCTGCCTTGGCATCTGCCTTCTGCCGCTCAATGTTGCGGACCATGGCCTCGTGGGCCTGTACGAAGTCCTCTGGGTTATAAAGGTCTAGCAGCTCGCTTGCATCGTCTCCGAACGTAGGGGCGCAGCCTGCCGCAAAGGATCGGTACTCATCCAACAGATCGGTGTACTTGTCCAGCTCGCCGCGATAGAGCCACACGATGGCGGAGAGGTTCTTCAGTTGCCAGGGCGTCCATTCGTTCAACGTGGTGCTGACGGCGGTATGGTAGCGCTGCGCGTCGATGAAGAGCACCTTGTCGCGCAGCTCGTAGGGCTTTCCCTTGTCGAAGAACCAGAGTGTGCAGGGAAGGCTCTTCGTGTAGAAGAAGTTGTTGCCAACATAGAGCATCACGTCGACGTCGCCCGACTCCACGAGCTTTCGCCTCTGTTGCTTCTCGGCGTTGGAATCGGTGGCGGAGGACGCCATGACGAAACCGGCGCGACCGTCGTCGTTCAAATACGAGTAGAAGTAGTTGATCCACAGGTAGTTCGCGCCGCTCGTGGAGACCTCGCCCTTCTTGTTCTCCTTCGGTGTACCGAGTGGCAGGCGTCCCGCATCGGTTGCGCGAGACCATTTCACCTTGTCTACGTTGAATGGAGGGTTCGCGGCCACGAAGTCGCACTTGCCCTCAAGCTCGTGCGCGTCGTGGTAGAACGAGTTGGCCTCGTCGCCCGACTTGATGACGCCCTGCATGCCGTGGACTGCCATGTTCATCAGGCAGAGCTTGGCGTTGTAGTCCACCTTCTCCTGGCCGAAGTACATCATGGCATTTGCGGGATTGCCGCCGTGCTCGCGCACGTAGTCGCTTGCGGATACGAACATGCCACCCGAGCCGCAGGCGGGATCGAGCATGATGCCCTTCGCGGGCTCCAAGATGTTCATGATCATGCGCACGAGGGACTTCGGGGTGAAGAACACGCCGTCGTCGCTTGCCACCAAAGGCGCGAACTTGTTCAGGAAGTACTCGTAGATGCGGCCGATGATGTCGTCGCCGTCTTCGTCGAGGGCCTTGTTGTTGAAGATACGCAGCACCTCGCGCAGGATATCGTTGCCGAGCTCGGTGTAGGTATCGGGAAGGACGCCTTGCAGGTTCGGGTTGTCCTTGGCGATCGCGGCCATGGCATCGTTTACGGCCTTACCGATGTCCTCGTTGTCGGGCAGATTCACCAGGTAGTCGTACCTTGCCTCTTCCGGAAGATACATTGCGCCCTTGGCAGTGTAGTCAGCCGGGCTCTTCGGGGGCTTACGTCCCTCGATCTTCGCGCGCTCGGCGTCGATCTGCTCGTCTACGCGCTTGAAGCGACCCCATGCGTAGCGCAGGAAGATGAGGCCGAGTACGGGCATGCAGTACTCCTGGCTGGAAAGCTTCGAGTTCGCTCGCAGCTCGTCCGCCGCCTCCCAAAGCTCAGATTCAAGTTTCGTGATGTCTGCCATGCGTGATTCTCCTCCAGGCCAGTTTTCGTGCATTCATTATACCCAAGGGCTGGTCGGCTTTGCCGCGGTTTACATGCATGCGGTTTGCGACGCTGCAGCGCATTCGGATGCTCGTACCTCGATTGGGCTATTTCATTTTAGGTAACGAGTGACAGCCATGGATTCAGCAAGTATGATGCTATGTGGGCGTATTGGCTTTGAAGCAGGAGGGGCGGAGAATGGATAATCGTAGTGACGACCTGGAGATCGATGGATTTGGCGCTGAGCAGATTCGAGGACGGCTGTCGAATGTCGAAATCCACCTAGCTGCGACAGATATCGAGGTCGATATAGCCAGTGCTTTCAGGCTTCCGCTCGATCAGGTGGCGGCTTTGGGGGTTGGGCTCGGTTCTCTTCCGACTATGTTCCGCTCCATCACAACGACGATCAATATGCCTACTTTGCTGCAGGCTACAGATAAGACTGGAAATCTTCTTGACATATCGCGTCTCAATAAAAGTGTCGGCGGGCTAATTGGTTCTTACAACGAACCAGGCTTGGGGTTGCAGCAGGCCCGGTTCCACCAAATAGGTTCAGGCTCTATCCAATCCGTGGCCACGATGCCCTATGATCCGACGATGCTCTTCATGGCGGCTGCGCTTGCGCAGATTAATCAGAAGCTTGATGCCATCCAGGATACTGTCAACGAGATGTTCGAGTACATGCGCCTGAAAGATAAGGCTGAGCTGCGAGGTAACGTGAAGACGCTCGAAGACGTGCTTGAGGCGTATCGCTATAACTGGAACAACGACATCTGGCGCAAGAATGCTCATATGAAAGTCGTTGATGTCAAGCAGGAATCCGAGCAAGCCATCATTCATTTACGTGCGCAGATAAAGACGAAGATGAAAGAGAAAGGCCCCATTGAGTTGCGTTTGGCAGTGGGTGGCCGGCTCGATGAGGTGCTTGATCGACTGAAAGAGTATCAGCTGGCAACCTATACGTATTCGTTTGCGGCTTTCTTGGAGCCCATGTTGAGCGAGAATTTCGATGAGGCATATCTGAATGCAATAGCGGCGAAGATCAGCGATTGCGGGAACGAGTACCGCAAGTTGTACACCGAATGCTATAACGTAATCGAGGAAAGCTCGAAGGGGACGGCTGACGCGATGGCGCTCAGGGGTGCGTCAGCGGCGTTCGCTGGGCTGAGCTCTTTCGTCAAGCAGACTCCGCTGGGCGAAAGGACTTCTGTTGATGAGGCTCTTGAGAAGGTGGGCAGAGGAGTCGGCAACTTCAACGAGGGTCAAACGCGTAATCTCATGGAGAAACTGCAGCACGCGAAAGCCCCCAACGTTCTTCCGTTCAAGCAAAGCTTAGAGGTGGTGAACAACTTGCATAATCATCCGTATCAGCTAGCTGCCGACGGGGAGAATGTTTATCTGCTGCCTCTTTCGAGGGCGGATGTTGGCGCTGATGCGTGATGCGTTTCAGTAAACCCAAAAGTATCAATCTCAAATCGGACTAGTGGGCCTGGTGAATGCGATTGCTGGCACCTGGTATGGTGGTTGCCATCGAACGGTCGGCGCGTGGAAGAGGTGGTCGCGTGGAATTCACATCGGCTAGTGCCAACAAGTACCTGCGGAGATTGCAGGACGAGAAGGATCGACTCCTGCGGACCGAGCAGGAGGTGAGCACCTACGTGCTCGCGGAGGGGGAGGCGGCCGAACCTCCCGTCTACGACTACGGGGCCGTGCGTGAGAAGGTCGCGCAGATCGACAGGCAGGCGCGGGCAATTCGCCATGCCCTGCATCGGTTCAACATGCAGACAGTCCTGCCCGAGCGCGGTATCACCATCGACGAGGCCCTTATCCTGCTCGCGCAGCTGTCGGGGCGCAAGGATCGGCTGAACGAGCTCGCTTCGCGGCAGTCCCAGGAGCGACTGGGCAACCGGTACTTCGGCAGCAGCAACGGGCCCATCGAGTACCGCTACGCGAACTACGATGTTGCCCAGGCGGAGGCGGACTATCGCGCCGTCGCGGACGAGATCGCCGCGCTGCAGCTTGAGCTTGACCTGGTCAACCAGACGGAGGTCTTCTCGGTCGAGTTGTAAGGGCTCGCCTGCTTTCCGGATCTGCGGCTTTTCTCCGCAAAGGATACTTTGGAACGTTGCGGTTTCGCGTTGGAGTTGTCGGGTAGTTCGTTGTCGGCAGTGCCGTGCGGTTTGAGCGTTGGCATCTTGCTGGAAGATCTGGCTTCCACCCATTCCGCCGCAGATCGAAAGCTTCGGGCGCCTTCCCGCGAGGCCGCCCGCGATGCCGAAGCACGGTCATAGGCATCACTTTCCGCAACGGCTCGTGGCGGCTAGCGAGATCTCGGCTGAGTTCGGCCGCGTCGAGTTGTAGGGGCGGCGAGCCGCCCCCTGTTTTAGCGTAAGCGGTACCTTGTCCCGCGCGCTGAGCCTTCGGACGCAATAATGCCCATGCCCAGCAATTCGGCGATGAGTCCCTTGGCCTTGGTCGCCCCGCAGTTCAATGCGGATTCAACATCTCTACGTGTGAAACCTCCCTTTTCTTGGGCGACTTCTACGATTTTTGCGAGATCGTGGGAGAGGGCAAGTTGTGGAGCGGGCACGGATGGCTGGGCAGAGCTGGAAGAAGCCGGCGTGTGGTTTGTCTCGGAGGGAGAGCTATTGCTGGGTGCGTCGGTGTCAAGATAGAACGCAGACAGCTTCCCTGTGTAGACTTTTACCATTACGCGGTCTGGGTTGAAAAGCTCCTCGATTTCGGGCGGGGGAGCGCTTGCCGCTTTCGCAGCGTTGCTCATTACGTCGAATCCGCTTCCCATTCGCTCACAAGCGCTGATAAGCCCGAACATTCGCATCAGAGTCGGATTGCGCGCATCTGAAATTCCGCCCGCTCTCACCACATCGAGCGCTACGCGTGAATTGCCGGGATTGGCTATTTCGATTCGGTCAGAATATCTCAGAGCGACGATGCCTCTTCTTCCATAGTAGTCCGAATGAACGAGTGCGTTCGCGAGTGCCTCTCTTATTGCGGCGTGCATCTCGGTGTCTTCGATGCGCTGGAGATTGTTGTCGAGCGCAAACGGCTTCTTAAGGCCGCTTGTCAGTCGCGGTAGCGCTTCCGTCCAAAAATCGAAAAGGTTTCCCGTCCATGTTCCGTCTTGCGATGTGATGCGGTCTGCCCATCGGCGTTCTTGATCTGCTTCGCGATAGTCTAGGAAGTAGTTCGCATATTCCTTTGCGATTTCGTACTCGAAACCGAACATGAGAAGACCGGCACGTGTTGGATGAAATTCTCCCTCTCCATTTGTTCGTCCAATGGCATTCAGCTTCACGAGGAACCCCTCATCATCGAGCTTGAGCCACGGATGATTCGGTCGGGCAGCTGACACCACGGCTCGATATCGGCTTACCGTGTCCCATGAAAGAGCATCTAACGGGAACTCTTCAAGCACGGTGTCGTCGAGCGGCTCGTTGCTCGCATCGCGAATCATGGCAACGATTTCTTCGGATGAGCAGCGATAATCTCCCTCGCCATCTCGACGGTAGGTTCCCTTTTCCCGATTGCCGCAGATGTAGATAGGTCTCAAATGACGGTTGGCGCGAGGAACTTGAATGCGGATAATGTCGCAGTCGTTAATTGTCTCAATGGTGATCGAATCATCTGTGAGAATGTTGGCGCTGACTTTCGAGGGATTGTGCACTCCGTCCCAGAATTTCTTAACGAGCTGTTCAGGGTTCGGGACTCCGACGTACTCTACCTCTCCTTTTGGGCCTTCTTCTGCGCCGAGGATGATCAGCCCGCCGTTGGTGTTCGCGAAAGCGGAATAGGTTTCCCAGATGCTCTCGGGCACACCGCCTTTGGCGCGTTTTGCTTCCAGCTGACCATTCTCGCGCAATGTCATCACGGTGCCATCTTTCATGCTGCCCCATCTCGTAGTTAAAGTTTCGATGGCATTATCGGTCGTTATCGGTCGTTATCGGTCGTTATCGGTCGTTATCGGTCGTTATC
>OGQQ01002128.1_pt1 | contig 13496 bp, 11 predicted proteins | sample 1553281 | NCBI WGS metagenome assembly OGQQ01 (sample SAMEA2579937, study PRJEB22360) | human gut metagenome | biome: human gut; feature: human-associated habitat; material: faeces | place: Denmark | collected 2008/2010 | reverse complement strand
CCATCGCCATCACCGAGAAAGGCCCGATCGTTTTCACCGATCGCACCAACCTCTGATCGGCGTTTGGCGTATGGTAGGTGCCTGATTGGCCTGTGATGGGCGATCAGCGTCTCATTAGCCGTCCGTCTGTTCGCGGTTTTCCCGCGAATTCGAGACGTAACAAGCCGAAGTGCGTTTGCTTTGATAGCATGAGCGCACTTCGGCTTTCGTGTATCGACCGGCATTCGCCAGCGGTAACACAGAAGACATAGAGTACCGAACACTAGTGTTCGCGAACGCGTGAACGTTAATGTTTGGGGTAAGTGGTTCATGAAGAGGAAGGTGCGCGAATGGCAACGGCACAACTTGATGTCGATTCGAACAAGTTCAACCTGCCCGTGGTTAAGGCTAGTGCAGGGCCGGATGGCATCGTCGTTTCCAAACTGCGCAACGATGGCTGGGTAACGCTTGATCCCGGATTCCTCACCACCGCGCAGTGCGAATCGAAAATCACCTACATCGACGGCAAGCATTCGATTTTGCGCTACTGCGGTTACCCCATCGAGCAACTGTGCGAGAACTCCGATTTTCTGGAGGTGGCGTGGCTGCTGTGCCACGGCGAGCTGCCGAGCAGGGCTGAGTATGAGCAGTTCTGTGCGGACATCAATCACAAGACGATGGTTGGCGAAGACTTCCGTACCTTCATGGGTTCGTTCCCGCGCTCCGCTCACCCGATGAGCGTGCTTGCCTCCGCCATCAATGCGCTGGCCACGTTCTACCCGGACACCACCGATATTTCTGACAACGACCAGCTTGATGAGGCCGCCAAGATCATCATGGCCAAGGCCCGTACGATTGTGTCGTACATCTTCCGCCGTCGTCGCGATGAGCCGATGCTGTACCCCGATTACGCGCGCGGCTATGTGGACGACTTCCTGCGCATGTGCTTCGCTGTGCCGTACGAGCCGTTTGAATCCGACCCGCTGTATGTGCATGCTTTGGGTCGTTTGTTGATTATTCATGCCGACCATGAGCAGAACTGCTCGACCTCGGTGGTGCGTATCGCCGGTTCCGCCCACGCCAACCTGTATTCGGCGGTGGCCGCTGGCGTCAATGCGCTGTCTGGTCCGTTGCATGGTGGTGCGAATGAGGCCGTACTGCGCCAATTGAAGGCGATTCGTGATTCCGGCAAGTCTGTGGCCGAGTTCGTGCGTGATGCCAAGGAGAATGGCCAGAAGATTTCCGGCCTTGGCCACCGTGTATACAAGTCGTATGATCCGCGCGCGGCGATTGCCAGGAAGTATCTGGAAAAGATCATGGAGCGCGAAGATACGCAGAAGCTGCCGTCTGACGAGCGCGCGCTGTTCGCCGTGGCCACCGAGCTTGAAGATATTGCGCTGAATGACGAATATTTCGTATCGCGCAACCTGTATCCGAACGTCGACTTCTACACGGGCTTGATTTATCGGGCGATCGGCTTCGATCCGGCCATGTTCACCACGCTGTTCGCGCTGGGCCGCATTCCCGGTTGGATTGCGCAGTACCGTGAGATGTTGGCCGACCCGAATACCAAGATCGGCCGCCCACGCCAGGTCTACACCGGTCCGGTCGAGCGCGATTTCGTGCCGATGGACGAGCGGTGATTGTTGGTTTGAGAAAGCGCTTCGCTGGAGATTCCAGTGAGGCGCTTTCTATATGTACAGCGCAAACCAGCTATGCTGCGACGGCTGCATAAGAACTAGCAGGGCTAGTTCTGAAATTGAAATAATGTGTGCGGTATCGAGGCGCACCGAGGGAAGGCGTACGAAGGTACGTCGACCGAGGGGCAACGAAGATAACGCTCCATTATTTCAATTTCAGTTCTTGTGCAGCTTGGCGTTGAGCTCAATTCCCACCTTGCGGTAGCGGGCTTCGATGCGGCCGTTCACCGAGTTGCGGATAAACAGAATGTTGTCTTTGCCGGAGAGCTCAGCACCCTTGACCACTTCCAGCGGTTCGCCAGCGGCGGCCTTGGCCTTGTCCCAGATGGTGATCTTAGTGCCGGCGGTGATGTACAGACCGGCTTCGACGGTGCAGTTATCGCCCAGAGAGATGCCGATACCGGCGTTGGCGCCGAGCAGCGAGTGCTCGCCGATGGAATTGCGCAGCTTGCCGCCACCGGACAAGGTGCCCATGATGGAGGCACCGCCGCCGATGTCGGAACCGTCACCCACGACCACGCCTTGCGAAACACGGCCTTCGACCATGGAGACGCCGAGCGTGCCGGCATTGAAGTTCACGAATCCGGCGTGCATCACGGTGGTGCCGGAAGACAAGTAAGCGCCGAGGCGCACGCGGTCGGCGTCGCCGAGGCGCACGCCGGTGGGCACTACGTAATCGATCATGCGCGGGAACTTATCCACACCGAACACGTTGACAGTGGCGGCAGGAGCTGCGGCAGGCAGTCCGGCCTGGGAGGCGAAAGCGAGAGCGGCTTCGGTGGAGGCGCGTTCGACGTCGGCCTTGCGCAGCGTGAAGTCTTCAACGGCGAAGGGGCCGTAGTTGGTCCACACCACATTGGCGAGCTGGGCGAAGATGCCGTCGAGGTTCAGCGTGTTCGGCTTGGCCATGCGCATGCTCATCAAATGGAGCTTCAGGTAAGCGTCCGCGGCATTACTGATCGGCTCGTCCAACTGGCTGACGACGAATACCGGCACGCGGCGAATGCCACGGGCGTCGGCCTCATCGTGAGCCAAAGTACCGAAATTGTGGTTCGGGCGATCGGCCTCGGCCGGTGCCTCACCGAGATTCAGTTCGGGGTACCAGACGTCCAGGGTGGTGCCGGCGGCGTCTACGCTGGCCAGACCCCAGCCCCATGCGGTACGCTCTTCGCTCATAGTTGCTCCTTATTGTTGTACGCGCTAGTGCACGCTTGTGGACGCGCGATGCGATTAATGATTCCCACCTTAGCCTTATGTGCGCCTAGGTGAGGGACGATGCCCGCGAAATGGCTTGAAATCGTATTTCCCGGTAAAAAATTACCGAGTGTGATTGGCGATGGGATGATAGGTTCTCCGGTGAAATTCGCTGGTGAACAACTCGACAAGGAGGTGTGCGATGTGATGTTGCATCATTCGGGAGCATAGGCTGTGGCCATGCGACGCCCGGCATCATAGAGTTTGCGCTTGAGCGAATCGGGCTCAAGAATCACTACGCGGCCATCCCAGGAATACTGCAATGCCCACCAGAACACAGCGCGTTCGGGAGCATCGACGATGACTTCGAACTGTGTGCCGTCCGGTGAATGTTTGATTTGAGGGTCGTCGAACCATTCGAACACGTTGTTGAGCATGGATTCGTCTCGTACGGCCATGCGGATGCGAATCGGGGCATCGGCTACGGGGTATGGACGGTGGCGCATGAAGTTCACTGCGTCAAAATCAGCTGGTGCTGGTTTTTCCAGTGGCACTGTGCCGTTCCTGCCTTTGGCGCTGACGTTGGCGATTCGGTTGACCACGAAAATGCGGAGGTTGTCTTCGCCATGCAGGTGGCAGATGAGGTAATAGCGTCCGTTCTTGTACACCATCTGGTAAGGGTCGGCGGTGTAGGTAATTCGGCCTGCACCCGTACGGCTTTTATGCGGTATCAAGGTGCCATCCGGTCCGTAATCACGGTATTGGAAGGTTACGCCGTGGCCTTCTTCGATGGCTTGATTCAGCTGGTCGATAGTGGATAGGAACTCACCGTTGATATGCGTGTAGGTGGCCACATGGTCCAGGTAGCCTACTGCCTGCCCGGCGGCGCCTGCGAGCTCGCGGATTTTACCGATGAGGTCGTCCATGGTGTCGAGGCTGATGCGAGATAGGGTAAGACTGTCTAGTAGCAGTCGCATTTCGGCAGTGGACAGGAATGCATCAAGATACCAGCCGGGTTGTGGATTCTTGCATTCGATGCCGGCAAGGTCGCTTTCGGTGAGATGCCCGATATGTCTGCCGAGAAATTCCGTGGAGGTCAGCTTTTTGAGCTGGTTTCGTATGGTCTTCTCGGTCGGCAGCTCGCTTGGATCTTCCAGCTGGTGTTTACGGGCAAGCTCATCGAGTATTTGCCGCACGGTCAGGCCATGCCCAAAGTAACTGTGACGCCACAGCACCTCGAAGATTTCGAGGGTGGTGTTCCCTGCATAGGATTTGCGTTGCGCCGGCTTGTCTGCATCCATACATTAAGGCTACCGCGCGCTTCGTCTAGGATGGAAACGTTGGGTTGAAATACATTCGCTGGAAAGGAGGCTCGCCCATGAGCAAAGGGTATGGTGTGTTTGGCCATGTTCCCGATAATGCGGATGACGATGGCCTCCTGCCTTATGAGGATGATGATTCCGGCGTTTCCTGGGGCCATGCGTTGCGTCGTCGCAATCCTTGGAAAAGAGGAGACGACGAAGATGCCGATTACGACGACGGTCGGTATGACATAGATGACACTGATGACACTAATGGGGGCAGGGGCATCTATGCCGGTAAAAGCGGCGGAGTAGGCGGCATTTCTGGTGAGACGGGTGGAATACTTGGTAGCTCAGGCGCGGCCGGCAGCAGAGACGTAACGTTTGGTGGAACGGACAGTTTGTCCGCCGCCGATGCGGTGATGCCCTATCGTTTCAGGCAAGGACGTTCCGTATGGTTCGACGATGAGGACGAAGGCCATTTCGCCGGGTCTGCGAAGCGTGCCGAAGCCCATGCCGTCCCTATCCTTGCGTTACGCAACGATGTGGAATCGTCATCGTCGAATGCCGTGCTCGCTCGTGCCCGTAGCATTGCGCGCAAAGCGGCCACCATGGTTATCAATCCGGTATACAGCGAAAATCATCGAACCGGGTATGCCGAGCTTGACGGTATTCTACGTGGCACCACCAGCCCATCGAGTAGGTATCGTACCAGCGTGCAATTCGACCTCGATACGGGAGAAGCCGTCGGTGGCAAGTGCTCATGCCCGGCTTACGGCCGTGGCTATGGCATGTGCAAGCACATGATTGCGCTCGCCTTCATATTCTGCGATGATCCGCAGCGTTTTGAAGGCTACCGTGCCGGGGCCGCACGACCGTCTCGGACGCTGATTGACTATATGGAGCACGCCGATAGGCAAGACGCTCAAGCCAAAATTCGTCGTCGCAATGCGGTTATGCGTCGGTTTGATGCCACGCAAGGGAAAAACGGTGCAAATGCTCGGCGTACAAAAAGCGGATACGGCTCTCGTGCCGGCACCCGAGGCGGCGGGTATCAGGGTGACAGCGAGACTGTGGGCTTGGGGCAGGTGCAGCTTGTCCCGATATTGAGTTTCATCGACGGCGTGTGGAGCGTGGAGTTCAAGATCGGCTCGGCTTCCAATGGGTCCAGCTATGTGCTGAAATCGATTCCGCAATTTGTGCTTGCCATGGCGAACGGCGACTATGCGGATTATGGGCAGAAGCTTGCCTTTATTCATACGCCGGATATGCTCGATGATGATTCGCGCCCCCTGCTGGACGTCCTTGATGATGCGATGGCCGTGCGTCGTGCGGCCGAGCAGCAGGACAGGTATTACGGGCATATCGCCATCGACCGTCATCTGACGCTTTCAGCACCGGAAGTGGCCCGGTTGCTGTCCGTACGTGAGGGCAGAGGCGTACAGCTCGTGCTGAACACATGGTTCTCCGGGCAGCCTGCATCGGTGCCAGTTGATGGTGGCGAGCCAGATTTTCTCATGCGCATTGCGCGGCGTGATTTCAATACGTATGGTCCGGATGCCGGATACCTGCTTACCGGAGTGCCAGCGGTGGAAACCGTGATTGACGGCGGCAAGAATGTATGGCTGTTGCTCGCCTCCACTAATCCGGCCGGTGCGGTATCCGCCATGGTGGCGGGCTCTCAGCGTAAAAGCGCAGCAGGATGCCGATTCGTCCGTTGCCCGAAACGATTGATTCCGTTGCGAGGACTATTGGGAGACCTGTTTGAACCCGATGGCGAGGGACAGGTCATTGCCGGCGATGACATCGCCCTATTCGCACGCACGCTATTGCCTCAGCTGGTTGGTGCCGGACTGTTGGAGGCCAGTGAGATTCCTCGCGAGCTGGCTGAATTAAGTCCTACGGAATGCAGCCTCCAGTTTTATCTGGATCGTGATGAGCATGGTGTGCAATGCGAGGTCAAGGCACGCTACGGCGATGCCATTGTCCCGTTGCTACCCGATGGCCCGACGGTGCATGCTGAGGGCGAGCGTTCCATCCCCTTGTCTCGGGGCGTGATTGGGCGTGATTTCGACGCTGAGCATCTTGCGATTGATGTAGTGCGTGAATTCTTTACCATGCCTGACCAGCGCAAGCGCGTTGCGGCCGCCACTCATCAGACGGTGAATGGGTTCCGAACGCCGGCCGCGCGAAAGGCCACCAAAAAATTCGTGTCTGATGCGGCCACTATCGATCGCGATGACACCACGCAGATCGTTCGTCTCTTTGACGAGGGATTGCCGGCACTAAAGGAAGTGGGGAAGGTCTTCACCACACCGGCTTTTGACCGGCTGATCGCGCCCAAGCCACCAAGCGTCAAAGTCGGATTGTCCATCAAAGGCAACTTGGTGGAGATATCACCCCTCGCTGATGAAGTGCCGCCGGACGAAGTGGGTGCCTTGCTATCTTCGTACCGTCGGCGTCAACGATTCCATCAGTTGAAGGACGGCACGCTTGTCAAACTCAGCGGCGCGAATCTCAGCACGTTGGACCGATTGGCCAGCGACCTCGATCTGAGCGAGCAGCAGCTCAACTCCGGACTGATCGAGTTGCCGGGCGGTCGAGCATTCCTACTGGATGGTGAGCTGCCGGATGACGGCTCCGATGTAGTCAAGGACGCTTCGTTCACCGAATACATCGACGATCTCAAGATCATCGACCCTAAGTCGTATGAAGTGCCGGATAGTCTCAAGCATATTCTGCGCCCTTATCAGGTCGAAGGCTTTCAATGGCTGAACACGTTGTGCGACAAGGGTTTTGGCGGCATTCTGGCCGATGAGATGGGCTTGGGTAAATCCGTGCAGCTTATCGCGTTGCTCCTGTCTCGATATCAGCGGAATACCGGCGAGATGGGCGACGGCAGCCTTGGCCCATCGCTGATCGTGTGCCCGGCGTCCTTGGTGTACAACTGGGGTGCCGAATTCACCAAGTTCGCCCCGAGCTTCAATGCCGTGGTGGTGGCCGGTACCAAAGCCGAGCGCCGTACCGCCATCGGCCGTGCGTTCCGGGCGGATGAACCCACCGTGCTCATCACCTCATACGACCTGCTGCGCCGAGATGTCGATGATTACACCGCCAATGAGCAACGTTTCAATGTCATGGCATTGGATGAAGCCCAGTACATCAAGAATCACACCACGAAAATAGCCAAAGCGGTCAAGGCCGTGGCCGCCGACCATCGTTTCGCCTTGACTGGCACGCCGATCGAAAACCGACTCTCCGAACTATGGAGCATTTTCGACTTCCTGATGCCGGGGCTGCTCGGCTCATATAAGCGATTCCATGAGCGTTATGAGTTGCCCATCTCCAATGCCCGGGCCGCGGATGGCAGCACGGCTGAAGGTCGGGCCGCCGCACAAGTCAATCCTGAGGCCGCTCGGGTATCTCGCCAATTGCAGTCGTTGGTGGGCGTGTTCATCAAGCGCAGGCTGAAGTCCCAGGTGTTGACCGATTTGCCGGACAAGCTAGAGACCACGCTGACCGTGCGGCTTGCCGGCGAACAGCGCAAACTGTATGCGGCTCACGAGCAGCGGCTCAGAATGCAGCTCGAACACAGCGAAGAAGCCGATTTCAACACGTCGAAGATTCGCATCCTCGCCGAGTTGACCAAGTTGCGCCAGATCTGCTGCGATCCGAGGCTGCTGTACGCCGATGCCAAGGATCAATCGGCCAAGCTTGCCGCCATCACCGAACTGGTGGAAACCTGTGTGAACGAAGGCAAGAAGGCGCTGATCTTCTCCCAGTTCACCAGCTTCCTTGATCTGATCGCCGAACGTTTCGACGCGCAAGGCCTGCGCTACTACACCATCACCGGCTCCACGCCCAAGAAGAAGCGTCTCGAACTCGTCGACCAGTTCAATGCGGACGATACGCCTGCCTTCCTGATTTCCCTGAAGGCCGGCAACACCGGACTGAACCTGACCGGTGCCAGCGTGGTCATCCACGCCGACCCATGGTGGAACGCCGCCGCACAGGATCAGGCCACCGACCGAGCACATCGTATCGGCCAGACCGAAGACGTCAACGTGTATCAGGTGGTGGCCAAGGACACCATCGAAGAACGTATCTTGGAGCTTCAGCATACTAAGAGCGAGCTCGCCCGCCAGTTCACCGACGCTTCCTTGCTTGCCGACGAAGCCGGCACCGGCGCCAGCGCCCTCACCGAAGCCCCCGCCTCCATCGCCACCCTCACCAAGGACGATCTCCTCAATCTGCTGGGGTGACAGAGCTTCTTTGTGCACTCCCCATCCCGATTAAGAACATGTGTATTCATGGGTTTGCGGATGTGTAGGTGAATGGTGAAAGTGTTTTTCGATATTTTTATATCGATATTCGATATATTATGATGGTGGCATACGGTGCAGTGCAGGTTCATCCATTGATATTGATATTGGATTAAGGAGCATAGCCATGAACGCTGGTATCGCATTCATTTCTCGTAAATCTCGCAAAACAGACGTCGCTTGGCGCTATGCCATTGCCGTGGTGCTTGTCGTGTGTTGTATTGGGCTCGCATATGTGGAGATTGTTGTGGCGCCGTGGTTTATCAATGAGGTGGTGTCTATGTTTCCGGAGACCACGTTGCTTAAAGAACCGTCCATGTTCTGGGAATGGGCGATTCTGCTCGCCGTTCAGGCGACTTTGCTGTGCACGGCGGCCAAATTGGTGGTACCGGAGCGTCTGTTGGCTCAAGCAGCTGGACTGCTGGATATGATTCGTATCGTCGCGCTTATCGTCGTGTTTTCGGTAACCACTACCGGTAACATCACAATCTGCCTCATGAATTTCGGAACTCCGGGCTTTGTATATGGCGTGGCCCTATGCAGCCTCGCTGCGATCATCGCCATCATCGTGCTGCTGAAACGGCGGCGCTACAGCACCTGCTCCATGCCGATGTAATATGGAGTGAGTCCCATGCGTTCGTAGAAGGCTTGGGCTTTGGGGTTGCAGGCCCAGACGTTGAGCGTTACGTTGTGGCAGCCGGATTGACGGGCGAAGTCGAGCACGTAGCGATACAAGGTGGAGCCTACATGGTGGCCGCGGGACCGCTCGTCAACGCATAGATCATCGATGTACAGGGTTTTGATATCGGTCAGGATATTGCTGTTGAGGTGCTGCTGGAACACGCAGAATGCGTAGCCAAGCACTTGGTCGGTGGCGGGGGAGTCGGCGTTATGTTCGGCGTCATTGCCGTCATTGGCAGATGGCGCAACCGCCACGAACACAGGGGTCTGATCGTTGGCCAGAATCGCCTTCAATTCCTCGTCCGCGTATTTCTTGACACCGCCTTTGAACAGATCCGGTCGGCCGGCATGATGCACTTCGAGCACCTGCCGCAGCAGTTCGTCGATCTGGGGAATATCGGCCGCCGTGGCCCTACGAATCGTCATGTCATCCATTGAACTCAGTCTAATCGGGCAGTCTCGACCGGCAGATGATTGTTGCCCGCGATAAGAGACACGGACGGGCAAGATGGGTGATCGTTCGTTCAGGCTCTCATTCTCGCCGCAACGTCACGGTAGTCTGGAGTGCGTGAATCGCAAGAAACAGCCAGTGGAGAAGTATGAGCGGGGCACCCGTTCGTACACGATGTCGCATATTCGTGGCAAAGACACCAAAATCGAGGTACTGGTACGCAGCTATCTGTTTCGCAAGGGTTTGCGATTCCGCAAGAACGACAAGCGTTACCCCGGCCACCCGGATGTAGTACTGCCGAAATACCACACCATCGTGTTCATCAACGGCTGTTTCTGGCACATGCATGAAGGCTGTTCCAAACATTCGATGCCGAAATCGAACGTGGAATTCTGGCAGGCGAAACTACTGCGCAATCACAATCGAGACATCGCGCAGCGAGCCGAACTGGAGGCCGCTGGCTGGCGTGTAATTACCGTATGGGAGTGCGAATTAACGAAAGCCGTGCGCGACGAACGCCTCGTACGGCTGTATGAGCAGATTGTTGAAGGAGATGCAGATTCAGCGGAATAATTTCAGCTCCCCTCTGGAGGGGAGCTGAAATCAGGATTCAAACGGGAACTTCAGGCCCCAACGGTCACGAATCGCATCCATCAGCTCCATGATGCGGATGGTGTCGGCGTGCGGCATCGCCTCGCATTCGATCTTGCCATCCAGCAGCGCGTTGGCCGCATCGGCCACCTCATACTCATAACCGGTCAACTGCGACGGCACCGCAACACTGCGCACGGGCTTGTGATCGTTGTTGTAGATATCGATGGACTCGGGATTGTTGATATTGGTGACCACCAAATACCCTTCGGTGCCCCACACATAGCCGCCGCGATCGGAGGAAACCAGCATCGAACTGGTGGACACGGCCATCGTGCCATCATCGTAATACAACGTGGTGGAATTCTGTGCATCCACACCGGTTTCGGCGGCCATCATCGACGTATCGAAATGATCCAGCGTGCGGCCATGGTCGGCACCGATCGCCATATCCAGGAAGTTCAGCGGATACACGCCCACATCGAGCAGCGCGCCACCGGCACAGGCTGGATCGGTCATACGTGCCTTGCCGGACACCGGATAGCACAGGTTGGCGCTCGCCGCTTTCACCTCGCCGATCTCGCCGGACTCGATAACTTCGTTGATGAGCTTGCGGCTGGGCATGTAGCGCGTCCAGATGGCCTCCGTGCACAGCATGCCGGTTTCCTCGGCCACGGCCAGCGCCTCACGTGCCTGCCCGGCGTTCGCGGTGAACGACTTCTCCACCAGCACGTTCTTGCCGGCTTTCATACACAGGATCGCCTGTTCGGCGTGCAGACTGTGCGGGGTGGCGATATACACCAGATCCACATCCGGGTCCGCCGTCAACTCCTCATACGATCCATAAGCCTTGTCAAAATGCCATTGGTCGGCAAAAGCCTGCGCGCGCGTAATATCACGGGCCGCTACCGCATACGGGTGAATCCATGAGGAATACAGTGAACCTTCAGCCATCTGGGTCAGGGTGTCGGCCATGGTGTGAGCTATGCGGCCCGCACCCAGAATCGCGACGTTGATCTTTTCGCCGCTGGCCTCGAACTCGGCGCGTTTGCCATTGAATCGACTCATTATTTCTCCTTGAATACGGGTTGGTGCACTCAATCGACCTACAGTGATTATAGAAGAAGAAACCTTGTCCCGTGAGGCGGATAGAACCGAAATATGGAAAACGAAGCAGCGCAGCAGCCCCAATCTCCGGCCGCGTCTCCAGTCATGTCCCGCCGAGCGCGTGAGGCCAATCCCTTCCGTGCCATGGTATTCGGCGAACAAGCAGACAAGATGATCGCCCAAGGTATCAGCGTCATCAAATTAAGCCTTGGCGAGCCCGATTTCGGCGCGCCGCCCGCCGTACGCGACGCCATGCGCGAACAGTACGACGGCCGGGCCCCTGCCGTACCCCGCCGCCATGGGCCTACCTGAACTGCGCCAAGCCATCGCCGACTTCTACCGCGAGCGTCATGACCTTGACATCGACCCCAAGCGTATCTGCGTGACCGCCGGCGGTTCGGCCGCCCTGCTGTTGGCCACCGCGCTGACCGTGGACCCCGGTGACGATGTGATTGTGGCCGACCCCTCCTACCCGTGCAACCGCGAACTTGTGCGCTCCTTTGAGGGGCGGGTCATCGACGTTCCGACCTCGGCCGCCACCCGCTTCCACCTGACCGCCGACCTGTGCAGCCAGTACTGGACGAGCAAGACCAAGGCCGTAATGATCACGTCGCCGTCCAACCCCACCGGCACCACCATCGACTTCAACGTATTGGACGAGGTGTGCAAGTTGGCCGCCAGCCGCGGCGCATGGCGCATCGTGGACGAAACCTACCTCGACTTGGCTGACCGGGAGCCGGACGGTACCGAAGTCAAATCCGTGCTGGCCTGCGACCCCGATGCCATCGTATGCAACAGCTTCTCCAAGTTCTTCGGCATGACCGGCTGGCGCCTCGGCTGGGCGATTCTGCCGGACGAGCCCACTGTGCTGGAAGCGGTTGACGATCTGGCCACCAACTACTACCTGTGCGCCCACACGCCCACGCAACATGCGGCGCTCGCCTGCTTCACGCCGGAAAGCTTGGCGGAATGCGAAGCTCGTCGTCAGGAATTGCTGGCCCGTCGCCGCATTGTGATTGACGGGCTCAAGCGCATCGGTTTGCCGGTTGAGGTGGAGCCGAATGGCGCGTTCTACGCCTACTTCGACATCTCCCGCACTGGTCTGGATGCCTGGACGTTCTGCGAACGCGCGCTGGATGAAGCCCATGTGGCTCTGACTCCTGGCCGCGACTTCGGCGCGGCCACGGCGGATACGCATGTGCGCCTGAGCTATGCCGCCTCACGTGAGGCCCTGACCGAGGGGCTGGAACGTCTCGGAACGTTCGTCGAATCGTTGTGAACGGCGCGGCAGCCGGTGTGATTGTTGTACAGTAGTCGAGTTTGTGTGATGTTCGGCTGGCCTCACGGTGTTGGTTGCCGGCCGAACGACTCGCCATGGTGGCGCACGGCTGGCTGATTGCGATGGTCGGCCCGTTGTTCGGCCATCACGGGTTAGGTAAGGTCAGGAATAGGAATCATGGTCAATCTGCGTTCGCATACCACGCGACTTGGTGTGCTTGATATCGGTTCGAACACTATCCACATGCTTATCGTCGACGCCGCCCCCGGCGCTCGCCCTGACCCCGAGGCCAGCACCAAATCCACAGTGCGCCTGATGAAGTATTTAAAGGACGACGGCTCAATCAAGAAGTCCGGCATCGAGGCGATTCTGGAAGCCGTGTCCCAGTGCATGCGGCTGGCCGAGGAATACGAAATCACCCAGCTGCTGGTTATGGCCACCTCCGCCCTGCGCGAGGCGCCGAACGGCAACAAAGTGATTCACAAGATCGAGGAACTGATTGGTCAGGGCGTCACTGTGCTGTCTGGCACGGATGAGGCTCGCCTGACCTTCCTGGCCGCCCGCCGTTGGTATGGTTGGGATGCCGGCCGACTGCTGGTGCTGGACATCGGCGGCGGTTCGCTCGAAGTGGCGATGGGCTCCGACGAAGAGCCGACCGTAGCGCTTTCCGCCCCGGCTGGCGCGGGCCGCGTCACCACTGAATTTCTGCCTTCCGGCATGGCCACGCCCGACGAGTTGGAAGACGTGCGTAAGAACGTGCGCAAGATTCTGGAGCCGATGGTCAAGGTTTTCCCGCAATCCAAGCACCCGAATCATGCAGTTGGCACCTCCAAGACCTTCCGCTCGCTGGCTCGCCTGTGCGGTGCGGTGATGCGTGCGCCGGGCCGCGAA